>ERZ1046148.1481-NODE-1481-length-11778-cov-39.275612_pt1 | contig 11778 bp, 13 predicted proteins | sample MGYA00383090_ERZ1046148 | MGnify/ENA primary metagenome ERZ1046148 (study PRJEB29581, sample SAMEA5548360) | metagenome | biome: marine; feature: coastal; material: water | depth 25 m | study: Short-term variability in the microbial, nano- and picoplankton...
GTTATTGCCTAACATAACTAAAAAAGATATCGCAGAACTCACTGAAATGAGTTACGTACAAGTTAAAAGAATATTGAAAGACGAATAGTTAGGATATATCATTTATTTTTATTATATTGCAATTATGAAAAAAAATAAAGTAGTGTATATACACAGGAAAGCAACAGATGGAGTTATATTTTATGTAGGCATAGGCAACAAATACAGACCTAAAAACAAAGAAAACAGGAGTCGGTATTGGAAGCGTACAGTAGACAAGCACGATTATACTATACACATAGTTGAAGAAGGATTGACTCAAGAAGAAGCTTGTGAATCTGAAATAGCATTGATTGAGTTGATAGGTAGAAGGGATTTAGGTCTTGGTACATTGGTTAATTTAACAGATGGTGGCGAAGGAGCTAATGGTCATATATCTACGAGAAGGATTCAAGTTATAGATTTGAATAACGGCAAGATATATAAAAGCATTACAGAAGCTTCTAAGGCTGTTAAAATAGCCCCTAGTAATTTAATTAATTGTATCAATGGTGTTGAGTCAACTAGGAGAGTATCTCATTTAAGGGCTATAGATGCAGATGGCAATATAAAATGGAAGTCTGAAGATGACGAAGGTATAGAGCATAAAGAGTTTGTTTACAAAGAAATTAATTGGGTTGAAAGACTCGCTTATGATTTAGAATCTCGCGGGGATTTGGATTTAAGGGACGAGGTAATCTATAGAAAAAATGTAACAAGTAGTTTAAAAGCAGGCAGACCTAGAAGCTACAATCCTGGATTGAAGGTTGAAAAACTAAGAGACTACATTAAGAAAATACTGTTTTAAAATATGGCTGAATTTATAGTAACTACATCGATTAAAAAGATGCTGAGGTTGAACCAACGTACGAGAATTATACAAGGAGGTAGTTCGTCAGGTAAAACATTTGGGATATTACCTATATTGATTGATATAGCGATTAAGAATCCAAGCAAAGAAATATCGGTTGTTTCAGAATCAGTACCGCACTTGCGACGTGGTGCAATGAAAGACTTTGTTAAGATATTACACATGACAGGGAGATTCGTACCCTCTCAATGGAATAAAACATTAATGAAATATACTTTTAGTAACGGCTCGTATATAGAATTCTTTTCAGTTGAAGATGAATCTAAATTACGTGGTGCAAGAAGAAATATATTATACGCGAATGAAGCAAACAATATATCGTATTCAGCGTTTCAACAATTAGCTATTCGTACGGATGAGACCATATGGGTAGATTATAATCCTTCTTCAAGATTTTGGGCACATTCAGAACTCATAGGTCAACCAAATACAGATTTTCTTATTACTACATACAAAGACAATGAAAGTCTTCCTAAGTCTATTGTAGATGAATTAGAAGCATATCGAGAGAAAGGAAAGACCTCAACGTTTTACGCGAATCTTTGGAAAGTGTATGGGCTTGGACAGTTAGGAACTTTAGAAGGTGCTTGCTTGTCTGAATGGAAACCGATTGACAAACTACCTGAAGGAATTAGACTGCTTAATCTTGGTATTGACTTTGGGTATACCAATGACCCGACAACAATCATTGCAATGTATAAATGGAATAATGCTTACATATACGATGAGTTAGCATACGAAACAGGAATGCTTAATAGTCACATAGCAAATAGGATTAAATCTTTTAACTTCGATAACCCTACAATATATGCTGATTCAGCAGAACCTAAATCAATTGCACAAATACGCTTAGAAGGTTTAAATATATTTCCAACAAGAAAAGGACGTGATTCGATTGTTAATGGTATTGCTTTAATTAATCAGCAGGAAACATACGTAACATCTACAAGTAAGAATCTAATAATGGAATTACAAAACTACGTTTGGAAAGTTGACAAAGAAAACAACAAACTTAATATACCTATTGATAAATACAATCATGCGATTGACGCGATGAGGTATTCTACAACTATGGAATTAGAGAACCCAAACAAAGGGGAATATCATTTTTGGTAAAATAATTTAAAAAAAGTTTTTTTTTATAAGCTTATTTATTTTATATTTGTATGGAATAATAACAATAATTAAATTATAATCTAATGAAGACAGCAACAAACTACTTAATGAATAGGAGCGCTTCTGTTGCATTCAATAAATGTATTGATAATAACATACGCATTTATCCTAAACCGCTTTCTAATGGCTCTAAAAAGGTTAAGGCACGTGTGAAAATCATTGTTGATTATGGAGATAGAGTACAAGAGTCAAAAGAAATTTACGAACAAGGAGTTGAAATGACGTCTAAAATTATAGAATTATATACAATAATAGCTTCAAGAATTTAAAAGCATTACCTTATTAAACTTGGTCGTCGCGTAAGGTAGTAGAAAGTCTCACAATAATGTGGGACTTTTTTTGTTTATACATTATCGAACAATATAGTATAATAATAAACGATTTAATTATATGAATATTACGTTAAGAGACTTTCAAAGATATAGTGAGATAGATGAACCAACACAAAGCGATATGGTTAAGTGTTTTTTAAACAAGACACAAAACGAAATTGACAGAATGAAGGTTGACGAATTTAATAAAGCGGTTGAAGAAATAGCAAAAGAAATTGAAAAGAAAAAAGAGTTTAAACCAACGTTTAAAATGGGAGGTGTTGAGTACGGCTTTATTCCAAATTTAGACGAGATAACTTATGGTGAGAATAGAGACTTAACAGGTTATATTAATGAATGGCAAACAATGCATCTTGCGATGGCGGTTTCTTACAGGCCTATAACTTTAAAGAAAGGGGGAAAATATCTAATTGAAGAATATGCCGGCACGAATGCCACGGCTGAATTAATGAGAGACTGTCCGCTTGATGTTGTACAAGGTATGAATGTTTTTTTTTACAATTTAATCAACGACTTGTTGAGTTGTATCCCGAAGTTTATGACAACGGAGGTGGCGAGCCTAGCAGCTTTGGAAGCAAATGGGGTGGCTTTCAAGAAATCTATACCCTCAGCCAAGGAGACATTACTCGATTTGATGAAATAACCAAAATGCCATTGCATAAATGTTTGTTGTATTTAGCCTTTGAAAATGACAAAAGTGTTGAACAAGCAAGACAAATAAATAAAAAATAATGAAAGGATTTTATAACGTATTAGAAACAATAAAAACAGAACTATTAAGTTCTAAATTTTGCAACACAGTCACGTATGGCGATATTCGCGATGTTGATTTAGCAAAGAAGACTGTTTTTCCGTTATCGCATTTTATAGTTGATTCAGCACAGTACGGCGAAAACACAATAACCTTTTCAATTAATTTGCTATGTATGGACTTGGTTGATATATCTAAGACCTCAACCGTTGATTATTTTACCGGAAACGATAACGAACAAGACGTATTAAACACCCAACTACAAGTGGTAGTGAATCTATTAGACGAATTAAAGTTAGGAAATTTATATACAACAAAATATCAATTAACAAACGAACCAAGCATCGAACCATTTACAAAACGATTTGAGAATCTTATGGCCGGTTGGGCGGTTAACATAGTTGTTGAGGTTGAAAACGATAACGCAATATGTTGACATTATTCACAGAACTTAACAAAACATTAAACGACTTTGGTAAGTACGTTAGACAACAATCAAGAAGCCGGCTATCTAAAGACAAAAAGAACGATTCTAAGAGGCTTTACGACTCGATTGATTATAGTACAAGCATAAAAGATAGAACGGCGTCAGTAAGCTTTATAATGGCTGAGTACGGCGCTTATGTTGACAAAGGTGTTCACGGAACGGAATCTAGTTACATTTCGGCGGCAGATTCTAAGTTTAGATATAAACAAAGTTCTAATATGTTAGGCTTTGAAATGGCTACAGAAACATTTGCTAAATGGGCTAAAAGAAAAAACTTCAGATTCAGAAATGAGAAAGGACAATTTGAGAGGGGAAAATATAAACAAATAGGTATTGCCATTGCGTTATCAATCAAGAAAAAAGGATTAAGAGGGACTAAATTTTTTAGCAAATCACTAGACACCGGCCAAGACTTATATGAAACACGATTCGAAGACGCAATTGAAAAAGACATTACAGAATATTTAAACTTATAAAAATGAAGAAACCAATTTTTGCATTAATACCTTCAGGCTTTAAAGCATCAAAACTTTACACACCAATTCCAATGAACGGTGATGGAGATTTTACAGTAACAAGAACATCAATTGCTAATGCTAATAGAGTAAATAAAGACGGTTACGTAGAAGAGGTTGCGGCTAACGTACCTCGTTTGGATTATAAAGATGGTAACAGATTATCAGATTGTCCAAGCTTATTATTAGAATCAACTAGAACGAATTTAATAACCTACAGTGAGGATTGGACTACTACATGGATTAACAATAGCAGCAGAATAACGGTCACATCTAATTCAATAATTGCTCCAAACGGAGAATTAGAGGCAACTAAATTAGAAAGAAATTCTGAGAGCGCTGCGTTTATGGGATTTACTTTTTCTAAAGCGGCTAGTCCTATTACCCACACAAGTTCTATTTTTGTTAAGAAAGGGACTTGTAATTTTGTATCCTTAAGAAGTCAAGGTGAATCATCTGCTAGAGTGAATGTAAGGTTTAATTTTGATACAAAAGAGATTTATTATAGCGATTTAAACACCTTCACAGATTTAAGCTATAAGGTCGAAGAATATATAAATGGGTGGTTTAGATTATCTTGGACGTACACAACGGATAATCACACATTATTATCAGGGATTGTTGTATCGCCACGAATGATAGACGGTAATATAGATACTGCTGACGAAGATAACGGGAGTTGTTATGTTTGGGGCGCACAATGTGAAGAAGCAGCTTCTGTAAGTTCTTATATATTTACTTCAGGAAGTTCAGCTACAAGGAATCGAGATGTTTGCGACCAAAGTGGAGATACTACTCTTTGGAAAAATATAAATAGAGAAGGTACTTGGTTTTTAAATATAAAACCCGTTAACGATGGTGTACCGTTTAAAGCTATAACCTTATCAAATTCAGATGCTACGTCAAGAGTTGTGCTAAGACAAAATGACGATTATGACAACCGATTCTACGTGTTTGTAGGTGGTGTTGCTGAAGTTTCTTTGGACGCTAGTTTAGACCCAAATTTAGATTGGCATAAAATCGCAGTTCGATGGAAGCAAGATAATGTTCAAGTATATATAAACGGGGTTCTTAAATCTAGTACGACCTCAGCAGATATAAGCGGTGGTTTAGAGTACGAAGAGTTGTCCTTTGATAATAGTAGTGGTGCGCAATATTGGAATGGAAATGTTAGAGAAGTGAGGATATGGAATGAGTATTTAAGTGAAGAAGAATTAATAAAACTAACAACACTGTAAAATGGAAATAATAAACGCGAGAAGCCCTTACTTTGTCGAAGAAATTGCTGTCAGCAAGGATTATATTAAATGTGAAATATTCATTTATCAAGGAGAATCAATAATTGACAGACCAACTGCTACTTATACATTGACGCAAAGAACACCAACAAATTCTTATTATGCTTTTGAAATATCAGAACTAATTAGAGATTATTTAGACGTGCAATTTAACGGGCAATACATTTCAAATATGGTTTGGGTAGATTATAGATTTACTACAGGCACAGACGTAGGAGGCGATGACACTCCGACTACTTATATGATTTGCGAAGCTTATGACGGATACGGATATTTCCAAGAAGGCGCTCAAAGAGAATATGGACAAATAAACGAAGGTAAATTACTTCAATCTAACACATTAATAATTAAACCACAAAATAGGTCGATAAGAATACCAATTAGACAAGATTCTACGTATAGTGTAGACCTTTCTTATAAAAGTGACTTAATAACTACTTATTCAATTGTAAACGAAATAGATGATGGTGACAGAATAGCTTATTTACATGACCACATAGGATATGAATATGATACTTACAAAGAACGTGTTGTAAATTCATCAGGAACATACGAAGGTTCTAATTGTCTTGATAGTTTGCTTGGATTATTTGATTTTACTCCAATTGACAGGGTATTAATTGATGATGACGTAGAAATTAACATACAATCGATTAAAGAATGTAAACACGAACCAATAAAAGCAACATTCGTAAACAAATTTGGTGCTTTGCAAGATATATGGTTCTTTAAACGTAATTTAGTGGCTTTTAACACATCTTCGAGTGATTTTAGTAGTAATATAGTCAACACGGGTGCTTGGGACGCTACACGTCATAGAAACGTGGTATATGGGTTGAACGGGAGAGAGTCTATAGTGCTAAACAGCGGATACTACCCCGAAGAGTACAACGAAGTGTTTAAACAGCTACTTTTAAGTGAAAAAGTATGGTTAGAATTAGACGGAATGACAAGACCTGTTAATATTAGCACAAAAACGATGAATTTTAAGACACAATTGACGGAAAAACTTATAGAATATGCAATTAAATTCGATTTTTCTAATGATATTATAAATAATATACGATAAATGCAACAAGTTCAACTATATATTGAAGGGGAGAGAGTAGAATTGTTCAAAGATGAGACCATTTCTTTAACGCAATCAATACAAAACGTTAAAGACCCGGGTAAAATATTCACAGAATTTAGCAAATCTTTCACTTTACCTGCTTCAAAAGGTAATAATAAGCTATTTAAACACTATTATAGAGTAGATATATTAGGTGGATTTGACGCGAGAAAGAAAGTACCTGCTGAAATTAAACTAAATGGAGTATTATTCCGCACAGGATATATCGAACTAAAAGGAACTAAGTTAAAAAACAACTCTTGCGTTAGTTATACGGTTAATTTTGTGGGCTCTACTATTAGCTTAAAGGAAACATTTAAAGATGATGAGTTGTCAGACTTGACTTGGTTAGATAGTTTCAATAGAACTTATGGGCCTTCTCAAATAAACACTGCTTTACAAACAGGATACGATATTTTCGCAGATGGTGTTTCACACACAAAAGCAATAATTGCTCCGTTAATTTCTCACACAGAAAATTTATATTATGATTCTGTTTCAAATCAAAACGGAACGGATGGAAATATGTACCCGCAAGGAGGCGCGCAAACCTGTGGCTTAGATTGGAACGATTTAAAGTATTCCATTCGACTTTCTTTAATAGTAAAAGCTATCGAAAAACAATATGGCATCACATTTTCAAGTGACTTTTTTGATAACTCAAATTCTGCTTATTACGGGCTTTACCTATGGTTACATAGAAACCAAGGGGCTGTTGGTGGAGATGATAAAAACGAAAACTCAGTTATATTAAATTTACTGAATAAATTACCTGTTCAAAGTTTAGCGGGGTTTAGTTCCACGGCTAATGAAATGCGACAACAAGGTGTTGGTATATTCTCATCTACTGCGGATTTATATTTTACGTTAGCGGTTAGTTCTGCGGCTGCTACTTTTGATTTTTTAATAAAAGACGAAAACGGAAGTGTAGTTTATCAAGATTTAGGAAATACAGGAAGCTTGAGTTATTCTATGCCTGTTTTTACGACTGTAAATAATAAATACTATAAATTATATATTCGTTCTAATGATGTTTTTACAATTTACGGAGCGTCATCATCTATTAGAGTAGTTGTAACAAATACTTCAATCCCTACGACGTATGACGTCACTACGGCTTTCACTGCTAATCAAGTAGTTGTACAAGAGGTTGAATTTAATATACGGCAAGAAATTCCAAAAATGAAAGTTATTGATTTTCTTTCAGGCTTGTTTAAGACGTTTAATTTAACGGCTTATATATTAACAGACGGAACTATTAAGGTTCAAACCTTGGATGCTTATTATGCTTCAGGGACGACACATGACATAACAGAGTTTATAGATGTTTCTACATCAGCAGTAAATCCGCCTATTCCTTACAATCATATCAAGTTTGCTTATAAAGATTATAAAACATATACGGCATCGTTGTATAGTTCTATAAATGGAAGTGAATTCGGTGAGTTAGATTATAAAGGAGAAAATCCTGATGAGTGGGTTGGTGAAGAATATTCTATTGTATTGCCATGGCAGAAAATGGCTTATAATAGAGTTAAAGATTTAAATGATTCATCAAATACAAGTTGCCAAGTAGGTTGGTTTGTAGATGAAGGTCAAAAACCATATAAAGGTAGTCCATTAATTCATTATACATATCGTAGATTTGGAGGCACAGGGATAGCATTTTCTACAACACCAGGAACTTATAATAGTATTTCAAATTATTATACTCCAATGAATTCTGAAGATATCTTTGGGACAGGGCAATCGTTAAACTTCTATCCTGAGACGGATGAATATTTTGGAGCAGTAAATAATAACACATTATTTGAAAACTATTATAAAACACAATTCAAAGATTTATTTGAGATAAGTAAAAGAATAATTAAATTTAATGCAATTTTACCGTTAAACATATTACTAAATTATTCTCTTGCTGATAAGTTTGAGATAAATAATAAACTTTATAAAATCAACTCTATTACAACTAATTTACAAACAGGAAAATCCTCAATTGAATTATTAAATGAAATATAAATTATGTTTGAACTATTAAGACTAGGTAAATTTTATGGCACTTCAGAAGCTATTGAAATAGCCAAAGGAAAAAATGAAATACCAATGACGTTAGTAAAAGGCCTTAAACAACTAAAAAGAAAAATAGAATGGAGAAAAATATAAATTATAAAGTTGGCGTTGACACAGGAAAAGCACAAGACAACCTTAAAGATTTAAAAGACGAATTTAAAGAGACAGGTGAACAAGCTGAAAAGAGTAGCGAAAAAATAGAAGACTCTTCGGAAAAAAGCAGCAAAGGAATAAAAGGAATTGGCACGGCGTCAAAACTAGCAGGAAAAGGAATAAAAGGAATTGGAACTGCAATGAAAGCGGCAGGAATTGGCTTTGTTGTAGCAGGTGTTGCGGCACTATTCGCTTTGATGAAACAGAACCAACAAGTTGTGGATTTTATGAGCACTGCGTTTAACACTTTGCAACTAGGCCTTAATGCTGTAACGAATGCAATTTCAACAGCATACAATAGAGTAAAAGAAGCAACGCAAGGCTTCGACGCTTTAAAGAAAGTTATAGGTGGACTTTTGACGGTTGCAATTACACCTTTAAAAATAGCGTTTTACGAGATAAAAGCAGCAATACAGTCTGCTAATTTAGCCTATCAAACCCTGTTTGGTGATGACGAGTCAGTAACAAAAGCGCGAGAAGCTTTATTATTGACAACTAAAGATATTTTAGACGTTGTTGACGCTGCAAAAGAAGCAGGTTCGGATATCTACAATAACATGGGCGAAGCTTTCACAGAAGTAGGGCAAGCCGTAACGGCTGTTGCTGAAGAAGTTAGTAAGATAGACGCTAAGCAGATAATTGAGTCAGCAAAAGCGATGACTGAATTAAAAAACAATGCAGAACTTGCAGCCGCAACACAAGCAGGCTTAGTTGAGAAATACGATAGACAAGCCGAACAATTAAGACAAATAAGAGACGAGGAAAGGAACTCTATTTCAGACAGAAAAAAAGCAAATGATAGTTTGTTAAAAACACTAGATGAAATGGAAGCAGCAATGCTTGCGCAAGCGGATGCACAAATAGCAGCAGCCGAAGCAAACTTAAAAGCCAATGGTTCTATTGAAAATCAAGTTGCCTTAATAGACGCTTTAAGTAACAAACAAGGCGTACTTGCACAAGTCGAAGGTTTACGTTCAGAACAGAAAGCAAATGACTTAGCGCTTGATAAAGAGGCAATCGAATTAAACAAAGCTAAAGGAGAGTCTGAAGACAAATTGTCAATTGAACGAAAAAGATTTAATGCAGAACAAATCGAAGACGAAACTTTAAGACTAGAAACATTACGAGAAATTTACGCAGAAGAAGCTGAAATTGAGTCAGCGAGATTGCAAGCCTTAGTTGATAATGCAACAGAAGGAACACAAGCTAAAATTGACGCGCAAATTGCGCTTGACGAATTCATGGAGGAGTCAAGACAAAAGCAAATCGAAGGTAGCGACGCGGTTACGGAATCCGAAAAAAAGAATACAGACGCAAGAAAAGCAATGCAAGCCGCTTTGTTGAGTCAAGTCGGTAGCGCAGTTAGTTCGTTAGGAGCGTTGTTCAAAGAAGGAACTGAAGCGTCTAAAATAGCTACACTAGCAGATATCGCGCTTGGAACGGCAACAGGTTTTATTCAAGGTTTAGATATTGCGCAAAAAGGAGCAAAGGCAGCAGGTCCTGCAGCACCGTTCGCATTTCCAATATTTTATGCATCACAAATTGCATCGGTACTAGGAGCAGTTGGGAAAGCGAAGTCTGCAATGGGCGGTAAAGGCGGCAGCGTAAAAGTACCAACAACACCAACAATTAAACAAGTCAGTTTTTCACCTGAAAAATCAGTAAGTCAATTAATAGCGGAATCAAATTCTAATATTGCGACAAACACAGAAAAACAAACAAGAGCGTATGTAGTTTCAGGAGATATTACTACGGCTCAAGAATTAGAGCGTAACATCATTGAGGACGCTTCAATATGATACAAATACAAATATATTAGTATAATAATAACAAACACGAAACTTATGGCATTAGACACAATAGAACTATTTATCGAAGACAAAGAAGGTGATGGTATAAAGGCAATTTCATTTGTGAAAGACCCTGCAATAGAAGAAAATTGGATAGCGTTAAGCAAACAAACCGTAGCATTTAAATCTATAGATGACGAAAAAAGAGTCGTTGTAGGAATTGCTCTTAAACCGAATATGGAAATATTCAGGAGAAAAGGAGACTATGAATTTAACGTTATCTTTTCAGCTGAAACAGTTAAAAAAGCATCTCATTTATATTTAAAATCATTAAACAGTAATAACGCGACTTTAGAACATGAAAAGGATGCAACAGGATTGTCCGTAGTTGAGTCTTGGATTGTTGAAGATATTGCTAATGACAAAGCAAACGGTGTTTATAACCTAGGTGCTGAATTAGGAGATTGGTGCGTGATGATGAGAGTAGACAATGACGAAGTTTGGAAGGAAGTGAAAGACGGAACTTATTTAGGGTTTTCTATCGAAGGAGCGTTTTCTGATAGAAAAATCGAAGCATCAAAACAAGATGAGGTTATGACAGAAGAACGTGCCGAAGAATTGTTGTTAATACCTACAGAAGAACTAACCGAAGAACAAGCAAAGGAGATATTAGACCTTATAACTGCTTCACTAAAATAATAAATCAATGGCAAGACAACGGGATGGCAACGAATCGCGTTTTTGTCATTTACAATATGATAAGCGCAAACACAACAACAGGTATACCATAAAATTATGAAAGCAAAATATTGTAAGTGTAAAAATACATACACCATTAATAATTGTGATGAACGATTATGTAAAGCGCAATATTATTGGGCACACGGAATAGGAAGCTTAACGGGACAATCTATAGACCTCGTGTCAAGCATTTTTGATAATACATTTGATGACACATTTAATTAAATAACTATGAGTATAAAAACAGACGCGATAGTAATTCGGGATGAAACAAGTAATGGTGCTAATACTGCTGCGAGAGTAGGTAAGAACTTAGTAGATATAGCAGACGATTTAGTTGCAAAACAAGCTGATATAGATATTAACAGCGCTAAAACAGGAATTACACCTCAACAAGCTAGCGACATAGCAACAAACAACGCCAAAGATTTATCAACTAAACAAAATACTTTAGTAAGCGCTACG
>ERZ1046148.1483-NODE-1483-length-11772-cov-6.265426_pt1 | contig 11772 bp, 4 predicted proteins | sample MGYA00383090_ERZ1046148 | MGnify/ENA primary metagenome ERZ1046148 (study PRJEB29581, sample SAMEA5548360) | metagenome | biome: marine; feature: coastal; material: water | depth 25 m | study: Short-term variability in the microbial, nano- and picoplankton...
TAAAAGATAGCAAACCACAAAACAAATTAAAGAAGGTTACTTCAATTGGCTCATCCAAGAGGAGTATGCCAAAGAATAAGCATAAGAGAAGAAGTTGGAAACGATATAGAGGACAAGGTAAATAGATTTATTGAACCCGACCACATATCAATAGTAACACAAAAAAAATAACAATACAAGGAAGAAGTTAAGAAATATGCCAACTATTTTCACAAGAGGATTAAGCACCAATAGTAGACGCTGGAGTGATTTAGATTTAGACTTCCAAGCCCATCCTGTTACTAAGGATATTGTTGTTAAGACAGATGTAGAGGCTGTTAAGAGATCAGTAAGAAATCTTATTCTTACTAATAAGTATGAACGTCCATTTCAGCCACAGATAGATGGTGGAGTGACTAGGCATTTATTTGAATTAGCAACACCCATAACGGAAACAATTATAGACAATACTATTAGAAATACTCTGTCTAATTTTGAGCCAAGAGTTCAAATAATTGATGTTGATGTAGAAAGTGATTTAGATAGAAATGGGTTTAATGTTACTATAGTTTTTAGAGCTATCAATACACCCGATCCAGTAACGGTAGAAATATTTTTAGAGAGGCTTAGATAATGCCGTCAGATAAACTACGAATTACCGATTTAGAGTTTGATGAAATTAAATCAAACTTGATAGAATATTTAAAAGGACAAGACAGATTTCAAGATTATGATTTTGAAGGAAGTGGATTATCTATAATTTTAGATCTTCTATCATATAATACACATTACATGGGTTACTATGCAAATATGCTTGGTAACGAAATGTTTTTGGATTCTTCCTCTCTAAGAGAATCAGTTGTCTCTCATGCAAAACATCTTAATGTACATCCGTTTTCCAGAAAGGCTTCTCGAGCCAAATTAAACATAACATTAAATCCTACCGATAAACCTGTTTCATTAACTATAGAAAAAGATACTAGATTTACCTCAAGTATAAATAATACTGTTTATACTTATGTAACTAATGAAAATGTTACAGTAACAAGAACTGCTGCAGATACATATATCTTTAATGATTTAGAAATTATTGAAGGTACTATCTTGAATAAAGTTTATCAAGTTAATGGGGCAGATAAAACACAAAGATTTATTATTCCTAATTCCGATATTGATATTTCCACTCTTAGTGTAGTGGTACAAAAATCGTCAAATGATTCAGAAGTTTATACATTTTCTGATGGTAATTCTATTGATGTTACTACTATCAAGGGAACAGATAGAGTTTATTTTCTTCAAGAAGTGGAGGATGGAAAATATGAAATTACATTTGGTGATGGAACTATAGGACGAACATTGACGGATGGTAATATTGTATTTCTTGAGTACATTCTAACAAATGGTGCAGCGGGTAATTTTGCTTCAACTTTTGTTGCCGTTGGCCCCGTTGCAGGTTCAGATTCATCAGAATATGTATTGACTACCGCAGAGGATGCAACGGGTGGTGCTAACGTACAATCTTTAGAATCGTTACAGTTCCAAGCACCTAAATTATATCAAGCACAAGGTAGGGCAACTACTAAGTTTGATTATCAAGCTATTATTTTACAGGAAAGACCAGATATTGAATCAATAACAGTATATGGCGGAGAAGATGCTGACCCAGTACAATATGGTAGAGTTTTTATTGCTCTTAAATTAGCTGGAACTAATTTACTCGGTATCTCTGCAAAAGAATCTATTAAACAATCTATTCTAAAAAAGGTAAATGTAGTAACTGTTGAGCCTATAATTATTGACCCAACTTTTTATTATCTTATTATAGAAACTACAGTTAATTATGACCCCATTACTCTGTTGACTGATTCAACTATATTAGAATCAAAGGTTGAAGAAATCATTAAAAGATACTTAATAACTAATTTAGAAAAATTTAATCAGAAGTTTAGGTATTCTCAGTTAGTACAGGATATTGATAATGTTGATGATTCAATCCGAAATAATAAAACCAGTATAAAATATCAACAAAGAATTAGACCAAATATCTTAACTAGCCCCTTTACCTATGTATTAAATTTTAATAACAAGTTAGAAAAAGGTTCTGTATCTTCTACGTCTTTCACTGGCTCTGATGGCAATACATATTCATTGCTAGATAATTCAGAAGGATATGTAAGGTCAGCAAGGACTACTAATGGTGAAGTCGATAGGCCATATGTATTCTTGACACAACCAGATGGTTCTATAAATCAGGGAACTATAGATTATGATACTGGAAAGATAACTTTAAATAGTTTGAGATTGCTAGGTGTTACTGATGGTAGCGAGGAAGTAAGAATTAATGTTACACCAGAAATTAATAATAGTGATATCACTCCGTTGAGGGAACAGATTCTTACATATGATGCAAATGATACTACTTCAATTACTGTTAATACTGTAGCAGAAACTATAATTTAATTCTATGTTAGTAAGCCCAAATCAACCAATACATCCTGATTTTCACGAAAGAATAAGTGTAAAAGTACAGGGACAGTTACCACAGTTTGTCAAGGAAGACCATGAAACCTTTGTTGCTTTCATGGAGGCATACTATGAGTATATGGAACAACAAGGCAAGCCTTATGAAATTATTGGCAGTCTTGATAACTATGCTAATGTAGATAAGACTGTTGATGAATTTTTAAATTACTTTAAGAAACAGTTTGGTGAAGATATTCCAGAGGCTGTATTTGCAAACGCAAATAAACCATTTGTACTAAAACATCTTAGAGATTTTTATAGAACAAAGGGAAGTGAAAAAGCTTTCCAGTTTCTTTTTAGATTACTGTATCAAGAAGAAATAACAATCAATACACCTGGCCGAGATATTCTTAGGTCGTCAGATGGTAAATATGATTCCGAGTTTCTTATCCGTACAATGGATATGTCGGATGAGTTTTCTAAACTTGAAGGTAAGAGAATAACTGGTGAAACGTCTGGTGCTACTGCACTAGTCGAGGTTGTTATTACTGAAATACTTGGGACGTATTGTATCACTACTATGTTTCTTTCTGAAGTGACTGCTGAGTTTCAAGCCGATGAGGTTGTTACTTATAATAATATCAGTTTCACTATTGGAAATATTATAATTGACCACAAGATAACCAATGCTGGTACGGGTTATTTTGTTAATAATATTATACCTCTTTCTGGAAATGACGATAATAGTGGAGCACTTATTCGTGTTAAGGAAGTAACGTCTGGTAGATTAACATCTGCTACGATTAATAATGGTGGTAGTGGATATAAAAATGGTGACAAGTTTGATATTGATAATACTAATAATCTAGCAATTGATGGTAGGTCTGCAAGCCTTATAGTTAGTGAGGTTGATAGTAATGGGAGTATTGTACAAGTATGGATAGAGAATAGTGGTAGTGGGTATATTGATGTTCCAACTATATCTGGTGGTTCAGGTATAGGTGCTGATATTACATTTGATGTAACTGATTCTGGAATAGGTGGTGTAAAATCTTTAGAAATAATCAGTAGTGGATTTGGTTATAGTGTACCTCCTGTTTTAGATTTTTCTGTTGCTGGGGATGGTAATGCTACTGCTGAGTTAAGTATAGGTGGATTTGATACTTCACCTAGAACTAGGTTTATCAATTCTGATGGATTTTTAAGTTCAGACAAATATCTGCAAGACAATTTTTTCTATCAGCTATTTTCATATGAGATAACATCTACAGAAAATATTATTAAATGGAGAGACATTGTTAAACGTCTAGTCCATCCAGCTGGATTAGCATTATTTGCAAGATTGCAACTTGTAACAATTGTTGAGGCTCCGTTAAGTCTTACTAATGTAATTCCTGATACAAGAGATAGATATACTATTGTTTTCCATGATGGTACTATTCAACCTCCAGTTATTTTGGATTTGACATTAGAGACTTGTGATGACCAGCAAGATATAAGGTCAGAAAGAAAAACAGATGATTACGGTGGATTTGACCTTGATGATGATAAAGAAGATTATCAGCCTCCTCCTGAAATATTAAGCACAGTATTTTCTTCTGAAGAAGATTTTCAACCAGACAATGAAACATTGTCTAGTGCGATTTCAACACAAGAAGATTATGGACAGTTAGTAGAACCTGCTGCAACTATTAGAGAAGCTGATAGGGGTTGTCCAGGCGATGAGGAATTTCCTTTTACCGAGGGAATATGTTCACCTACTAATTTTGGATTAATCACAGACGATGATATAAACAGCGGAGTTTTAAATCTTGAGCCTGAAGATTATGGTAGAATAAAAGATCCTTTCTTTTTCTTCTTCCCAACAATGTGTCAGGTTTATGAGCAAGAATGGTGGCCTCGGTTATTGACAGAATTGGATGGGTATGATGATTACAATCTTGTTATTGATCCAGCTGGTTCTTATTCTGGAAGAACTGATACACAAGAAGATTATGGTAGTGTAATTGAATCATCTACAGAGAGTGATGATTATGGGTATGCTACTTTTCATAATACATTTTTTAGTACGCAATTAAATCTTGGCCCTATTTTAAGAACACAGGATAGAGTAAAATTTCAATCAAGATTTAGAACATTAGATAATATAGGTGTTATTGACCGTCTTGTATTATTTGATGGTGGTTCTGGTTTTAGTGCTGTACCTAGTGTTACAATAGAAGCACCACTAGAGGGTGGAGTTAATGGACTTGCAACTCCGATATTTGAAAGATTGGTGTTACCTGATTTTCAAAATGGCGTCGGTAACGGTACAACTAATCCATTAACACTAACACAAGTTGTAACAGACATATCTCATATAATTGTTAGTGTTAATGGTTTGATATATACGCCAGGTGTTGATTATACAGTAAATGGTACAGCTTTAATATTTGATGAGATTGTATTATCGGGTGATGATATTACAGTATATTATGTAAACATTAATCCAGAAACTAATTTTCAAGTAGGAGATGGGGATGGTACAACCATTCCATTAGTTCTTTCTCAATCAGTATCTAATGCAGAAAGTATTTTAGTTAGTATTAATGGACTAACACAAATACCAAATATTGATTATACAGTAGATGATACAGTATTGACATTTGATGAAGTTGTTAATGATGGTGATACTATTATTATCCATTTCTTAGGTTTAGATTTGACTAATATTCAAGTTGGTCTGGGAGATGATACAACTAATCCTATCATTCTTTCACAGTCTGTAGCTAATGTAGCTAATATGGTTGTTAGTGTCAATGGACTGATATATACACCAAATGTTGATTATACAGTAGTTGGAACAACATTGACATTTGACGAGCCTGTAAATGATACAGATACGATAGTTATACAATTATTGGATACTACTCCTAGAGTACATCCAATAAATAGCACAATACTCTCACTCAGGTTGGATAATGCTGGTACGGGATATGAGATAGATGTTCCATCAGTAATAATCAGTATTTCTGAAACAGGGGTTACTGCTCTTGCTACTACTGTCTTACAGAGGGGTTCATATTACAATCCTATTAGCTATGTAGGAAATGACCCATCAGCACCATTTGTCTTTTTTAGAGGAAAGAAGACTAACAGAGTTGTAGACCCAATAATAACTCAATATAGTCTAATAGAAGACCCCGATAATGTTGGAGATTTTTTCGAGACAACTCCCCCATTCGTTTAGATTTTTTAAATAAGTGTTATAAATATAAAATAAGTATAAACAATATCAAAGGAATTACAATATGAGTGCAATAATTAACAATAGTTTTAGGAAGTTTCAAGCTGATAATTTTATAGACAGTTTCACAGAAACAAATCCTGATGGCTCTTTGAGGAAAAATATCTATGTCGCGATCGGTAAAAACACCGAATGGAGTGGCAATACAAATGATAATTTTTCTGAATTTAGAGTAACAGACTCGATCAACTCCACGGCTAGTGATACCAATATTCCGTTACCAATAGATACAGTACAGGCTCCATTTATTCATTGGGATGATATTGCATCTATAAAAAAGGTTACAGACGTTTCTCATGTAATTGCTAGGTATGATTGGACAAGTGGTACGGTATATCGTGAATATTCACATGATAGGGACGATATCATAGATAACACTAATCCAGCACAAGTCACACAACCTATTGTTGCAGAGGCGCCATTTTATGTGTTTACAGAAGATTTCCGAGTTTATAAGTGTATCTCTAATAACAATGGTGCAGAATCTATAGAAAAGCCTACTGGTGCTTCTATCGGATTGACTAAAACTGTTGCGGATGGATATATTTGGAAATTTATGTACGAAGTAGAACAAGCAGACGTATTGAAGTATTTGACCTCAGATTGGATTCCAGCCAACTCACCTGCCAAAGCTAATCAAGTTGAACAAATCGCGGTAGAAGCTGCAAAACTTGATGGTTCTATAGATCATATTAAAGTAATTCAAGGTGGTTCTGGATATAGGTCTACTGTAGGAAATCCTGTAGGTGGAATAACTGCCAGTATTTTACCATTACAAAATGCAGCAGCTGGTTCTACTACGCAGGTAGCTGAACCCGTAGACGATTTTTATAATGGTTTGTCTATATACATTACTTCTGGGCCTGGGTCAGGACAATTCAGAACTATTACTGATTATGATGGTGCTACTAGAACAGCATCAATAACACCTGATTGGGATGCAAATGATTTACCAACAACAAATAGTGTTTATATAGTAGCACCTATTGTTTCTATTGATGGTACGGGTGGTACACAATTTCCAGGCGGTAGTGGTATAACTGCAAGAGTATCAAAGCTTGGTGTTGGTGGTGTTGTAGAACAAGTTTCGATAGTAGATAGAACTCCTACTCCTAATACTGCTTACAGAAGAGCAACTGCCACGGTTGTAGATGGTAGTGGTATGGGTTCAGAATTAAAAGTAATTATCAATCCATTTGGCGGACATGGTTCTGATTGTGTTTCAGAATTGGGTGGTGCTTTTGTAATGATGAATGTTAGATTGCGAGGAAGAGATGGTGATGGTGATTTTGAAACTGGAGAAAATGCAGAATTTAGAAAAGTGCATATATTAGTAAATCCAAAAGAAAGTGGTGGTAATAGGGAGATTGCAACAGGCCCCACATATAAAGCTTCTGAATTACAGCAAGATACGGGAATAATGTTGTACTCAGAGTTTCGTCCTCCAATTTTTAGATCAACAGATTCAACTGAAGATATTAAGCTAGTAGTAGAATTCTAGTATATAAATAATTAAAAAAATAAAAGGTAATTATGTCTAATAACATTACAATCAATACAAATCAAAATCCTTATTTCGATGACTTTGATGAAAATAAGAATTTTCATCAAGTTTTATATAAGCCATCACTACCTGTACAAGCTAGAGAACTGTCTACTCAACAAAGTATTCTCCGAAATCAAGTAAAAAGTTTCGGTGATCATATTTTTAAGAATGGTAGTAAGGTAAGTGGTGGTGATCTTGTTTTAAATTTGGATTATGAATATGTTAAATTAAAACCACAATACAATGGTGTTAATATTGATATAGCTGGTTTTTCTGGAAAAACCATAGTCGGTGCTCTCTCTGGTTCTAAGGCTCTTATTTTGGGGTTTTCTGAAGAGGATACTACTACTGGAGATCCTGATACTGTATATGTTAAGTATATTACTGGTGGTTCTGTTACTGATAGTGTGCAAGGTATTAATGTAACAAATGGTGGTAATGGATATACTGTAACTCCGTCTGTTATAATATCGGGTGGTGGTGGTACTGGTGCTGAAGCAGAAGCTGTTATTAGTAGTGGACAAGTTATCGCTATTAATGTAACAAATCGTGGTACGGGTTATACTGGAAACCCTACTGCTATTATTCAAGGTGGTAACGGTGGAGATGCCATATTAGAAGCAACTAGAACGACTGAACCAAGATTCCTAGCAGGTGAAAGAATTTATTCTACTGATTTAAGTATTTCTGCTGATATAGTTGATGCTACTCCGACCAGTATTCAATTTATAACAATTACTAAAGGTGGCTCAGGTTATACAGAGCCCCCCAATGTTTCTATTTCTGATGCTCCTGCTGGTGGTGTAAATGCTACTGCCAGTGCAATTATAGACTCTGGTGTAGTAACAGAAATTATTGTCACTAATAAAGGTTCTGAATATTCAGAAATTCCAACGGTAACTATTGATGATGCTCCTGCTGGTGGTGTAAATGCTACTGCTGATGCTGTATTTTCAGTAGCTGCTGGTAAAGGTAGTTCTGCTTCAATTGCAGAAGGTGTATTTTACATCAATGGTAATTTTGTTAAAGTACCTCAACAAACATTATTACTAGATAAGTATTTTGATAAACCAACATATAGAGTTGGACTTTCGGCATTAGAGACAATAGTAAACTCTGGTGATGATGGTTCTCTTCTTGACAACTCACAGGGCTCTTCAAACTTTGCAGCTCCTGGCGCAGACAGATTAAAAATTACCTTAACACTCACAAAGAAAACATTAGAGTCAACAGATGACGAAGATTTCTATGAGTTGTTGAGAGTCAATGAAGGATTCAAAGAACAGGACATTAAAGTACCTGTATATTCAGTATTAGAAGATACCTTTGCAAGGCGTACATTTCTTGAGTCTGGAAGTTATACTGTAAGGTCATTTAATATTCAGCTACGAGATGATCCTGATGATGATTCAAAATTTATTGTAAGATTAGATCCAGGCAAAGCATTTATTGAAGGTTTTGAATTTGAGACTTTAGTTTCACAGGATATTAAACTGGACAAAGCAAGGGAGACTGTAAGTGTAAGTGGGTTTGATAGGATTATGCAATACGGTAACTATGTCGTTGTAAAAGAATTAAATGGATTGTTTGATATAAGTGAGCATAGATTAATTGACTTACATAAAGTAAATGCTACACAAATAAATTTGACTGATGAGACAACATATGCAAGTACAAAGATTGGAGAAGCTAGAATACGAAGTATTGATTTTAGTTCTTCAAATCAGGGCTTCAATAGATTATTTAATATTTACTTGTATGAAGTAAGAATGACAAGTAATGTACCAGAAGAAACTTTTGGAGCAGTAGAGTCTATCATTGCTAGAAGAAGAAATTCTAATTCTGTATTAATTACTCCTCCAAGTATTGAAGCTATTGCAAATATAGATGATACGGGTAAAGTTGGTTCTGCAATTGATGGAGATGCATTATTATTTGAAACCTCAGACAATAGTTTAGTATTTAAATTACCTCAAGATACTATTCAAACAATTCGTGGTCTTAATAATGTAATAGACACCGATTATCAAATTAGAAGAGTTTTTGAAAATCAAACTTTTAGTGGTGGTGTTACTAATCTTGCTTCTGCTGGTGCAGCAGAAGCATTTGTTGGAACTGGTACAGTATCAGTTTCAGTTGCCAGAGAGAATTATCTGGCAGTTGTTACATCTTCTTCAACCGCTTCAAGACCTGTTGGAAGTATAGTTAGATTTGATACTGGTGGGGCTACCATAACTGTTGAACCTCCACAAAATACTACTGCTCAATTTAATACTGGAAGTACTTCTGATAATTTTACAGCTGCTATTATTGCTACTTTAAATGTTAGTGGTAAACAGGAAAGAGTAAAAAGTCTAACATACAATGAGACAGTAACATTTACAACACCTAGTAATTCATCAGAAGTATCTCAATCTCTTGATAAATCAGATGCTTGGAAATTAAAAGCAATATATGATTCTGGTGATACTGGTACAGAGCCAGTACTTCCTACTTTAATAGTTGCTGACACAGCAGATACTTTGACAGTTGGGGAAACTATTACAGGACAAACATCTGGTGCTACTGGTACAGTAGTAGAAGGACTTGGTGGTACAACTACAGTTACATTTATTCCTACGTCTGGTACTTTTGAAGCTGAGAATATAACTGGTGCTATATCTGGATTTACTAAGGTATCGTCATCTGTATCTAATATAGATAATGCTTTTCCAAGTAAAAATATTACATCAGATTATGATTTTAATACTGGACAACTAGACAATCTTTATGACTATGGAAGTGTTAAACTAAAAACGGGTGCTGCTGCTCCTTCAGGACAAATTACTGTTGTGTTTGATTTCTTCACACATACGGGTGTTGGATATCTTTCTGTCGATTCATATACTGGTGTTATTGATTTTAAAGATATACCAAAATATCAAAGTCCTATATCTGGTGTTGAGTTTGTGCTTAGAGATTGTATTGACTTTAGACCCAGACGTTCAGATTCAAATCCTGATGTTATAGAAAATATAGAACTTCCAGTACCAAACTCAAATTGGCAAGCTGACTTTAGTTACTTTCTCCCAAGAACAGATACGGTATATTTAAGCAGGGAAAGAGAGTTTGGAAGCAATAGAGGTATATCTGCTTTGACTACAGTAGCACCAACTAGACTTGATGGTACTATGAATCTGTATACTCTGTTTATTCCTGCTTTTACTTTTAATGCAAAGGATGTTAGGGCTGAGTATATTGAGAATAAACGATATACAATGAGGGACATTGGAAAAATAGAAAAGAGACTTTCTAATGTTGAATATTATACGTCATTGTCATTATTAGAAAAGGACGCAGAAGATTTAACTATTAGAGATGGACAGGGTTTAGATAGATTTAAAAATGGTATATTAGTTGATGGATTCAATGGGCATAGTGTTGGTAATGTATTGACTTCTGATTATCAATGTGCTATTGATTTTGATGAAAAAACCTTACGATGTAGATTCTCTTCTAACATTACAGACTTACATTATAATGCATCATTGTCTACTGGTGTTAGAAAGACAGGAGATTTAATTACACTTCCTTATGATAGTAGAGCTTTAATATCACAACCAATTGCTAGTAAATCAATCAATGTAAATCCCTTTGCTGTATTAGCTTGGGTTGGTAGTATTGATTTGACTCCCCCTAGTGATAACTGGGTTGATACTAATACTAATCCAGAAGTTATTGTAAACCTTCAAGGTGAAAATGATGCATGGGAAAGTTTAGTTGGGTTGTCATTTGGTACACAGTTTAATGATTGGCAAACTTTTGGTACTGGACGAGAAACCGTACTTGCTTCGAGGGGTGGTAGATCAGGTAGAGCTATTACAGTTACGCAGACTGTTAGACGGGATACGATTGAAACTAGAACTGGTATTCGTAATGAGATTACTGGTTCTGATGCGGTAAGGAATAGTATTGGTGATAGAGTTGTAGATGTTTCTGTTATTCCTTTTATTCGGTCAAGAGATATTACAGTCAATGTAACAGGAATGAAACCCAATACTAGACTTTTTGCTAGATTTGATGGAGAGGAAGTTTCTCAATTTTGTACTCCTGATGGTGGAACATTTGGTGGAGCTATTAATACAGATAATGCTGGTTCTGTTAGTAATCTCACATTCACAATTCCAAACTCAGATGATCTTAGATTTAGAACTGGTGAAAGACAATTCTTATTAACTGATAATCAGTCAGGTGATTTAGTTACTGCCGGAACTTATGCAGAAGTTGTTTATCAAGCACAAGGATTATTGCAAACAAGAGAGAATGTTGTTGTATCTACAAGAGTACCAAGAATCCAACAGTTTGCACAAGGTAGTGCTACTGAATTTAGGACTACTACTAATACATTTAATCGTGTTAATGTTGTTGGGTTTGTTGATCCATTGGCTGAAACATTTTTGATTGACCCTGCATTATATCCAGACGGAGTATTCTTAACTGATGTTGAATTGTTCTTTAA
>ERZ1046148.1491-NODE-1491-length-11739-cov-30.780726_pt1 | contig 11739 bp, 10 predicted proteins | sample MGYA00383090_ERZ1046148 | MGnify/ENA primary metagenome ERZ1046148 (study PRJEB29581, sample SAMEA5548360) | metagenome | biome: marine; feature: coastal; material: water | depth 25 m | study: Short-term variability in the microbial, nano- and picoplankton...
TTACCTCAACAGAAGCATCACCATTAAAAGCGACCTCAAAGTAACCTTTTATTTCATTATTCGATGTTAAGAGTTTTGGCAGAAAAGTGGGCAAAAGTGTAGCACTATCATGATAAAGGCTGAGGATGCTTTTCGTGTTTGCATTATTGAAATAGTGAGCCCACTGCTCAATTACATTTTTAGGTGTCATAAATATATATCTTAAATAATTAATTGAATATTTTAAACTAGGAAGTTGATTTAAAAAATAGATAAATTATTTATGGATTATTCTTTTTAAATCCCTGATAAACCTGAAGAGAAATAATAAGAATCATAATTATAAACAAGGCTAGACTTATTGGCCTCTCCCACATAAATGAGAATGAACCATCATTAATTATAATTGCTCGTCTTAAGTTTTTTTCAAGCATCCCTCCAAGTATAAATCCAAGAATTAATGGTGGCATTGGGTAGTTTAAAACCCTCAAAATTAATGAAAGAATAGCTACTACTGCCATAAAATAAATATCAAATGAATTGAAAGAAATCAAGTAAACACCTGTTACAGAAAAGAACAAAACCAATGGCACAAGAATGTTTTTTGGAATTGCTAATATCCTTGCTATATAGGGTATTAATGGAAGATTTAATACTAGCAGTACAACATTTCCTATATACATTGAAACGATTACAGCCCAAAAAAGCTCTGGCTGCTCAACATAAAGCCTTGGGCCAGGTTGTACACCAAACGATAATAATGCACCGAGCATAACGGCAGTAGTTCCAGAGCCTGGAATACCTAGAGTTAATAGCGGTACAAAAGATCCTGTACAAGCAGCATTGTTAGCAGTTTCTGGAGCCGTTAGACCCTTAATTGAACCTTTTCCAAATTTTATTTTTTCTTTTGCTGAAGCAACGCTTCTTTCAAACCCCCAGGCCAAGAAGCTTGCAATTGTTGCACCCGCACCTGGAAGAACACCAACCAAAAAACCTAGTACAGATGATCTACCAATTGTTGGAACCATTTCTTTAACTTCACTTTTAGATAATTTGATCGACCCTAAGCTACTTTTACTTACATCGGAAGATTTAAAGTTAATATCCATTTTCTTAAAAATAATCATAAATGCTTCACTCATTGCAAAGGTTGCCATAACCAAGAGTACGAAGCTGATGCCATCCATCAAGTTGATATTTCCAAATGCAAAACGAGTGATGTCAGACAGAGAGTCTTGACCCACAGTCGCAAGAGCCAAACCTAATGATGTCATAATCATCGCCTTTAAGAATTGCCCTTTACTGGCGAATGCTGCAATAGAGAGAAGACCCACACACATAAGCGCAAAGTAGTCTGCTGATTGGAAGCTTAAGCTTACTTTTGCAAGCTGAGGGGCTGCCACCAAAAGAAATAATGCCGCAATTGTTCCACCTGAAAATGATGCATAGGCAGCAATAGCCAAAGCTTTTCCTGCTTGTCCTTTTTGCGCCATAGGATAACCATCAAATGAGCTTGAAACTGTCCCTGCCACGCCAGGTGCGTTAATTAAAATGGATGATGTGGAACCACCAAATATTGCGCCATAGTAGACTCCCGCCATTAATATCATTGCTGAGGCTGGATCAAACCCATAGGTAATTGGAATCATAAGTGCTATCGCTGACATCGGGCCCAGACCTGGTAGCATTCCTATAATGGTTCCTGCAAAACATCCCATCATTACCATTAGGATGTTGTAGCCACTAAATGCAGTATTTACACCAATTAAAATACCTTCAATCACGAAATAACTCCTAATAACTGTAAAAATGGATCCCTTATATAAACATCTAATAAACCATGGAGCATAAATTGAAGTCCAGCAACAACTGGGAATGAACTAAAAATTATGACTTTGTAGCTTCGAACTCCTAGGTACAAATAAGAAATGATTAAAAATAAATTTGTTGATATAAAAAATCCAATAGACTTAATGAGAAGTCCATAAGTAAAAACCAGAACAAATAAAATTAAAACGCTTATCCATTCGTATTGACTAAGATTTTCTTCTTCATTTTTTGACAAGACTAAGGTCAAAAATGAAACAGCAATCCCTAAATAAGAGATCAGCTTAGGAAATGTTCTTGCGTTGAAGTCTGCGTTCTCATCAAACGCAAAAACTTTGATTTCTCCCGCAAGATAAGAATAAATAAGAAAAATAAGGAGAAAGACAAATGCGCTAATCCTTGAGTAATTGATAGTCATAATCTCTCTCCTATTAAGATATCGCTTAAATAACGCCTAATTTTTTCATTAGTTCAGTCATTTCAGCAGTTTGCTTTTCTAAGAAACCCATAAAGTCAAAACCAGGGTTATAGATATTGACATAAGCATTACGCTTACGGACAACTTCCCACTCTGGTGTGCTTTGCATGTCACCTAGCATTTTAGCAATTTCATATCTATCAGCTGCATTCATATTTGGTGGACCGAAGAAACCTCTCCAGTTGACAAAATATGCGTCGTAGCCTTGCTCTTTAAGTGTTGGAACACTTGGAGCATCAGCTGAACGATCATTCGCAGTAATACCTAAAATACGAACCTGATCACCCGCACCTAAAGCTTCACTGAATCCAGTAGATAGAATTTGACCTTCGCCTGATAGAAGTCCTGCAAGTGCCTCGCCTCCACCATCATATGGAATGTAAACAACATTATTTGGATTAGCACCAGCTGATTGGAATGCCAAAGCACCAATCAAATGATCCATACTTCCACGTGTTGAACCACCAGCCATCTTAACTGATTTTGGGTCTGCATTATAAGCATCAACAACGTCTTGGAATGACTGGAATGGCGAGTCTGCAGCAACCGCTAAAGCACCATAATCACCAATAATTCCTGCAATTGGTGTCACGTCTTTATAAGACAATACACCACTAGCGGCACTATCAGAAACATAACCAGAGTGACGACTAATTGAACGCAGTACAATTGGAGTTGATTGAACCATAATTGTATTTTTAGGTCTTGTCTTAATCATCCATGAAAGCGCTTTACCGCCACCCCCACCTGACATGTTTTCAAAAGATGCGGACTCGAGTAAACCAGACTTTACTAGAGCTTCTCCAGTTCCTCTTGCACATCCATCCCATCCACCTCCAGCGCCGCCAGGCACAACAAAGTGCAATTTATCAATTGCAATTGCTGAACTCGAAAGAGCACCAAACATAAACAAGAAGGATATTAATTTTATGAACATTTTTTTCATAATTTATCTCTCCGTTTGAATGTCTACTCAACATTAAGTAGACAAAACCAATTACTCAAATATTAAAGGAGATTCAAAAAAATATTTAATAATTGGAGATTAGATGATATGCCTGAAGTCTTTCAGGAACCTGTCAGATTTTTACTATTTTTTTGAATTATAGATTTAAACTGTAACTATTATTAAGCCAGTTCTTAACCCAAGAAATAGCTACAGGGTCAATTTGCGTAGCAATCTCTTTGAATTTGATTGCCTTTTGGCCAGTTGATTGAGGATAGATACCAATGTACTTTTCAGAAATTTCAACAAAACTTGGTTCATTAATAATGCTTTCGAATGCCTCAGAAAATGCATTAATAATTTCTGGATCAGTTTTTTTATCAATGACAACCATTTTTTGAGTAGAAAAACCTGCAATAAAGAACGCCTTCCAGGCATTCCAGTCGCTTCCTGAGGGCTCTTTATCATGCACTTGAATAAAGACCTCTCTAAAAGTTGGAATATCTGGGAAGTTCGGATCTCTGATAATGTTTCCATTGTCATCAAGAATGCCCCAAGTCATTATTGGAATTGCTTCACCCTTTTCTACTAACGGAGTCACTTTAGATAAGAATGAAGAGGAGGTTTGATAATCAATATTAACATAGCCCTGCTCAAACATTAATCTTCCGTCCGCCCTACCCTTAATTCCAAAGATTGGCTCAACATTCATACCAAGCATACTCCAAGCCAATAGAGGAACAAGATCGAGCCTAGTAGGCCCTTGTGAGGCATAAACATAACTCTCATCAAGAGTGAGCTCAGGATCTTTTTTCCATAACATTCCTAATTCTTTTGGAAGATAGGCAATTCCTCCAGTTGATGAGGCTAAGATAACTTCCCAGTCCTTGTAATCATATTTAACTCTTGGGTCATCCAACAAAAAAGGAAATTGAGTTGAGCCCGATGTTGAAAAAATAACTGACCCATCTTTGGGGGCCTGAGCGCTGAACCAGTTTGCGCCTTTTGTAGAGCCGGCTCCAGGCATATTTACAACCTCAACAATAGGATTTCCAGGCAAATGTTGACTTAACAAAGGAGCATAAAAGCGTGCCAATACATCAGCTCCTCCACCGGCAGAAAATGGAACTACCCATTTAATACTTTTTCCATTCAGATTAACCTCAGCTAAACTGACATGTGAACAAGCAAATAAAATACAAACGATTAGAGTCGAAAAAAAAGATTTAAATGGATTTTTTTTAAAGCGTGACATTTTTTTAATCATATATATAGTTGATTGAATTTACAATAATTATCTTTTTTAGGTCAATCATAAGATTTTAAGCTTTCAAGAACCTGTCGACATCAAAAATCAACATTTATAAACTTATAAATTCATTTATACTTTTTTTAGGAGTTTTAAGTTAAATATGCGTATTGTATTAGTTGAAGACAATCAAATGCTAGCCGAAGGGATTCAAAAAATTCTTTTGGATGGCGGTCATTCGATTGATTATTTTATTGATGGCGCCCTTGCTGACCAACACTTAAAGCGTGAGGGGGCTGATTTAGCCATCATTGACGTCAATCTTCCTAACTTAGATGGCATATCCATAACTAAAAATATAAGAAGCAGAAAACAAGTATTCCCGATTATCATACTAACTGCTCGTGGCGCCACCAAAGATAGAGTTATTGGACTTGATGCAGGTGCTGATGATTATCTAGTCAAACCCTTTAAAATGGATGAGCTGGAGGCTAGAATAAGGGCTTTATCTCGTAGAAACTCTGAATTACTCCCTGCCACTGAAAGAATTGGAGACCTAAACTTTAATCGAAACTCCCGAAGACTTTTTTACAATCAAGAAGAGTTAAATCTTAATCGAAGAGAGTTAACTTTATTTGAAATACTTTTAAATAAAAAAGGACAATACATTTCCAAATCATTTCTAGCTGATACTCAATATGGAGTTGGCTCAGATATTAACATTAATGCAGTCGAAATAAGCATATCGCGCCTCAGAAAAACGCTTTTAAATTATGACATTCAAATCATAACTGCTAGAGGTATTGGATATATGATGGATGAGAGTACAAAGCAATGAGTGACAAGATATTTTCTCTAAGGAGTCGACTCCTTTTTTTAATTATACTGCCACTTATCTTTATTGTTTCTATCGGTACAGTAGCTCTTTATTTCGACTCTCAAAAAAAGTCCCAAAAAATATTTGACAACCTGCTTCATACAATTTCTCAGGTTATTCTCAGAGATGCCGTTTTAAGTGACGGAGACCTCCTAACAGAGCAACTTTTAGAGACCTTAACAGACTCACTAAATGACCAAATCTTTTATCAAGTTCGAGATGAAAGTAACACACTATTTGTTGGGTATTCTAACCCACCTCAAATTCCTGAAATATCTGAAATAAAACCTTATCAACCGATCTATTTTGATTCTATTTATAGAGATCAATCTGTAAGAGTTATTTATTCAAGAGAATTTATATCCTCAATGGAAACACCTGGCTGGGTTGATATTTATGTATGGCAGACCCAGATAGGGCAAAGACAACTACTTCTTGAGCTTGCGAGTGACGCATTTGTAACAATGATCATTATGTTAATTTCAACAGGCTTAATTGTTTGGTTCGGTGTTCAGTATGGATTAAAACCTCTACTTGAGCTTCAAAGTGCAATTAGAAAGCGCTCTGCTGATGATCTGAGTGAAATAAAACGAACAGTACCAAAGGAGGTCTCAAGTCTATTGGGCTCTATGAATAGTTTATTTTCCCAGCTTAGAAAAGCTTTTACAGAAAAGGATGATTTTATTGCCAATGCTGCCCATCAACTGAGAAACCCAATTGCAGGAATCCAGAGTCAAGCTGAAGCTGCTGAAAGATCAAAAACACTTGAAAGCATGAAGCTTCGTGTCAGAGACGTTGCAAAAGCAGCCAAACAAACCTCTAGATTAACTCAGCAACTTCTCTCGATGGAACACATCTCTCAAAGATCAATTAAATCAGAATTTAAAGAGTTAGACCTCGTAAAGATAACTCAAGAGATATTAACTAAATTTGCTCTAAGATCTGACAAACAAAAAGTTAATTTATCTTTAGACTGCGCTGAGCGATCAATTCGAATTACTGGAAGTGAGACATATTTGGGTGAGGCTATTGATAACCTCATAGACAATGCACTTCTTTATGGGTGTCCAAATGGAGGAGTAATTCATGTTGAACTTAAGATTGAGGATAATTCTGCATTGTTGCTCATTAAAGACAATGGAAGTGGGATTAAAGCAGAATTAATTGATAGCGTATTTGATAGATTTTTTCATGATTCTGAATCTAGCAATGGGGGTAGCGGTTTAGGCCTGTCTATTGCTAAAACAGTCATTGAACTTCATGATGGCGAATTAACCTTAAATTCTGATAATAATGGCACCAGTCTTTCTATTATGATCCCTATATAAAGGGCAATAATTACAAAGCATTCAATACTTCGTAGCAAGCTCCCATCGTGTGATAGTCTACTTTTCCAGCAGGACTTTTAAGGTCATCATATCTATTATTATTCGAATCCAGAATCCGATACCACGCACCATATTTATGATCAATCATATGCTTCCAACTATAGCTCCAGATTCGATCATACCAATCCCAATAATATCTGTCATTAGTCCTATGAGCTAATAATGCAGCGGCTGCAATTGTTTCAGCTTGGACCCAAAAATACTTATCTTTATCAGAAACATCGCCATTTGGCGCAAAACCATAATAAAGTCCCTCATTTTTTTCATCCCAGCCCATTTCAACAGCGTCTTCGAAAAGCTCTACAGCTCTAGGAAGAAGCCAGTCTTCACTTACATATCGCTCAAGAATTAAGAGTAGTTTTGACCATTCAGTTAGGTGACCAACTTGAAAACCCCACGGTCTAAATAAGTCATCTGGCTTATCTTTATTAAAAGTCCAATCAATCTCCCAATTAGCATTGTAATGCTCCCAAATCAAGCCGTCTGCTTGCTCAGCTTGTCTAATACATATACTCTTGGAGATAGCTAAAGCCCTATCAAGATACTTGCGATCATTTGTTGCTTCAAAAGCAGCTATTAAAGCTTCGCATGCGTGCATATTGGCATTTTGTCCTCGATAACTTGACTCTTGTGTCCAGTCAGAGCTTTTTTCATCAGAATACAGTTCAAACTCTTTTATCCAAAATTGCTTTTCCATTAGCTCGAAGGTTTCGTCAATATGGTCTTTTGCTTCATTAATACCAGATTTATAAGCTGTTGAATAAGCTAGCAATACAAAAGCCAAACCGTAACAATAATTAGTTGAGTCTTTTGCTTTTTTACCTTCCAGTAGCCACCTATAACCACCTGTGTTCTTATCGAGATGGCAATTTCTTAAAAAGTTTATTCCATGACGAGCTGCCTCCATATATTCATCATTATTAAAATGGATTGAAGCCATTGAATAATTAAAAATAAATCGAGTACTACTTACTAAGTGTCTCGTACTAGAGTTATAGATGCTTCCGTCATCTCTAAAATGATGAAAAAAGCCACCAACTTCATAATCAATGCATTTTGGATGATAAAAATCCATGATTGAGCTAGCATGATTAATAAGGAAATCCTTATCTTGAAAAGCTGGGCTTCTCTTTGAGCTCATTAAACCGGAAAATAGACTTCTACTACGAGTCCACCGCCAGAGCGATCTCGAAGCTCAAGCTCACCGCCATGAATATTGGCAATACTCCGGGCAATTCCTAGACCAAGGCCTGAGTGAGAATCACTTAATTCATGATCTAAGCGATAATAAGGCTTAAAGACTTTTGCCTTGTTAGTATCACTTAAGCCGGGACCTCGATCTTTAATTTGTATATATATCCCTGTTTTCTTTTTTTGCCCTGTGACTTCGACGCCTTTGCCGTAGCTTAATGCATTATTAATCAGATTAGAAAAAAGACGTTCGATTGCTATAGCACGTCCTTTCATTGAAATTGTCTTTTTGAAGTCAATTGTTATTGGAAGTCCTTTAATCTCTTCTTTTTTTAGAATTGCTGTCAAAAGAGTTGACAATTCAATTGTAGTGGTATTTTCATGCTCAATACCATCGGTCATAATTTTTAAACTTCCCTTAACCATTGATTCAAGATAATCTAAATCACCAATTAAGTCATCCTTGATTGGGCCATCTTCAACTTGCTCCACTCTGAGCCGAGCCCTGGTTAGTGGTGTTTTTAAATCGTGAGAGATAGCAGCAAATGACCTTTCCCTGTCTGCTATAAATTTTTGAATACGCCTTGCCATTGAATTAAAGGCACCTATCGTTGCCACTATCTCTTTAGAGCCCTTTTCTTCCATTTGGTGAGGGTTGCGCCCTTTTCCGAGAAGATCTGCTTGATGCGCCAAAGTCTTTAATGGTAAAACAAGCCACCTAACAAATAGGAAAGTTAGTAATAGCGCTGTTAGAGAGACCGCTAAAAGATTAAATATTCTCTCACCATTAATCCAGTCAATACCTAATAATAATTCACCATTTGGAACTACTGAAGTTAGATACATCCATTCATCATCGTCAACTGGAAACTGGATGACCACAAACGGACTTCTATCGCCAGGCTCTAAAAGGGCAAATCTTTTCCATTCGGGTGAAAGAGAAACCATTAAATTGTCACCAGTTAGTATTTTTAGATTGTCAAAGTCAACAAAAATAATCTCCATGTTGTCGATTTGACCAATTTGAGCAGCCATACTGCTCTTCAAATTCTTCCGCACTAACGAGGAGAATTGAGATTCTTGAATTGAGACCAAATCAATATATTGCTTATTAACAGAAACAAAGAAGCGAGTTCCACCCATATCCCTGAGTTGATCAAGGACAATATGGCGATATTCTTTTGGGAGCTCTCCAAAGAATTTGACTGTCTGGGCAATTCGAGCACCCATAGCCTGAGAGACTTCAACCATTCTTTCTTTTTCTGAATTCTGAAGCTGACCAACCCACAGCCAAGCGCCCAATATTTGCGCGAAGAAAATTCCAACAAACAAGACTGTTGTCATCCTAGCAACAATTGTTTTAGGAGTTAATTTAGATAAAAAGATTGGTAATTTACTCAATTTTTTAATAGGAGGACATACCCCTTGCCTCTTACGCTTTGAATAATTTCTCCATCAAAATGGCTGCTGAGTTTGTGTCTTAATCGACTCACAATTGTATCAATCGAACGATCCAGAGGATCTACTTTTCTTCCGTGGAGCAGCTCTCCAATTTCATCTCTGCTGAGAACTGTGCCAATTTGCTTATGAAAAACGCATAGCAAGTCAAACTCTGTACCTGTTAATTCAAGCTCTTCTCCACCAATAAAGGCGCTTCTTGCAGCATAATTCATAACGATATTGTTATCAACGTCCTCTTCTTTTATTTCTGAACGCCTTAATAGCGCTTTAATTCTTGCGAGAAGCTCTCTTGGATTAAATGGCTTTCCCATATAGTCATCAGAGCCCAGCTCTAATCCCAAGATGCGATCAAGATCATCACTTGCAGCTGTCAGCATAATAATGGGTATGTTTGAACTTTGGCGCACTCTTTTGCACACTTCGAGACCATCTATACCTGGAAGGCCAATATCTAAAACAATTAAATTAAATTTGTTTATATCTTTTTTTAAAAAGGATTCGCCATCAGTAAAGGCGTCAACCTCAAAGCCATTTTTTGTTAGATATTGATCCAACAATTTAAGAATTTCTGGATCATCATCGATGATTGCGAGCTGCTTCATTCTTAAATATTATCGAGTATAAAAACAATTGATTATAGACATAGAAAATATTTATGCAATTTTTGGGCAAAAAAATGACCTCAAAAGAGGTCATTTCTATTTATTTTCAAGAAAAAGCATTACCCTAAGAAGTATTGATCTATTTGTGACAAAGGAGTTGTTGATGCAACGTCAGCACCTCCCTCTTCTCTAATTGCTACAATATCAGGGCGTTCACCAAATGATTTGACATACGATGGATCTTTCATTTCAACTAGTATAAAGACAGCTGTTTCGTCTGGATTTGCCCCTGCCCAAATCACCTTTGCACCTTGCTCATTCATCTGAGGTTCAAGGCTTTTAGCCATTTCTGACCAAGTTTTCCAGCCCTTATTAATATTTATTGTCATTAACATGCGCACCATCTTATTTCTCCTTATTGCTGATTAAAAAACACATTGTAATATATTTTTTCAGTGTTATGCTGTGACTTAAATTACCAATAATTCAGTCCAGCTTGTTGTGTATCTGTTTGACTTGAATTTAGCCCTTGGGAGCCATCTGTTATTGCCCAGTTCGCTAGCGTATTTAATTGATTTATTGAATCTTTTATTGACGCTTCTTATCGCATTAGATTTTTGACGTGCCATAACCTGAACCTGACTATTTTGAGTTGCCGAAAATAGGTCCTGCTGCTGATAATTTCTAGTTAGGTTACCTAGGACTAAACCGCCCTTATAAAAAGAATATCCGGGTTTATAAATTAGCCTTAGTATTTGCGCTACTAAAGGAATAATTTGAGACTGATCTTGAATAGCAGTTGTCATTCCTACTGTTTTTGATAGGTGAACACAAGGCTTATCTTTCTTATGAGGATTGGTATAGATGAAAACCGTAATAGTTGTCGTTGCTAACTGATGATTATTAAGCTTATTAACGGCCTTTCTGGCCAGGTTAGTCAAGGCTTGATTTAACTCATCAAGATCTTTCAAATCACAGCCAAAGGAGCGTGAAGAGACAATCTGCTGTCTGGCTGGAGGAATAGCCTCAATAGGGATACAAGAGTTACCATAAAGCTCCTTATAAATCTTTTTTCCATTGACCCCTAAAAGGGTTTCAATCACACCAACGTCAGACTGGTAAAAGTCATGGCTAGTATGAATACCAATACGATTTAACTTTTTAGCGCTTTGCCTTCCTATGCCCCATAAGTCTCCAACCTCAACTGACTGCAACAGCTTGCAATACCTTTCATAGGGTAAATCATCGATATCAAAAACACCATCGAATCTTGAGTACTTCTTAGCAATACGATTAGCAAGCTTTGCCAAAACCTTGGTGCTTCCAACGCCAACACATACTGGGATTCCCGTCCAACTCTTAACGCGCTTTCTTAGAGATTGCATATGATCCATCAAGTTAAGTGGAAGCCTCTTGAGGTCTATAAAGCTTTCATCGATAGAATAGACTTCCTGGATAGGAGAGTACTCTCCAACAACCTTCATTACTCTTGAAGACATATCTCCATACAAAGGGTAGTTTGAGGATTTCACTACCACACCATTGTGAGTAATTAAATTTTTGAGTTTGAAGTAAGGCGCTCCCATTTTGATACCTAGCGCCTTTGCCTCATTAGAGCGTGCAATGATACAGCCATCGTTATTAGAAAGAACAACGATAGGTTTGCCTTCTAGTTTGGGCTCAAACACTCTTTCGCAGGAAGCGTAAAAATTATTGCAATCAACCAATGCAAACTTAGTTC
>ERZ1046148.1493-NODE-1493-length-11725-cov-4.723650_pt1 | contig 11725 bp, 6 predicted proteins | sample MGYA00383090_ERZ1046148 | MGnify/ENA primary metagenome ERZ1046148 (study PRJEB29581, sample SAMEA5548360) | metagenome | biome: marine; feature: coastal; material: water | depth 25 m | study: Short-term variability in the microbial, nano- and picoplankton...
CAGTGCGACAGTCGCAACAGCCGCTCCACTAAAGACAGCTTTTCCTGATATCGAGCTGCCTCGTCGCACGGGTTGTTCAATGAAACGCCAGGACAGCCAGGCTAACACAAAGCTAAGTGTTATCCAGAAACTGGTCTCAATTGTGTTAGCATAATTGCCCCTTACATATTTTGACAAGGTTAACACTGGCCAGTGCCAGAGATAGAGTGAGTAGGAAATCAGTCCAATCCCTACGACTGGTCGCAGCGACAGGACCTGGTTAATCATATTGGCGTTTTGGCCATTGAGAAGCAGCAATACTGTGCCGGTGACTGGGGCCAATACTAGCCAGCCGGGGAAGGTTGTGCTCGGCTGAAGTAGCGTGATGCTTGCTAATATTAAAGCAAACCCGAGCCAGCTCATCCATTGTCCAAATTGCCATTGAATTTTTTTTTCAATGCCCCAAATCGCCAATAAAACCCCTGTCAATAGCTCCCATGCGCGAAATGGGAATAGGTAAAAGGTTGCTGTGTGATCTCTATATGTAAACGGTATTGATGTTGCCAATGACGTGGCAAGAAGCAATGACAGCGTGATCTTTATGGCTCGTGGCGATTTGGCGAACACCAAAAATACCAGTGGTAGGCCAAGGTAGAACTGTTCTTCAATTGAAAGTGACCAAGTGTGCAGCAAAATAGTGTCTTCTGCAGCTACGTCAAAATAACCTGATTTCCGAAAAAATAAGATATTTGACAGGTATACTGTCGCCGCAATTATTCCTTTTGCTGTTTCTCGATAATCGAATGGTAAAAGAATAAGCCAGCCGACAGCCAGTACTGTGACGCACATCGCAATATAGGCCGGTGCAAGTCGGCGGACGCGTCGCATATAAAAATTGCCCAGGGCAAGGCGGCCTGTGTCGGCCTTTTCCCGCCACAGAATGCCCCCAATTAAAAAACCAGAAATCACAAAGAAAATATCCACTCCAACAAATCCACCAGAAGCACCTAAAAGGTCAAAATGATAAGAAACGACGGCAAAAACAGCGATGGCTCGAAGTCCGTCAATTTCAGATCTGTGGGGTGTAATGGCTATTTGGCGCAAAGGGCCGGGCTTTCCTGTTTTCCAAATTTTTAATACATTGAGTAACTAATGGCAGTCTGTATCTGTTCTATGCGCAGCGCAGGCAGTAGGCGCCTTGCAAAAGAGGATTTACGATGATTTTTTTAAAAGTAAGTTCACATCCTAAATAGTTCAAGAAACGTTTACTCCTGTGAATAATCAACTATTTGCACCTAAGCGCTTCATCTTTCACGCCGGTGGCCAAACTCTGTCAGTGCATCATTCGAAGTGGGTTTCGCAAAACTTCTTGTCAGTAGCTCTGCATGTCCAAGCAACATGCCTGCAATGATCCACGTTATTGTTGTTAGTGTAGCATTCGGCAAAAGATCGACTAGGTTCGTACCAAGGATCAGTGCAAACGGTCCCACGTAGGGAGACATTTCATTTCGTGTTACATCTGAACCGGTGCGCGCACCTCCCCGAATTGAAAAATTAGTTTCTCGAAACAGCTGATATCTTGTTTCGCGTTTTAAACGTCGCAGATGTTGCCACAAAAACATCAAAGGTAATGTCAAAAGGCCAAAGTTTGCAACATAGCCGACCCAGCCAAAAGTACCAAGTACGATAACCCAATAACCATCAGATACAGATGTGATGTCGCCTGATATGAAGTCATGTAAATGGTTGCGTCCCCAAATACCCCAACCAAACAGAGGCTTTTCAAAAGCCCGTGCCGCAAGGATGTCCTCATTAAAAAACCTAAATGACAGGGATCTTGCTCGGTCTGGGGAGATGGATTCTGCCTGAGCTAGGATCGCTTCGACTGGAACTATCCCGATCGTCTTTAGAATTGGGTACAAGCATGCAATCATTGCCAAGAATAGTGCGATGCGAAGTTGCATGGCAGACGGCAAGATTATTATACAAGAACCGATAAAAACTGCATAAACCAATGTAGCCCAAGTTTTGCAAAAAACCAGAAGGATGGCGAGGTACACTGAGGCAACAAAAAATTTGTACCGCGACTGATCGGTTTCATTACGCCATAAAGCTAAAGCGGAAAAAAGCGACATCATGACGAAAAAAGCCAGCCAGATCCCATGGTAAAGGAAAACCATCGGACGATATCCTCCGGCGCGAATGGTTTGTGAAAATAGGTGTTGGTAATACCCATAGACTAAGTTGTTTAGCTGTGGACTTAAACGGACTTCAGCCAAGATCGGCATCGAGTAGGCTAGACCTGCTATTACCATTGCTATCAAAAGATCTCGCTGGTCTTCTCGGGTTTGCAAGTAGTGGCGTGCCATCAGAAAGCCACTCAGTGTAATGAACTGTTTTATTGGAATAGCGATTGTATCTTGCAGGTTTAGGCCACGGATAATGGTTTGAGCAAAGATGAGAGGCTCGGTGTTGGTGAAAACTGTAACGATTGGCGACAGTATGAAGAGCAAAATTAGGAATTTTGCACACCTAGATTGCGGAAAAATTTCTGCCTTCTTATCTATGAAAAACAATGTGATGATAAATGCGGTGACAAGCGGGAGCGAGGTCTTGTCAAGTGGTGGCAATAATGGGAAATCAAAGGCGGCAGGTTGAGGTGGCAAGAGAAGATATGCCCCCAATATCGACCAGATTAATGCGCGGCCAGGCGGCATCGTCATAAATAAACGCCAAACAACAAATGGCCATATCAATAACATCAGACTTGCAAATGCGTTAGGCATAGCCTTGAAAAGCCTCTCAAAAAACACGACAAGTGCTTGACACATTGTTCAGCGTAAAATCTATCAGGAACGTTGGTTTTTAGACACCCGTACCTGTTGCAACAACTAAAATGGTGCGTGCAATTATAGAAAGGTCGGTTCCTAAAGACAGCGCTCTATTATAATTTGCATCATGCTGCGCGCGCTCGGCGAAGCTGCACTCGTTACGCTCTGAAATCTGCCAAAACCCAGTTATACCCGGGCGCGCGCAGTAATAGGCGTTGCCTGGATAAAGGTGAACCTGCTCCTTCGTCATTGGGCGTGGTCCAACTACTGACATATCACCACAAAAAACGTTCCAGAATTGAGGAAGTTCGTCCAATGATGTCCTTCGAATGAACTTACCGAATTTAGTAACGCGGGGATCGTTGGTGAGCTTTTGTTTTATATTCCATTCCCGTCGGGCCGCAGGGTTTTCTCGCAGGAGAATTTCGAGTTTGTGATCGGCATCGGGGACCATCGATCTAAGCTTCAACAAGTGGAAGGTCTTCCCGTCTTGTCTGACGCGCTTTTGCCAATAAAGTGGTGATACGCCGTCGCGCGCTATGATGAGTGAAAAAATAGCGATGAGTAGGGAGACTGGAATGGCAATTAACAAAACAAAAATGATATCAAACAAACGTTTGGCATGTGTTCGGTAGAGCCCATCTTGTAAAGGCACAACTGCGGACTTTGCGGCGAAGTCCTCGCGCGAATAATACGCCATGAATAACATCCAAAATTGATGGGAAAAAGTCTTTCAAAAATTGTCACGTAGGCATCAAAATTCTACCTTACGTTCGCCAAAAAAGCGTTAGTACACCAAATACTACATAAAAATCTTTTAAGCTTTAACAGTGCGCCCAACCGCTTTCGCAGTAACGACAACGTTTCTCAAGTACTCCTTCCAAAAACACCCCCTGTGCACCAAAAATAGACATTATTTTAAAATATCCAACATGTTTTTGAGGTAAAATCGCGCAAGCTATTGAATTAATGGTATTTAAAATCAGTGTAAGTTAGAAATGTTCATTTTTGTCTTTTTAGAAAGCGTGATTGTTGCAAAAAGGTCAAATAATTTGGAAACAGTGATCGGTCGCAGCGTAAGATTGTTTGCCCAGCCTAAGGTCAAGCTCGGTACCATCAATCAAAAAATTGTAGCTGATTCGTGCAATCGTCAAATCTGAAGTAGCAAATAGGGCCTGCAAGAGATGCTTAATGGCCGAATTTAAGAATCACGCTGGCAGCACTGATAAATAATGCGGTAAAGATGCCTATCTTTACGAAGGCTGCTGCCAGGCGTTTGCGTCGTTCCGTTGCTTGTTCAATCACGGGAATGGTCGCAATTGCGCGCATTCCCAATTGCCTTTCAAATTGGGACTTAGTCCAAATTACTGGGTTACGTATCTCTGCAACCAATACCAAAATCAAAGCGATCAGAGCGCTGACCAATACTCCCATTGCCAGGATTTTTCGGCGGGACGGAGCAATGGGCCAATCTGGTGGTAGCGCGCGCTCTAATACAGCAAAGCTACTAGACTGACTGGCCGTTTCAAGCATCTGGTTCATCTCCGCTTTTGCCTTGCCAATCGTGATGGCTTCGAACTGATCTTCAAGTTTCTTGAGCATTCGCTTCAGGTTGCTGAATTCCCTGTCCACCTCTGGTGACGCGGAAATAGCAGCCTCGATTCTTGCAATTTCGATTTGATAGAGCTCCAGCTCTTCTTGAAGACGCCGTGCTCGTTGGGCGCGTACAGAGTTGTCATTCACTTCAGCTCCATCCTGAAGAGATACCATTCCACGTTCGACTTCGAGCTTAGTTTTCTGGAGCTCGGCAAGTAGATTGCGCAAAGCGCTTACGCCGCCTGGCAAAAGTGCAGAGTTTTCTTGTTTGAAATTTGCAATTCTGTCTTCTAGCTCAGAAATTGCGTTGCCAATTCGCTTATCCTCACCTTCGAAAAAGGCGAGTGTCTCGCGAACCCGCGCGGAGCGCCGCCTTTGCTCTTGCTCTAAAACATTATTGATTAATTCGTTGGCGACATTCGCCGCCAAAGTAGGCTCGACCATTCTCACGGTCACCATTAGGGCTGACGGGCTGATATCTTGCCGCCACCGATACTCTGGATTGATTATATGAACTACGCTGGCGGCTTCGCGCAGCAGTTGGACCTTCTGAGTGGCCGACAGATTGTACGCACCCGCATATAAATTGAACTTTTCTATGATCGTTAGTAGATTTTCGCGAGCCATTACGCGCTGTTCGACGATTTGCAGTTTTTGCAGCATCGCTGCGTTGACAGTTCTGTTCCCATTTTCGCCGGTTTGGATTGACGGTTGTTCAATCTGTATCGTTGCAAAAGTCTCGTATTGCTGCGGCAGGCTGAGGGCGTAAATCATTGAAATTAGAAAACCCAGCGCAACTGTAGGGACCCACAGAAGGATCCTTCTGCGGAGCATACTGATTACTTCACCAAGAGTCTGGATCCTATCCATGCCCAGTCCTTAAATATTTATGGCACGACTCGTTTTACTTTTCCATTTAGTAAGGTGGTGTGTGAATATGGTTATCTAGTGGCCGAAAAAAGGAATTTGGTAAATTTTCCAACCCAAGTCACTCCATTGGAAGAAGAATTTTAGAAACTAAATGAGGGATAGGCACTTCCTCGGGTTCAATATCCACCCCTGAGCCTTATTGCCCAGAATAGTCAAGCAGTCTGCGTTTAAAATCATTTGGTATCTGCTCGTTGTTGCGCGCGCATTTCTCGGCGTTTTGACATGACCCTAGCTCTAAAGGTTGCCCTATCAGTTATTTCATCCGTGGCAATTTTTTTGTCAGGCATATTTTGTTTTTTTGATCTGTTTAACTCTTCGAGCCTGCTGACGAAGTCTCGGAGAACTGGGAAGCGGAAGATATCAACGATAGAAAGATCAGGAGCACCAGCTTTCGTTTTTATTTCGTTGTGCGATTGTACAGCCAAAAGTGAATGTCCGCCGAGATCAAAAAAATTGTCTGTTGTTGAAACTTCACGCACTCCGAGTACTCGTGACCAAACATCTACAACGAGCTGGTAAAGGGGATGTTTGGTTCTCCAAATATCGTCAACGATTATGGCGTCCGCCTCGATTAATGGTAGTTTGTGAGAAGCCTCCGGCGCGGGCAAGCTGGCTCTATCAATTTTCTTGTTTGGGGTGAGCGGAAATTCTGCAAGCGTGACAAAGTGTTTTGGCTGCATATAGTCGGGTAGTGCGTTGCGCAGGTTATTTAGAATGAAAACCTCCTGTGGAAGGGATGACCCTTGCAAGTACGCAACAAGCCGCACATCTCCGGGCGAATATTCGTAAGTTGTTACGACGGCTTGGTTAATGCCGTCAATTCTTTCCAGTCGTGACTCAATTTCACCCAATTCAATGCGGTACCCACGAAGTTTGATCTGATGATCAGCGCGCCCTAGAAAATCGAGCTTTGCATCATCCCTCCAGCGTACAAGGTCGCCAGTTCGATAGAGGCGGCCGTCACCAAATGGGTTTGTGACAAAGCGGTTGGATGTCATGTCGTTGCGACGCCAGTAGCCGCGTGCAACACCGGCACCGCCAATAAATAGCTCCCCCGCAACACCGATTGGGACTGGCTGTCTGCTGTGGTCGAGTACATAAAATTGTGTATTCGCGATCGGGCTGCCGATATTGATCACGTCCTCACTTGCGTCTGCAATTACCGTTGAAGACCAAATCGTAGTCTCCGTTGGACCGTACATATTTTGTACCTTGGCGCTAGTAACTGTACGCAGCTTAGCCACCAGAGAGCCTGAAAGGGGCTCTCCTCCGATAAGCAAATGCTTCACATTAGCGAGTGCAGCGTGGGCTTCGTCGTTTATAACAAGCATTCGCGCCATTGATGGAGTGCATTGGATATGACTGACGTTGTGACGCAGTATTTGTGCGGAGATTGACGAGCTTGGATGGTCCAGCTTTGCAGCAGTGTTGGATCTGCTAAGGACTTCGGCAAGAGGACGCAGGCCCTGCAATACTGTTTCAGGTTTAATGCCATAGTCGACGAGGCAGGCGATTTCTGAAACTCCGACGCGCTTGACTTGTTCTACCCGATCCAGCGCATCCTCGATTGTTCCAAAAAGGCCGCTTTCGTCAAAATAACGCATGAAGGCATAATCAAGAATTTGCTCGATTTCATCATCCGATAGTGTGCCCAGATCAAGCTCAGAGGCGTTTTTAAGTTGTGTTGGGCGTTTAAAGGCTGGGAAGGCCCAGGCAAACTGTTTGATCAGTCCGACAGCACTGCGTAAGTATGCCTTCATCGGACCTCGAGCTGTCTCGCGCGCCGTCTCGCGATCACCGGCGATAAAGCAATGCAGCATAAGTGTGACCTTGAAATCTGCAGGATCATATCCAGCTTGCCGCAGCGCTTTGTGGTAGATTGAAATCTTTTTTGCAAGGTCCTCAATGCTCTGGCCCAGTAAGTGGCTCAGCACATTGCAGCCACGACGCCCGGCGTCTTTCCAAGTTTCCGGATTACCGGCGGTGGTTACCCAAACTGGTAATTCCGGAGATATCGGCCGTGGTTGGGTGATTACTGAATGCAAACTGCCATCATTGCGTGGAAATTCAACTGGTTCACCACGCCAGAGTTTACGTAAGTCATCTAGTTGCTGGAACATAACGTCCCGGTTCCTTGGTGGTGTGTTTTCTGGTCGCAACACAAAATCATCCGGCTGCCATCCACTGGCGAGTGCCAGTCCAGCACGCCCATTAGTTAAATTATCGATGACGGCCCATTCTTCAGCTATGCGGGCAGTGTGATGTAGGGGTGCCACGCAGGATCCCGCCCGCACACTGATTTGTTTGGTTACGGCAGCTACGGCGGCGCCAGTAACCGCAGCATTCGGGTAAGGGCCTCCAAACGCGTGAAAATGTCGCTCAGGTGTCCAGACGGCGCAGAACCCATTCTCATCCGCAAATTTTGCACCCTCCAGCAGCATCTCATATTTCTGCGAACCCTGACTGTCATCATTGCCCCAGAAAAAAATTGAAAACTCAATGCCTCCAGGAGTACGGTCTGGATGCCTGTTTGGGATCTGGGTTGAATTATCGTCCCCCGCAAGTACCAGTTTGAATCCACGCGAAAGAGTCCAAAACAACTCCAGCACAGAAATGTCAAAACTTAGTGACGTTACTGCAAGCCAAGTATCATGTGATGTGCGTGTAATGCGCGCGTCCATCCCAGCAAAGAAGTTGGCAACGTTTGAATGCTCAACCATGACACCTTTAGGCAAGCCAGTGGATCCAGATGTATAAATTAGGTAGGCTAGATCACCACCTTCTGATGTAAATTTCGGATTATCTTTTCGTGCTGAAATTAACCGCGTGTCAGTGTCCAAGTCTAGTATTTGCGCGTCGTTTGGGGGCAGACTTGGCGCCAACGCAGCAGTAGTCACTATGGTATTACAGTCGGAGTCTGCGATGTAGTGCTTCAACCGTTCAGCTGGATAGGCCGGGTCTAGTGGGACATATGCGCCACCAGCCTTTAGAATGGCTAGGGCCCCAACCACCATGTTTGGGGAGCGATGCGTAAAAAGCCCAACAAGAGTGCCGCGGTCTACACCCATCTCGCTTAAAACACTTGCCGCGCTATTGGCCCGTGCATTTAACTCGCTGTAAGTAAGGGTTGTTTGCTCAAAAACCAATGCGGGCGCATCTGGCGTTTTTGACACTTGAGCCTCGAACTGTGCATGAATCGAATAATCAGGATCAAATTTTAATGTGGTGGAATTCCACCTTTCCAAAACCTCGTGCCTTTCCGTCGATGGAAAAAACGGTAGGGAGGCCACATTTTTTTGATTGTCCATACTCGTTATGAGCAATCTTAACCTAGCCATCAAACGTTCCGCGTGCTCGGTACGCACACGCGACCTGTCAAAATGTAAAGTGGCTTCGCATCCGTGTAGTTCAAAGCTTAGAGCTGGCCCGATAATAGGTCCATGGCTGGGGTCAAGACTGACGCCAATTTCAGGCATGCTTAGGGGACCTAAATTAGGATCTCGTGCGATTAAGTCTCTCGCAAAGCCACCATGGTTGGTGCAGGTAATAATATCTGTCTGAAGCTTTTCTTTCGCTGCTACAACAGAGACCTGTAGCAGTGCAGAGTCGATGCGTAATGGAACCCAGTCGTTTAGGTATTCGACCGCCTGCGATGCATTTGCCGTCCGAAAGGCGATGTCACATTCCTGAGGAGCGCCAGAACGCAGTGCGAGTATGGCGAGCGCGGTCACCCCGATGTCGGTATTTGGTAGGCGCAAAGTCAATTGCCGCATCTCTGGTGAAGCTCTGAAGGGTGCAATTAGTGGCAGGGTGGCCGGTATGAATCGAGCAAGATTTTGACGCCAAAATGGCTCATGTTTTTTAGCTTTTCCGAGTTCAAGTGTCAGCTTTTTGGCCACTTCCTGGCTGACTGTGGGAACGATTTCACCCAATTGAAAAAAATGCTCAGGGGCTTCTGGCATACCATCAAGGTTACTTATCCCCGACAAGATTATTGCGCCTTGATCGCAAGAAATGGTCATAAAATCTTCTGAAAGATCAATAATAGTACCTGGTTTTTCGCATTGTATGTTTTCCGCAAAATCAGCATTTTTGACGATTAAAATTCGGTTGGATGCAGTGATTTTTGGGGTCGTAACCGGATTATAGTAACTGCCATGATCTAGTGCTCGAACCATGGCGATCACATCTTGAGCGTTGCGATGGAAATCCAGCTGACCTGCACCGTCGGGAAGGTTTGATCGAGCAAAATAACTGCGGCGAGAAAAATCCTGTGCGCGCCGAACACTAGCGGTGTCAGACATCGCCTGCATCACCTCGGGAAAGCTATCAATCGCGAGCGCATAGCATTTAGCGTTAAGAGTATGGGCGGTATCATCTTCAGACATATCAAACATTCGCTGAACGAGTATGTCGCCCGTGTCTGCCGCTGCTTCAATCATGTGCCATGTAACGCCATGATGTGATTCCTGCGCCATCCGCGCCCAAACTGGTGCATTCAGTCCGGCATAGCGTGGTAGAGGCCCATCATGAAAGTTCACTGCACCGCTCATTGGAAGGTTCAGCACGTCGTGAGAAATAATGTTGAGGTTAGCGATCGATAGCAGCCACTGAAACGTGAATTGGCTGAGCTCCTCTTTTAAATTCAAATCTGATGAAATTACGAGGAGATCTGCATCCCGTGCCCAGCTTGTAACCTCCGGTGAGTCGGTGATAATGGCGGAAATTTCGCCGCCCTTATCAAGCCAAATAGTTGCGCATTGTATCAGTAGAGATTCATTTCCGATGAAGACGGCTGATACTAAGCTTTCTGCAGAGATTGCATCAAGACCCATGTTTATTTTTGCTCCTCATCGAGTTTGCTGGAGGTGCAAATTTTGGGATAGAGTTCTGGCTGAACGGTAGCGGTCGAAAAAACGAATATACGTAGTGACTAACTAAATCCCGCAGAAACTGGCTGGGATTATGTTGAGGTTGCTTTTTGATAAGGCATTTGAGGCGCCAAATCATGTAACCGCTTATGTGGGCCAGTGTAGCTGCCCCGGCGTAAAGGCTGCCATGATTTTTTTGAAAATAGTGCAAGCGACTGTCAAACCAATAGCTAGGCACACGGGCCCAAGATTTCATTCCAGTCGAAACCGAGCCAATATGTGTGACTTCGCTGTTACGAACATAATCGGTTGTCCAACCGGCTTGTGCTGCACGTAAACAAAGATCGGTTTCCTCGAAGTAAAGAAAGAAGTTTTCATCGAACAGGTCAATCTTTTCCAGCATTTCCATACGGATCATCATTGAGGCGCCGGCAACCCAATTGACATTAATTGTTTTGTTCGGAATGGGCAAAGGAACGATATATTGTTTCAGCATTTTGCTGATAATTCCAACTCGAGCCGCTCCTTCTAATTCTCCCCAGATTGAGGGAAAGCGAAACGCAGTAAGATGTGGATCACCCTCTGGGCCATGAATATAGCTGCCTGCTATGCCGCTTCTCGTGTTTATTTGAAGATGCTCCAATAACGCATAGATACTGCCCCTATTGGGAAATGCGTCAGAATTCAGAATATACACATAGTCATACACTCGCGTTGCAATTTCACGTTGAATGCCAAAATTATTACCAGCGCCAAAACCCCCATTTTGATCTGACTGAACAACTTCAATCCGGTCTACCGGCCACTTTGAGTGAGATATTTTTGATAAAATCAACTCGAAAGATCCGTCTCTGCTATTATTGTCGACAATAACGATCTTACCCGCTAGCCCGCGCATCTCGCGCATGGCGGCCGCGGCCGCCCTTAGGGTCATTTCCGGTGTTTTGTAGTTCAGGATTATGGTCAGAACGCTAGGTATACTCATTCAGCAGCCTCTTGATTGAAGCTGGTTTCGGCATCCTCTTCTGCCTCATTGATGATCGTTCTCATACGAGCTGCCAAGACGCGAACATTGGGTTCCAAGACCATGCTGTCATGATTTCCGGGAACTTCAAAAACTCGGAGGTAGGGGGCCCATTCTCCCCAATCGTTATCGTGAAAAACATAAGCCCGATCATTATCCACGAGACGACCTTTGCCCACTGTCCATTTTCCGGAGAGGGGTGGGCGAAAAAGAACAAGATTGCCTGACCAGCGTTGCATATCATAGTGGCTGATCGCTCGAAGGAAGGCGGTCTCAATTGCGGCGTCATGAAACTGCTGACCTTGGATCTTCGAAATTTTTGCATTGGGTGCGCAGTGCTTTGTGATTTCCCACCTGATACGATTTTTTACCCAAATAAAAGGATATGCAGGACCCTGACGTTTGAGCCTCTGAACCTGGATGAGCATCCTGTCAGTTTTGGTGAGTGAGCGACGCACAGGCAGCGGTGTATCAAGCATCGCCAACAATGCCAC
>ERZ1046148.1498-NODE-1498-length-11714-cov-6.317523_pt1 | contig 11714 bp, 10 predicted proteins | sample MGYA00383090_ERZ1046148 | MGnify/ENA primary metagenome ERZ1046148 (study PRJEB29581, sample SAMEA5548360) | metagenome | biome: marine; feature: coastal; material: water | depth 25 m | study: Short-term variability in the microbial, nano- and picoplankton...
CTGGCAATGGATCGATAGCGACGCGGCCGTTCATACCTTTGAATCTGTCAACATAGTCTGTTTCATCTTCGAGAATGACATTGAACGGCGCCGATTGAGCACGGGTCATCTCGATTCGAGAATTTCCTTCCGGTCCAGAAGACCCTGGGTCAAGAGGCGAGAGACGCTGAATGCTTGTGACTTGTGAAATCGCAACGCTGAGGCTTGCTTCACCGATGTCTTCGTTGACCCAGAACCTGAAATGGTCGCCGTCCATTGTGAGGGGGTTTGTGGCGTTGGTCATCTGAATCTGAATGGATTCCATCGGCTCGTTGGCGACGTAACCAACCGTGTCGCCAAGCACCAAAGAGAAGGCGGCTGGCAGTCCTTTCAAACGGATTGCGTTGCGCTGAGTTGCGCTTTCTCCACCATAGGTGATGGTTCCGATTGGGCTGCTTGCTGAGTAGGTCATCGCCTCTGTAGTCTGGGTGAGGTTGAACGTGCTCGGACGGTTTGATACTGTGGCGGATTGGCGTGTTGCGTTCTCCAAGTCCCCGTCGGTATGGCGCATGTGACCGATGAGGAGCGGGCCACCTTCTTGGCCCCGCAACTCCATTTGCCGGATGTCATTGACTGGATCGTAGGAGTGTTCCACATCCGTGATGCCACCAATCCGGGCACTCATGGCCACCGGAACAAGAGGTGGCAAAGGACCAAGTCTTCCATCAACCGTTTTCGCTTCGGTGTCTTCGGAAAGCAGGATGTGATCGATTTCGGGCAACCAAGGGTTGTCCGTACTGGAAATCGAGAACGTGACTTGACCAATTGGCATTGGGGAACGGACCGAGGTTGGAAGCGTGCTTCGAACTTGGTTTCGGCAATGCAAGCCCACTGCGCCGCCTTCTGAGCCAGCGGTGCCGACGATGGATTCAGGCAGACCATTGACAATGTCGCCCACATCGAGAATGACTTCAACAATGGTCAACAGTGCATTATCGAAAATTTGAGCAATGGTGTTGAGGTTTGGATTGTCAAAGTTGACTCGGCTGAGTCCACTTTCGGGAATCATGAAACTCCCTTCGACAATGATCACTTTCGGGACGCTATCGATGGTGAGTTCAAGCGAGGAGCGATCCGATTCATAGCCGCCTCGTTTGAAGGTGGATTTGTATTCCAAACGGTCGATTGATTCTGTTCCTGCGATGAGAATCAGCGTGTTGGGTGGTTCTGCAGGATTGACTGGCAAGGTTGGGTCATTGACGTTCGTGGTTGAATCGCCAGTGAAGTTCTTGATGGCAATGATGAGTGAAAGACGTTCAGGAATGTCGCCTGGGAACCCTTGGCTGCCAGGTGCTTCGCCAATCATCGTGAAGATGGCTGCAATCTCTTCAGTTGGCATGGTGCCTGAAGGTAGACCTCGAATCCAACTTCTTGAGTCAGTGATGTTTCCAAAGGGGTTGTCGCCTTCTGGTGTGTTCGAACGGTCTTCGAAATAGTGGAGGTAGAGATCAACACCGACATCCGAGAAGATTTCAACCGTGTCAAACGTGTTCTGCCCAAGATTATCGTTTCGAAGCGTGATGTCGATTTCCTCCGGAATTCGAGTTTCGCCCTCCTCAGGGTGGAAGCCTACATCGATGTAGGCCGTTTCGAGCACAGGTGCTGAAGTGCCACCACCATAGCCATCGAACCGAATGAACCCAACACCAACACCGAGACCACATTTGTGTTCATCGCTCTTCGCAAGATGATCTGCAATCGGATCGAAGTACGATGAATCTTCACAGTCAGTTTGGCGGTTGCCGCCTGGTGCATCAGGGTTTGACACTCGAATCGCATACGGGGCTGAAATCGCTGTAAGGCTCAAGTCAGAAGAGTTGATTGTTCCTCCAAACAAACCAGTGACGAAACCAGCAGCATTGGTCACTAATGCATTCACTGAGAAGGTCATCTTTTGGAGGCCGACTGAAAGCGTGTACTGGTGGGGAGGTTGAGTGAATTGAGTATCGATGACGACGGCGTACGATTCTGAGTCGTCGAGGGTCACATCAAAGGCAAGCCCTTTCATTAGGCTCACTTCCAAGTTGGCTAAATCGTCCCATAGTGGGTCGTTTTGGTCGAGGGCTGTCACCGCCCATTGGAACGTTGGCCTGACCCATAATTCTTCGACGCACGGAATCGTCACATCTGGAATCCCAGGTGCTGGACTTGGGGTAACAATGCAATCGCCGAATTCCAAACCGAATCCATCATCTTGGGTGATCAGACCTTGGATGGTCAAGCCAACTGACAAGTCGTCGCCTCCATCACCGTCGATGTCGATGTAGTTGTTGAACAGCACAAGGTCTGTACCGACGAGGAGTTCTCCAGTGAACGTACCATTTTGCCATGCCTCAAAGGATGGGCCGTTGTTACGAGAGGAGTAATTGACATAGATGGCATAGGTGTTGATACCAATGCCCAAGGGGTTGTTCAAGCCGAGCGAGTTGACCGAGAACAATGTCTCAAAGAGGTTGTACGGCCATCCATCGGGCTGAGTGGATGTGTCGATGAGGAACTCGTAAGGACGTGGATGATCGATTTCAAACGAGGAACTGTCTCGTAACGAGACATTGTCGAGGTAAGCACTTGCTTCGCTGAGGGCATCATCAGGACCAATTGGCCGTGCGTTTGTGTTCACTTCATTGAGGGCGGTAAGAGCGGCCGTGGTCGCTATTTCTCCTTCGCCGCTGTCCGTACGGGCGTTGAGCGTTTCCTCAAGCGCATCGAGGACGCCATAGTCATCTCGAGTGACTGAGAGGTCCGCTCCCGCGGGTTGAGCGATGGATGCAAACATAACGACGACGAGAAACACGGCCATGCGCCTTGGGTCCCTCTGCTGAGGCAATCCGGCTCGCACAACACGAACGGCCACCTCATCCATGCTCTAAGCAAGCAGAGCCACTATGAGAACCCATCCCCTTCATGAACGGGTCAGATGGGCATCTGAAAGACATGCTCGGCGCTTGGTCAAGCGGTGACAATGTTGTCTGCGTTGCAAGAAGGGCAAGCCACAACTGCTTGAGGCACACCTGCTGGTAAAGTAACAGAAAAGCCGGTGCCACATGACGCACATGTGAGCGTTTTAGCAGTCGCTTTTTCGGCAGGGGCGGCAGGAGCAGCAACTGGAACTGGTTGCTCCACCGGTGGTGCGACTGCGGGTTGCTGTTGAGCGGCAGGTGCGGCGTGGGTGCCTTCTGGAAGCTGTACGCCACCGCTCTTGACAACTGTTTGAGGGGCTTCTGCCGGCATCAAATCTTGGATCATTTCGTTTGGTGCTGGCGCTTCGGTTTCTCTGGCGACTGGCTCGTCATTGAACAGGGCCATCGCATCAGATGCGGCCAGTTGACTGCCTGCGCTAATGGTGGGATTTGCCGCTGGAGGGGCAAAGGCTGAACCGGTCTGCATGGAGTTGCCCCCACCGTAAATCGACTCAAGTTCTGCGGCCTTCGCTTGTTCCTCCTGCACTTCTGTCGAGGTAACCTCGCCAACATCAAGACCGGCAAGAACGGTGGCGGAAGCGAACAGTGGTGTCTTTCGAGCGTCCACTACATTGGCAATGTGTGCTTTTGCTTCAGGGACAGAGAGGCCTCGCCCGACAAGGAGGTCAACTGCAATGCCGTGTTGCCAGCGGCGGTGGCCAACAAGGGCGATGCCCATTGTGAGGGTTCCAATGAACAAGACAATCAAAAGCATTCCAGCAATGCTGCCTTCTTCTGTTGGCTCGCCAATATTGAGGATGAAGGCATGGTCGTCCGAGTTGTTCGAAGGATCGAAGACGGTGACGACAACGGTGTACGTCCCAGGTTGTTTGAACGTCAAATCAGCAGTGCTGCCTGTTCGGTCTGGGTCATCCCGTGCATCGCCGTTTCCATCGCTGTCGAGTTCTGGATTGAGGTCCCAGTGATAGCGAAGGGCGGATGCAGCATCGAATGGATCGTTTGCCTCAACCGAGCAGGTGAGGGATTGGTCAATCATGCCGCTTGAAGGTAGTACATTCAGAGAGGTTTGTTGGAGCACAGGAAGGGTGTTGTCGATAACAACAACCGTGGTCGTTGTGGCGTTGGTGTTGCCTGAAGCATCGGTCACTGTCAGCACAACTTCATGGCTTCCAATCGACGCCCAAGAGAGGAGCACCGAGGAATTCTGCCCGAAGGGTGAGCCGTCAAGGTTCCATGCGCATGCTGTGATGAGGTGGTCATCGCTGCTGCTGTCGCAATTCAGCACAAGCGCATCGTTGACGAGCAAACGCCAGCCGCCTGCCACTGGTTGGCCATTGCCTCCAATTCGAGCGACTGGATCGATGCCATCATTGACGGCGATTGTTGTGGTGGTGGAGGCCATTTCCCCTGTTGGCGAGGTCACCCAGAGTGTAACAGTGCGGTCGCCAGGCGTTGGCCACGATGCATCGGCCGTGAAGCCAGTTGCGTCTGCATCGTTATTTGCCGTGCCGTCGTTGTCTGAATCCACGTCTGAGTCGAAGTCCCATTGCACTGCATCAATTTGGTTGAGGCGGTTGGGTGTGGAAGAAGCATCGAAGTTCACGGATGCTCCAACCGTCGTCGAGCCACCTGCATCATTGGAAAGCACTGGGTTGAGTGTTGGTGAGAGTTCAACACGAACGGTCATTCGAACGGTTTCGTCACCGTTTGCACCGCCGACAGGTGTATCGGTGTTATCGGCGACTAAAATCAGCGATTCACCATCCAACTCATTTGGCACAATCCACGAAAAGGAAGACGAACCTTCGACTGATTGCAACGATGCCCCAGTGATTGAGAGGGTACCAACGCCACCCGTCGTGTAGAGGTTGTTCATGTTCTCGGTTTGAAGGTAAACATCGCCTTGAGATTCAAGCGACCAAGCACTCACCACAACGGTTGTGCCCGCATCCAAACGCAATGCGTCGCCGGAGAGAAGTGTTTGGTGCGAGTCAGACTCCATTTGAATCAAATCATGATACGGCGTCCAGTACGCTTCGTTAATGGCTTGAACATTGAGACTGGCCCTGCTGTCGTTTCCACCCAAATCGCCCATGCCTTGGTCCCCATCGTGGTCAAGGTTGTCGAACACGATGTACCACGTTTTCTGAGAGAGAGACGATGGGACCTTCCAGTGGAATGAATACGATCCTAGGGCGGATTCAGTGGATGGAATTTGCTCATACGATGAGCGATAGGATTGACCAAGGTCGTAGGGCTGAATGGTGTTTTGATCGAACACGAAAACATCCATCGCATCATCGATGATGTTGATGTTGATGTCGAAGACATCGCCCGGCATTAACACGCCCAAGGACACCTTGACGCATTCTCCATCGGCGATGGCGTCGGAACTGGAAAATGCAGCCGCCGTCGTTTCTGTGCAGGAGGGTGCAGCGCGCCCTGCATCAGCGAGTGCGGATGGTGGCACCATGAGCATGACGAACAGTAAAACTGCCACAAGAGAGGAACGCATGCTCTGCTGTTGTTCATCGTCCACTTGAATGATGTGGAGGATTGTTTCACGCTGTCCAGCCATTTTGTGACCAAGATCGATGTGTCACATGGCCGTTGGTGTGGAGGTGCACTCGGTCACCATCATTAGCCAAGCTGATGTTGAGTGGCAACCCCTCGCCGGCCTTGTTGGCTTCCGAAAGGGAGGTGTTGCCGTCTTTGATTCGGGCGCTGAAGTGGGTGAGCACAAGATGGCTGGCATCGCATGCAAGAGCTGTGCGGACCGCCCCTGTTGCTGTGGAATGGAGGTGTTCTGCTGCGTGGTCTTTGGTGTCTTCCAAAAACGTGGCTTCGTGCACCAGTACGTCCACGCCGTTCAATGCCGTCAAACCCGGAGCCTGCTCGGCAGTGTCGCCAGAAATCACAAAGCGGTGAGGTCGAATCGATTCGCCACGGAACGAAGCGGCCTGAAGCACCTCACCATCGTCAAGCGTGACATCTCGACCTTGCCCCAATTCTGTTTGCTGTTCTTTCGATAAACGCAACTCCGCTGCTTTCAACCGGTTGAATTTACCTGATTTTTCTTTCGATTCAAACATCCAAGCGCAGGAAGGGACCGTATGTGTGGTGGCAAGTGGAACGATTTTCACTTGCTTCCAGCCCGCTGGTTGCGGCATGGCGTCAAGGGAAGTCGATGCACCTGTTTCTGGGTTGAGTTCGACCCATTTGTCAGCGACAACATCGCCGAGAATCCAACGGACTTTGTAGCCAAGTCCTTCACTTGTGGCGCCCAAACCGTGCCATGATTGCATTTGCCGGGCGAGTTCAGCCGGTGGTGCCGTTGGTGGAATGGGCTCGCCTGCGCACAATGCCGCAAGCGTATCACTGGAGGTGGGACCAATAATCAAAAGCGGGTTTTCTCGGCGGTCAAGCGCCATGGTTTGCAACCAAGGCAACAGGCCCCAAGTGTGATCGAGGTGGCCGTGCGTAAGGCACACAGCATCGATTTTAGCTGCTCTTAGGGACACTGGTGGAGATTGTGTTTTGAGGCGTTTGCGATGATCGGCGTACCGGGATTGAAATCCTTCACCGGCGTCGATGACAGCAATGCCATCTTCGCACGCAATGAGGCTACCACTCACTTGACGTTGACTCGCAGGTCGCGCCGATGCTGTACCTAAGATGTGAAGTTCCAACCTTGTCACCGCCTCAGGAATTCAGTGGGATTGGCGTTGGTGGGAACCAGCGCAACAGCACGATTTGATCGATGGCTCGAATCCAACGCCAAGGAATTGCCACATGCACTGAACCTTCAACAAGTGCTTCATCAGGATCGCGGACAAAGAGATGTGTGCATTGCATTCCGTTTGCGTCGACAACGGCGTCATGAACAACACCGAGCCTTCGTCCATCAGGAAGAAACACCTCGAGCCCGGTCAAGCGGGTAACGGTGTCTTCGCCTTGAACCATGGTTGAGCCTCAGATATGCGAGAAGTCGACGGGAAATAAATCAACCCCGAACAGATTCGAAACCAAAGCGATTGGTCGCCAACGCATGGGGGAGCGTTCTGCTCACTTGCCACGGTTGAGGTTTGCCTTGAGCGAAGGTCGCAACTTCTCTGCGCCCTTCCCTTTGTTGTGCAAACCACGTCCGCGCTTTCCAGCGGAGGTCTTGCCACGGTAAGCTCGTCCACGGTGGGACTTGTTTCCGTTTGCTCCGCTGAACACACCGAGTTGCTTATCCTTGATGATAGCAGGGTGGTGAGTATCGATCATGATGACTTCGTAGAACTTGTGCTTTCCATCTTGGCCAACCCAGTAGGAGTTGAGCACTTCGAGGTTAGGGAAGTGACGTGCAACACGCTCTTCTGCCATTCGCTGAGTGTTCTTGGCCATGGTAATCTTCTTGATACCGGCCTTCGATGGCTTTCGCTTCATGTGAATCTTACCTTTGCGCAGTCCACCACGGCGGATGCGGGTTCGGATCATGACAACACCTTGCTTGGCTTTGTAGCCGAGACGGCGTGCAGCGTCGAGGCGAGTTGGTCGCTCGATGCGGCAGTTGACTGGTTCACGGCGCCATTGAGCCATGCGTGTCTGCCTGTACATGTGAGGCAGTGCATCGTTTGGGCGCTTCCAAGTTTGACGAACGTGTTGGTACAATCCTTGAGCCATAATGAACACCTACGCTTCTCAGCATCCTGCCGACAAAACTCCCCTTTATGAGCCTGTCCACGCGGCAGGAGGACTTCAAAACCCTCCAAAACGCGTACTGCATGAAAAGTTGAGGAGGTTATTCTTGGTATGTTTCCAAGTCTTCTGCGAGGATGGCACGCCATCCACCCCACAGGGAAAACGCCTGACTGTACCCCATATCCATGAGTGAGCGGGCCGCGATTGCGCTTCGAAAGCCCCCACCACAATAGAGGACAAGACGAGCGTCGTCTGCGAATTGATGCTTCTCAATGTCGCGTTCTAAGACTCCTTTGCCGATGTGCACCGAGCCCACCAGGTGACCTGCTTGAAATTCATGGCGTTCTCGCACATCGATGACGACAAGCGGTGAACCGTCCGCAAGCATGGTTCGAAGGTCGCTTGCGCTGCATTCGGGGATTGAAGCCCGAGCGGTTTCCACAATCTCGAGAAATTTAGGGCTGTGCGTTTTCGCCATGTATGCGCCAAGTCGGATAGGCTCATGAGGCCTGCGGCCCACGCACCTCCATGGCGGGACAAATCACAGGGGCTGAGGCTGTGCTCCGAGCCCTTCAGGAGGGTACTGCCATCACCATGGTCCTTGTTGACCGTGAGAAAGACACGGCAGAGATTCGCTCATTGTGCGAATCGGCAGGGATTCCACTCGAGGAAGGTTCCACCAACGATCTGTGGCGAATGTCTGCAGATGGCCATGTGGACGCTCTCGCCTTGGTTGGACGAACACCACAAGCCACGCTCGAGGAAGTGTTCCAGCGAGGCGGCACCATCTGGTTCTTCGATGGCGTCACCTACTCGACCAACCTTGGTTTTGCCATTCGAACCGCCGAGGTGGCAGGAGCGGATGCCGTTGTGCTTAACGTCACCAAAACCCATGAAGAGCGAAGGACCATTCGACGCTCAAGCATGCGAGCGGATCGATTCATTCCGGTTGTCTACGACACCACCGAAGGGATTCTTGCTGCAGCAAAAGCCAATGATGTTCGAATCATTGCTGTCGAGGATGTTGGCACACATGGACCCTGGGATGAAACCTTAACAGGCGATGTGATGCTCGTCGTCGGCGCTGAAAAGGAAGGCATCAGCCAAACGGTGCTTGGTGCAGCAGATGCATGCGTGTTGTTGCCAATGGATGGGTTTGTCCCGTCCTACAACCTCCAAGTGGCGGTCAGCGTTGTTGCTGTTGAAGCGCTTCGTCAGCGACGCCTTGAATCAACCGAATAGACTCCCAAGGCCCGAGTACTCTTCATCGTCATCTTCGTCCGAAGTGGCGCTAACCTCACCAAATACACTGCTTGAAAGAACGTATTCGACGAGGGCTTTTTCCGTTTGAGTTTCGCTCCCTTCGATCAAATAGCGTTCAATAAGCTCCCGTTCGTGCCTTGTGGCGGCGTTGGTGGTGTAGCGCACTGAAAGAAAGTTGCGAACCAATGGGTGTTGAATGCAGCATAATTTCCGAATAATTTCCATTTGCCAAATGTCGTTCCTGTATCGGAACAGGTGGATGCAATCTTGGAGCGCGTCTTCCTGTGCCATCTCGATATAGGTGTCGAGCACTGGGCCAAGAACACAAGGATCGTCAAATTGAACCAACCGCTTCAAGATAGGAAGGTACTCTTTTTGTGAGGGGGTGACAACCAAACCAATCATCTCGATGGCCCTTACTTTGGAAGCAAGTTGGTCGCTGTTGGAAATCTCAACAAGCAAAGGCAGGTATGCCTTCATGTTCATGCCTCGACCGTAATACAATGCTTCCAATGTGATCATCACGAGGGATTCGTCTCGTGCTTGGTGGACCATCTTCTTCAACTGGCGCAATGAAGCTGCGCACGAAAGTTGTCCCATCGCTTCTAAGGTATGTTTCACAACGGTGTCGTCTTCATGAACGAGCAGGGCTGTGAGTTTTTCAAATGGAAAAAATTTGTACAATGTCGAAGGATACATTGTCAGTGGGACGCCTTTCGAAGAGAGCAACATGAGCAGCGCAGCGCAGAGGTCGAGGTCAGGAACTTGGTGATCGTAATCATTGCCCATCTCAATGCAGAGCTCATTTGAATTCACAAATGCCGGCACATGCCCTTGTTCCCAATAATCCAAATTCAAGGCTCGCTCTGCGCACAATCGGACATCAACCTGAACCTTGACGTCGTCCATGTATCCGACGGCCACAACACCGTTTGATGTGTTCTCATACTCGAGTGCCCCGTTTGAATCGTTGACGATGTCATCAATCCAAGTGAGGGCGACCATGTTTCGTTGAATATCAATTTCGTCAATCTCCTCAGAGACCCTGATGACGCCGAATGTACTGGAGATGTTTCCCGCTGATGTTTTGCGTGGCTTCCTTGGTTTCCTTGCATTCGCCATGAATGCATTGTCTTTCGACGCTACTTAAACGCCGAGTTCATTGGCCTTGAGCCCAGAAGTCATCGATCACTTCATCGTCAATCATTGGACCGATGTGACGGTCGATGACCATGCCATCTTTGCCGATAAGAATCAATGTTGGTGTGTTGTTGATTTCAAAGTCCTGAGCGAGACCGACGTTCATTGTGAAGGGAGCAGATACGGTGCTGTCGTCCTTGCTTTCATTGACCTGTGTGTGCCATTCACCTAGCTTCGTTTCGCCACCATCATTGGCATCGGTTGAAACCACAATGTACATTTCGCCATCCAGATGGTTGGTCACAGCGTGCATGGTCGGGCGGCACTGGTTGCACCACGATGCAGAAAAGTGGAGAATGTAGTTTGTTCCGAGCAGGGATTCATCTCCGTACTCAAGGCCGTCGTCTGCAATCATCGTGAATTCGGGAACGGTTTCGCTGGATGATGCGTCGTCTCCACCAAGGCAACCTGGTGAAAAACTGAGCGCTGCGAGGAGCATCGTCAGAACGAGCGCTTTGATTTGCATGACCTGCCGTCAACTTGGTCCTTTTCAATCCCTTCCCTTTCAAGTCTCATGAGTGCCATGAGATGGAGGGTTTGATAACCGAATGAGCATAGGAATGAGCATGCGTCAATTCTTGGTATGGTTTTGTCTGTTCCTTGTGGTCGGTGCAAGCATGATTGAACCAAATCATGCGCCTTCGACAGAACTGTCGCATTCCTTTGTCACCTTTGCTGATGGAGCGACGGGCAACGAAAGCAACAATGGTAGCACGAACAACGAAAGTGAAGAATGCCCCAATGGAAACGGAACCTCAACGCATGACAGAACCGGATGTTTGGACACGGATGGTGATGGCTATTCAGATCCAGATACAACATGGAACATCAGCATGGGCGCCGATGCATTTCCCGAACGAGCCGATGCTTGGAGCGATTTGGACGGCGACTACTTCGCTGATCAGCCCAACCTCGACATCACTGACGATTGCCCAACCCGCTTTGGAAAAAGTCGCTCTGTGTTGTACGGCTGCTCCGACATGGACCTTGATTGGATTCCTGATGTCCTTGATACGGATATCGACGGCGATGGAATCTCGAATGAGCTGGAAATTGCTTCCTCTGGCGCTCTTTTCCAATACGACCCAATGGACGCCAATTCATACCCTATCGATACCGATTATGACACCATACCTGACGCCGTCGATGAAGATGATGACAACGACTACTGGCCAGATGTCATCGAACTCGACCGCGGTTCTGACCCATTAGACCCCGATAACACGCCGTTCAATCGTTACTTTGGTGTGCCGACTGGCTTCTTCTATTATGGAGGCTTTGAAACCGATGACAAGTATGATGGTGAGGCGCTTGAATTGTCATTATCTGGCCTCATGGAAGTGGTCACTGAAGAGTTAGTGATCCCCTTTTTGTTGATCCCCATTTACTTCTATGTGTTTTTCTCGCGGCGGCAGCGGTTTGAAGCGCTTCGAAAAGAGGTTCTCGACGCCAAGAACGATGAATCGTTGTTTGAACTTGAAGTCCGTGTTAATGAACTCATCAAAGACCGTAAGATCAAGACGCTGCACGGGCTGATTTTGAGAAACACCATTGAAGAACAAGAAAACAAAATCAGGTCTGCGCCAGCCAGTGAAGAAGAATGAG
>ERZ1046148.1499-NODE-1499-length-11714-cov-5.697830_pt1 | contig 11714 bp, 7 predicted proteins | sample MGYA00383090_ERZ1046148 | MGnify/ENA primary metagenome ERZ1046148 (study PRJEB29581, sample SAMEA5548360) | metagenome | biome: marine; feature: coastal; material: water | depth 25 m | study: Short-term variability in the microbial, nano- and picoplankton...
ATTGCAACATTAAGTAATTCTTTTCCCAAATAAACTACATAGATATTATCAGTTGTCAATGGAGCAGCAGTAAATGTCAATGTCGTACCATCTGCTGTATAAGCAGTATCAGGTTCTTGAATAACACCACCAACCGAAACAATCAAACTAGCAGATGTTGCAACTGAACTGTCCAAAGTAAATACAGTCGTTGTGCCATCACCTGTAAGGTCTTGCTTTTCCAATGCACCGTATTGTACATCTCGTCCTAGATAAGCCATTTAAGTATCCTTTTTTTTAATTTTATATTTTTAAATTATTATCTATATTATAGATTATGAATTAACATCTTCTAAGATTGAACAGATAACGTCACAAGCACCAGAAGCAGATACACAAATATAATCACCAGCCTCAAGGATAATCTTTTGTCCAGAAATAATCTGCAATGTACCGCCGGATGGAACTGGTGCATCTTTAACAATGTGTGCAAATGCTGTATCAGATAGGTCATAAACCTTTACTGTAGCAGTAACCGCACTTGCAGATACATTAGCAACATCCAATTCAAGAATGATACTATCTTTATTTGCTGGTGCTGTATATACAGTTTCCTGTGTTGTTACGCTCGTATTTTGTGCATTTTTAAAATCATTAGCCATTTTTGTATTCCTTTATAAATTGTTTTTAACTGATGGTTACTATTACAATACTCTTTAAATCTATTTATAATGCCCCTTCCAAAGTACAAATGTCTTAACATATATATTTATAATATCAAAATTCTTGAATATCACCAACGCCACGGCTCATCCGAAAAAAATGGTTCTGGAGATATAGTAGGATCATAATACCTATGTTCAGGATTAAGATATGAATATTCGTTCTGCCATGTATCTCTCCATCTATATTCATCAGAAAAATCATCATCCCATACAAATCTTCTTAAACCGCCAGGAAATCCTTCTGGATATGGAATCGGAGGCTCCCATCTAAAAGTTTGTGGATTTAATATAAAATTGTCATATGGTTTTGAGGGAATAAATGCATCATTATCCCTATCATATGTAAATCCTCTCCCTGCAAAATTATATCTCAATGGTACTCCATCATCCTCTAAACCAGTTATAGGATCACGATGTTTTCCACCATATGTATTATATGATGTTTGTATCCATTCACTATTATTTCTTTTCACGAGGCCATCTATGAAACTTTGTTTAGCAACTATAACATTAACTACTTTATTATCTACGATTTCTGCATAATGTGCCATAAAATATTCTCCCCCTATATACCATCTTTTGCTGGAAATGGTGCTCTAATAACAATAATACCACTACCACCTTTATTTCCTGCTGAACCACCTGGCCCTAATCCAAATCCACTTCGGCCTCCACCACCACCTTGATTTACTGCACCATTTGTAGATCCATTAGCACTTCCACCGCCACCATGTCCAGCAACAACATTACCGTCTGGTGCTGCAGGAGTTAATTGAAACCCATTACCCTGTCCACCACCACCATAAAATACATTAGAACCAGTTCTATAATTATTAGCAGCACCTGGCCCTCCTGAACCACCTGGCCCACCACCCTTACAACCACCACAGGGTGCGTGACCACCAATTGGCCCAGCAGTTGTACCTGGCCCACCTGCACCACCGCCACCACCAGAAGCACCACCACCGCTAGTGCCCGGACAAGGTCCGCCAGTGTTTCCAGCATTGTGTCCTTGATATGTAGAAGTTCCATGTGTTGTTTGTCCAAATATAAAGGGTTCACCTGTTGGAATTGAAATATTAGGATCTCTACTATCGTCTATTCCTTGTCCGCCAGAAGCACCACCAGAACCACCAAAACCTGAAGCTACAATACCAGAACCACCACCAATAGCATCTGCCACACCAACATTAGTATTACTATCACCTTGTAATCTAAAAAGACTATCCCCCCCATTTGATATTTCTCCCGAGCTAGCAGAACCACCACCACCAACTAATACATCATACACTCCAGCTGACAAAGAAACTTGCTCTTGAATAAAACCACCGCCACCGCCACCACCGTTAGTTGCACCACCACCACCTGCTAAAGCAAAAACATCCATAGTTACGGGTTTTGTACCAGTAACCTCAAATGTGCCTGAAGACAGAAAAGTGTGGACTTTAAATTGCGGAACTCCTCCAGCACCTCCTCCGCTAGTTCCAAATCCTTCACCATTAGTATCATCTCTAATTGCTTCTTCACCGCCCAATGTTTCTGGTTCTACGAGTCCTACAGTACCAACGTGTCTACCTTGATTTATAAATGCCATAATTTATTCCTTATTGTAATTAACCTGTTTGGCCAGGTGCTGTAATGTTACTTCCTAAATTTTGTCCAGAATATTCTTGAACACTAATAGAAGATTCACCCCTTCCATCTTCACCACTTCCATAATCTGCATCGTTACTAGATGAACTATTAATATGACATTGGTTGCCATTCCTAGCACCCAATCTAAAAGATATTCTTAATTGATTTGTAGTAGTTGGTTTGAACCATCCTAACATGGTAACATCCCCAGTATTTTGAGATACTGCTGTTTCATATCCTCTGGAATTTATTAATGTCACATTGTTTGTTACAGTATCTTCAACCCATGTCGTATACACAAATACTGTTCCTCCACCGCCTGAACCACCCCAAATATCAGTAAAAATTCTTAAAGTATTATTAGTATCGGTTGGAGTATAATTCATAGCCATAAATTCAAATCCTTGTGTAATGAGAGGTGCTACATTTTCGTCTGGAGCAGGAGCAGTATAATTACCATTAGCACTATGGAATCCTGTAAGACTTACATACTTATGGTTTACTATTCCTCCTGTTGGTACAGAAATAGGAATAAATGAAAGTACTCCAGAACCATCAGTAGATAAAATGTCACCACTATTACCATCTGTCTGAACACTTAACTGTGTAATACCAACTGCATTATTAGCAATCTTAGTTTCTGTGACTGCATTGTCAGCAATCTTAGTTTCCGTGACTGCATTGTCAGCAATCTTAGATACTGTTACAGCATCGTCAGCAATCTTATCTGATGTAACATTTCCGTCTTTAATATTCAATGTTTCAACAGCATCATTCGCCAACTCCGTAGTTGTAACAGAGTTTTCAGAAAGTGCAGAAGGTAAATTGATTAATTGACTACCATCCCAAGCAGGAAGTGTACCACTAGTATTAAGCTTAGAATCTACTATAGAACCAGTAATTATTTGTGATGTTCCTACAGCATCGTCAGCAATCTTAGATTCTGTAACAGCATCGTCAGCAATCTTTTGTTCTGTAACAGCATCGTCAGCAATCTTATCTGTTAAAATTGCATTTGAAACAATCTGAGCATTACTAACTGTACCAGATAAATCACCACCAACAGCAGCACCACCACCACCAGCAATAGCAAACAATAAATTACCATTACCATCGGTTGATAAAAATTGTCCAGCACTTCCGTTATTAGAAAGTTTTAATTGTGGTAGTCCAACTTGTCCAACCACATTTGACATATCCTCTTTAGCTAAAGGATGTCCGCCTGATGTGCTTTCATCGTGAACAATAAGTGTATTTTTATCCAAGTCAACAGTTATCTCTCCCTGTTTTCCTGTAAAGATACTATGTTCTGCTGTTGAACCTCTTCTTATTTTTACTTGTTTAGCTGGCATAATCTCTTAACCTTATATTTTATATTATTTATACTCGACATTTTAATGTAAATCTTAACCCCTGTCCAAAAACACTAGAACCAATTTGTGTAACCTTAAATGTTATCCTATCACCAGATACAAAAGTATTATCAGTTTCTAATACACCAGCTGACATATTTTGTGCCCCACTACCATTAGGAAAGAATGGTATGGTTGAGTATATTGTCGTACCATTTTTCTCTACATCAACTAATACTGGTTGTGAATCACTAGTAGTAGATATATATCCTGCTTCTCCATCAAACGTACCACTTCTTGCCATAACCATTTCACCATATATTTGAACTAATAGATCTGTTGGTAATGTTTCACCATCAAAACCAGCAAGAAAAGAAATATCATAAGGAAGTTCTGTAATATTTGGGCCCTTTAATGCAGGCAACGTACCACCAGCAACTAACTTACTAACATCAAGTCCTATAATTTTTGAATCTGTAATTGAGGAATCTGCAATTTTATCGTCATTTATACTTCCATTAATAATATTATTTGTTGATACACTATTTACTGTCAAGTTAGAATTAGTAATTACATTATCACTTATTTGTACATTTCCGATTGGCCCAAAAACTTCACCATTTACGATTATCTGTGTAAGAGGATCTGAGAAAAATAATCCACCATTTCCATTTGTGGTAAGAAAGCTTCCTGAAATTGAATCAGTAACATCTAATTCTTCTACACTAATAGTATTAGCATTTATATCTGCATTACCGATCGTTCCAGTTAAATCTCCACCTAAAACAGTCAACTCACCATCAGGAAGACTTACAAAACTTAAAGTCTCTCCATTATCTTTTTGTAATACTTGTCCCGGCTGTCCTGAATTAGTAATATCTAATTGTGAAAGTCCTATAGTATTAGAAACATTACTCATGTCTTGTCTTGCTAAAGGAAACCCTCCAGCTGTGCTTCCATCATGTACTACCAATGTATCCTTATCACCATCAATAGTTATTTCACCATCAGCACCTGTAAACGTAGTATGTTCTACAGTAGTACCTCTTCTTATTTGGATTTGTTTAGCCATATTGTTTTCCTATTTTTTATACTCTACATTTCAACATAAATCGTAATCCTTGCCCTGCTGTAGTTGAACCGACTTGTGTTACTTTAAAAGTTACTTTGTCACCAATAACAAATCCACTTGTGGTAATAGTACCAGATTGAGCAGTGACTTCTCCATCTAAAAATGTTGGTTTAGTGGAATAAATTGAAACACCATTTTTCTCTACATCAACAATAACCGTTGATCCAGTTCCAGCAATATCTATAACACCAACCTCACCCTCAAATATTCCTGTTCTACCCATAACCATTTCTGCGTACGATTGCAACAATAGTTCAGTTGACAATGTTTCAGAATCATAACCAGCAAGAAAAGAAATATCATAAGGTAAACCTGTTATATTACTTCCATCAACATTACTAAGAGAACCAGTTAGTTTATTAGCATCTATAGTATCAATTTTATCATTTGTAATAGCACCATCGACAATATTCTCTGTCTGTACTGAGTTATCAGCTAACTTAGAATTATCAATTGCATCATTATCAATTTTTTGTCGTGTTACATTTAAATCAGCAATCTTATTAGTTACAATATTTGAATCAACAATATTTTCTGTTTGTACTGCATTGTCATCCAGTTTTGTATTATCAATAATATCTGCTTCTAATTTTATTCTTGTTACATTTGCATTAAGAATACTACCCGTCTGTACAGCATCATCTTCCAACTTAGCATTATTAATGATATTATCTTCTAATTTATCTCTAGTAATGTTTCCATCAGCAACAGTATTTGTTGTGACTGCACTTGGCTGAATTGATGTACTACCTATCGCACCAGCAACATCACCAGAAAGAGAAGAACCTTCAACCTCTGATAAACTAATAAATTTCAATCCACCAGTTCCGTCTGTAGCTAATACTTGTCCGTCTGATGCATTAGCATCAGAAACATTAAGTTGTATAATACCAACAGTATTTGAAACATTATCCATATCACTTCTAGCAAGTGGATAACCAGATGCTTGGCTTTCGGGAAATATTGTACCATCATGTACCCTTATTGTACTTTCAGTAAGATCAACAGTAATCTCACCTTCTTGTCCACCAAACCCTTTATGTTGTTCAGTAGTACCCCTTCTTGTCTGTACGATTTTAGCCATTTTGTTTTCCTAATAAAGTCTTTATCATTTCTTTAAGTTCAGCAATATCTTCTTTCATTCTATTTATATCATCAATTTGTATTTGCTTATTCTTTGTTGCAATTTTATAATTTTCCAATGCTCTTCTATTCGTATTAAGTACTGCTTTAGAATGTGCATCCCTTATATAGTGTGAATCGTTTATTTTTATATTTCCCATAATATTATGCTAATGCAACAGCCCTCAAATCTTTTATCAATGGTACTTTTGTTGTCTTTGGTGAAATCATAACAATTTTAACAGCAAATGTTTTAAAACTATCATAAGTAACAGTATCAGAAACATAATTACTATTTTCACCAAATGGAGAAAACTCAAGTTCTAAATATTCGCTTTCATCATCAGTAGAAGAAACACTATTAGAATTTGATACTTCTTTCATTAATGTCCAAGGTCTATCATCAAACAAAGTAGTATCAAATTGAGATAATATTTTATAATAAACAAATATCCTAGAATTAGCAGGACGATTTGCAGTAAGAAATACTTCTAGATCTGTAGCATCAAACCCATCCTTTAATGTTACCCTTCTTGTAATGTATCTAGCAGTTGCATCACCACCAGACACAATCTGATCAGCATCTTGTACATTATTGATAATATTCTCAACAGTAATAACACTATTTCTAGCAGTATCAATAATAGGACTAATAAATCTACTAGAAGATGAAAGTTGAGCTCTTGATTCAAAATCTATTCTATTTTGTGTAGAAGTAATATGTTTTTGATCATTCAAATAGAAATTTGTATTTTGAATAATAGGACTATATTCAGTATCAAGTGCATCTGTACCAGCGTCTCTAGTTTTAACTCCCCAAGCAATATTAGTTTTATTAATCCTAACTTCTTGTGGTACAATCTGAATAATATCAGCTTTAATTGTTGAAGAAGAATTACCATTTCTAAAAACAGCATTAGCAGAATTCCCAACAGCAAATTCTGCTATATTAATATTGAAAGTTAAATCTTGATTCTGATCTGGACTCCATGTTGATGCATTCTGTGATTTAAAGAAAACACCAGCAAAAGGTTGTTCTGAAATTTTTCTATCAGTACCAATTTGATTTTCACCCATCTCTGAAATATATGCTTCATATTTTAAACTATTACTCAATACTACAATAGCATATTCTCCTGGCTGTAAGTAAACCAATGATGGAAATGTAAACTTTGTAGCTTCACTTGCATCATCACTCAAATTAATATTATTAGGAAATAAAGTAACATCAGAAAACGGCACAACCGTTTGAGCAGGATAACCATTCAAGGTATCTCTAATCTGTAATGTTACTGGAAGTCCATCTTCATCTTTTGATTTAAAAAATAATTCAATATCAGACAAAAATACTCCGTCTGGATATAATGCTGAATCAACAAGAAATGTTTCCGCAAGTGGATCAACCCATCCAACAACATTGACACGATTAAATGTATTTGTAGTAGTTCTAAATTCTGTAGCACTGCCTTGTGCAAAAGTTTGTATTCTCGGAACTCTTGTCGATACAACAACATTCTCCCGTGTCTGCAATAGTCCTTGTGCTTGATAAACAACTTCAGCATATGTCCCGGCAGTAATTAAATCACCCGATTCATTATCTGCTAACAAGAATTGTCTTTCTCCCGTTCTAAACCTTATTGTATCATTATTAGGAATAGAGAATGTTAAATTACTAATAGTACCAGATTCATCAGTATTGATAAAACCACCCAATACACCACCGTCAGGAGTACAATATGCTGAAACCGGCTCCCCATCAAAGAAAGCATACACCCTCGTACTTGGTTTTAAACCCTTAACATTAACACTAATATCTCTTGCTCGAATAAATGGTATAACGGAAACATCAACGGTTCTTTCCCCGATGCTATTTCTTACAGCATCAGAACCAGTAATTTCATTTCTAATACCTGTCCTAGATTCTAATGTTTGTCTTTCAACTGTCTGTGAAACTGTGATAGCTCTACCACTCCTACCACCCCTTGATGCTAAAACTCTTTCCCTACCAGTTCCAAATGTTTGCCAATCATTAAACTGTGTACCAAATGACAATCCTACTAAACTCTGCCATGCATCATTCTCACCTTGAAGATTTACAATAACTTCTGGATTTGTTGTAACATCATTCCAATTATCATTTGGAGGTGATAGTTCAACAGTACCAACCCATGCTAATACAGCAAATGGATTTACATTGATTGATTTACTTGCAATTGGTTGTGATATAAATGAAGAAGTATCATATGGTAACGTGATACAATCACCAGTTTTCTTAACACCCGTTGATGCAGTTTCATCATAATTTAAATCTGTAATATTAGAAACAAACCTTGGACGTAATATTTTTTCATCAAAATCAATAGAACATTGATAATCAGGACTTAATACATTACCCACACTATGGCCATTAAATCCATCAACCAAAAATCCATTTTTAAATCTATCAAGACCTGCTGTATCTTTAATGACTAATGCTTCTGCATCTTTTTCTAATAATGATAATGATGTGTAATATTCGACATTGGCTATTCGTTTTTCCAACTTACCAATATCTCTCATTGTATATCTTCTATTTTCAATATATTCTGCTCTTACATTTTTTCCCTTAAAGGTATATGCGGGAATATGTAATGTATATAAACTCATAGTACCATCCAACCTAGTTGGTGATACTGCTGTCAAAGAAGAAATACCTTTATTATTGCCAAACTTTCTTTCTCTACTTATATAAACGGTATCTATTCTTGGAAGAAAATAACTAAAATCTGCTTCCCAATTTGAATTTGGTACAGGTAATTCTATATTTTCTATTACATTAGAATCACTATCTGATCTTCTAGGCCTAAAATCAACACAATCTCTAAGTTCTACCTCTATACCCGTTACTGGACTTGAATACTTTGGAATATTATCAAACCCGATAGCAGCAGTATAGGAATCAACAGAAAGATATCCCGTACCAGTATGTGTAAAATAATCAAAGACGACTGTAATTTGTCCTGTCGGTGCTGTTTGTCCTACTTTCAATTTAATACTTCCATAATCATATAAATTATCTCTTTGTCCACTATCAACATAATATCGTGATACAATATTCTTACTTGGAAAATCATCATTTATATTAGATACACCAGTAACTACTTTAGTAAAACCAGAAGAATCACCCGTAACATTCTCAGAAACAAAAGTACCAGAAGTCGGAACAAAGGTAACGGTTGATGCATCGCTTTCACCAATTACTACAGTACCTTTAGCACCAGATGTTTGTCCTGTAATAGTTTCGCCAGGTATCAAAGCATCTGTTGTAGAATCAACAGTAAGAGTAGGAATTACTGGAGCTGAAGCAGTATCTCCTGAATCATATATTGCTTTAATTTTAAAAACATCAGATTTTTCAAGTGAATGTGATACCGTAGGTGAATCACTCGGTGACTCAATTGTTAATGTGCTATTATTTGTTAGATTTTTTACTCTTTCTTGTTTACCACTAACATTTATAGTAGCAATAATATCTGCTGTAAAATTTGAAGAAGTGTTAGCATTAAGTTGTACTGAAGTATTTTGAGGACCGTTTACTGTTATAGTAGTACCAACTTGATCAAATCTTACTATACTACCAGCAATTAATCCAGAAGTACCAGAATTTTTAATAACAGCTAAATAATTTTCTCTTTTAACTGAATCAGTCAATACACCAGAACCAATAAAGGTTTCAGAAGCACCAGCACTAGCAATAGTAGCAATACCATTAGTAAATGCTACAGCCTGAAAAACCTTTTTAACAGTATAATTAGTATCTATTACATTATTAATTCCACGAATTGTTTTAATTGTATCTTGTGGGAGTTTAAATACAAGAGTATTGTCTGAGGTTTCGTGAAGTAAAGTACTGCCATTACTATCAGCACCAACTTTACCACTATCATCAATATTTCCCTTTGCATCAAGTACAACAGTACCAGCAGAAGGATCATCTGTATAAACAACAGATTCAACTGCACCAAAGGTTTCACTTATCATTTTTATATCATAGATATATAAATTAAATAATCTATCAGCACCAGCAGTAGAAGAAGAAAAATCAATATTTCTTACTCTAGCTTCTCCTATTTTTGAATTAGCATAATTCCCAGCGTCTATATTAGCATGAGTAACATTATGTAAGTCAACCACTACATGCTCAGCAATATTAAAGAATCCACCTAACTCTTTCAAAACGACATAGTTGCCGTATTGCATAAGTCTATCAAACCCACTAACATCTATAGTGTCTCTTGCTTTATCTAATTTAATATCTTGTGATACTAATGTTTCAAACTCATAACCTTCAATAAATGCTTTGCCAGGGTCTAACCGTACAATAAATTTTGTATCATCTTCTGGATCATCTTTTAATTGAATGTTAAATGAACGTACAGTATAACTTCCTGACTCGTCAAATGTCCTTCTAGCAAAAGTATTTTCTAAAGCAGAATATATAGGTACTTGGATATTTTTTTCTTTAAATCCTTTATTAATCCTTAGTAATTCATAGAAATCTGCATCATCCGTAGAAGTTAAAGTTTTCTTTGAAAGTGATAAAGTTATTTGTAATCTATCAGCACCTGGCGCAGCAAAGTTTGATGAACCCTGTGAGTTATCAAGAAGAGTAGCATCATCGCCAGAATTTATTACTTTTTCTAAAGCAGAAAGTCCAACCTTATATGTTGGATTATTAAAATATTTTTCTAACACTAATGTTTGTTTTGCTACTTTAATAAAACTACCATTGATATAAAATACTCCCTCGGATATTGAAACAGAACTACCTTTACCTACAGCTGTTGCAAGTACACTTTCTGCTGTTGCATTAACACCCCCGGCAGGTGCATCTTCAATAGTTACTGCTGGTAAATCCGTATAACCTGAACCTTGACTAATAATATTAACTGAAGTCACAACACCACCACTTATAGTAGCACTTGCAGTTGCATTTGTACCACCCGTGGGAGCATTAGCAATAGTAACAAGTGGTGCTTCTGTATATCCAGTACCACCCTTAGTAACAGTTACAGATTGAATACTTGTCGGTGTTGCATCCACTACATCAGCAGAAATAATTAAATCAGATGAATATAATCTTTCACCCGCAAGAAATTGTGGTTGTGTTTCTCTAGTAGCAACAGCAATTGCTCCATTCCCATTACCACCAATAAATGCTATAGAAGGAGTACTAGTATATCCTGTACCACGATTTGTAACATTAACAGCAATAACTTGTCCACTACTAATAATAGCTTCTGCTTCTGCATCTATACCACCACCGCCATTTATAGAAACAGTCGGTGCAACTGTATAACCATCACCACCATTAGTTACACTAACACCCTGTACACTATTAGTAACAGAACCACCTGTAATATATTTAACATACAGAGTATTTGGATCGCCTGTAGTAGAATCAAAATCACTAGATCCTAAAACAAGAGCTCTTGTCCCCGTTTGAGAACCAACTACAGTTTTTCCAGCAAATCCACTTACGTTAATATCAACGCCGTTGTATTGGGGTTTTAATTTAACATACTCAAAATCTAAATTTAAAACAAGTTCTCCGCCAGATACCTTACTTCCATTCTTAAAAATATGATCACCAAACTTCTTTACTTGATTTCGTAGAATACTCTGCTGAGTAGTTAGTTCCCTAGCTTGCACAGGAAGTGATGGCTTATATAGAACTTGATGAAAATTCTTATCATCATCAAAGTCATCGAAATAAGGATTCTGATTTGT
>ERZ1046148.1504-NODE-1504-length-11672-cov-4.812688_pt1 | contig 11672 bp, 6 predicted proteins | sample MGYA00383090_ERZ1046148 | MGnify/ENA primary metagenome ERZ1046148 (study PRJEB29581, sample SAMEA5548360) | metagenome | biome: marine; feature: coastal; material: water | depth 25 m | study: Short-term variability in the microbial, nano- and picoplankton...
ACAATACCAGTGATGATTTTGGTACACCAGAAGATGGAGTATTTTATCAAATAGATGACCTTATGGGAAACGCAACGGTCTTATTGAATTCTGTAAATATAGAATCTATAAATAATTATATACACGACTTTTTGCAGTTAAACACAGATTACTATTATCGCATATATTCTGTAGCTACTGGTATCTGGTATTATTCTGATAGCTATAGAGCTAATGATGACCAAACTATTGAAGGCTTTATTTGGCAAAATGATATACAGGGTAGTAACCCAAACCAGCAAAACCCATATACAACTGGTGATCAAGTTAACAGCAATATAGTTGTATCTGGTATATCAAGAGGAACCGGTTTAACAGGAAAGAATAATAATAACGCTTATAAAGCTAAAGGATGGAGTGAAAGCGCATCATTGAATACCGCAAATAATGATTATTTTGAGTTTGTATTAACTCCAAATAGTGGTTACGAAATTAATTTTAATGAATTCTTTTATAATGCTAAAGATGACAAGGGTGACGTTACGGTTGTAATTAGATCTAGTATTGATAACTACGTGTCTAATATTGGATCACCACTAGATGGAGATGTTGATGTTGACTTTGATTTATCAGCTCCTGAATTTCAAAATATTGCTGAAGCTATTACTTTTAGAATTTATGGGTACGATGCTTCAGATGATGATATTGAATTTAAAATTGAAAGTTTTGGTTTTAAGGGTACCCTTTCAGAATATTGTACTTGGAATGGAACAAGTTGGTCTAAAGTGCCGGATTTAGGAATAAAAGCTACTCTTAATGCTGACTATAATACCAGTATTGGAGGCGAACAAACAAGCTTTAGATGTAAATCTTTAAAAGTAAATTCAGGAAAAACACTTACCATAGATAATGAAACTTTTGTTGAAGTAAAATATAATACGGAAGTAAATGGACATATTGTTGTTGAAACTAAAGGGGCATTTATCCAAAGAGATAATGATGGTGTTTTTAGTGTTAACGGGACCTCACAAGTAAACAAAAGCACACCTTACAAAGATCAGTGGTATCATTATACGTATTGGAGTTCGCCTGTAGTAAACATGAATATTGAAGCTGCTTTTCCAAATATAAATAGAAAGTTTTATTTTGATGGAGCAGCATGGCAATATGCAACAGGCCAAACCATGGACGCAGGCAAAGGTTATATTACAACAGCGCCGGCAGCAGGTATACACACAGCATCATTTGTTGGTGAGTTTAATACCGGAACTATTACAACTCCTATTTATTATGATGCAGCTCGTGATGAAAACTGGAATTTAGTAGGAAACCCTTACCCTTCTTCTATTGATTTAAATCAATTCCTTGGTACTAATAGTGCTGCTATTGAAGGTGCTGCTTATTTTTGGTCTCAAGAAACACCGCCTGAAGGAGGTCAATTTAGTGGAACAGATTATATTCCATTTAACACTACAGGAAGTGTAAGTTCGAGTAGCGATACTAACAGAGCCGTTAACGGTTTTGCTCCTTCTGGACAAAGTTTTTTTATCGCATCAAAGACAGCAGGAAATGCAACATTTACTAATGCCATGCGTATGGCAGATGCAACAAGTAATAACCAATTCTTTAAGAATTCAAATAGCGTACCCAAAGGTTCTACTGCCAACGACAATAAATTATGGATTAATTTAAGCTCAAATAATGGCATATTTAGTCAAATTTTAGTAGGTTATATAGATGGCGCTACAAACCTAGACGATGGTTTAATTTATGATGCCACTAAATTTGATGAAGGTTCAGGTACTTTCTTGTACTCGACCATTGAAGATTCAAATAGTAAATTTGTAATTCAAGCTAAAGATGTAAATAGTATAAATGCGGATGAGATAATTCCGATTGGATTTAAAGCAGAATTGGCTGCGGCTTACTCTATATCAATTGGTAAATTACAAGGTGATTTTTTAAATAATAACACCCTATTTCTGAAAGATAAATTGAATAATATAACGCATGACTTATCGGCCTCTGATTACACCTTTACTTCTGAAGCTGGTGAGTTTAATTTTCGTTTTGAAATTGTATTTAACGCAAATGCTTTATCTACGGATGATATTACTTTAAATTCCAAATCACTTACAATTATTGAATTGGAAGATAATAGGGTACAGTTTACGGCCTCTGATAATTTAAGTATTAAAACCGTGACTATTTTTGATCTTCTAGGAAGACATTTATATCGTTTTAAAGGTAATAATACATCTGAAATATATACGCTGCCAAATTTAAGTAGTGCTGTTTTTATTGCTAAAGTTGAATTATCCAATGGAGTAATTGTAACTAAAAAAGGGTTTAAGAAATAGCGTCATTGCGAACATAGTGATGCAATCTGTTTCACTTCAACTAGGTTTCAGTTAGAAATGTTACCATGCCTTTCTTACTCGTAATGTCTCTACAAGCTATATTTCAAAGTCAAAATAAAGTTTCGTCCTGCGGCCGCAATCCCCGAAGAATAGGTTTTATAACGTTGGTCTGTTATATTTTCTAGGCTTGTAATTATTGTGATAGATGTATTGATTTGATATTGCGCTCTAAAATTAAGTGTATACCAAGATGGGCTGTAAGGTTTCCCGTTTTCATCTAAAGCATACATATACCCTTTCTCAATTTCTGAAGGCGCTAATTGATTAAAGGCTAAACCGCCATTATAATTAGCAAAAAAATCTAATTTTAAATCCTTAGCAGTCCAAAGCACGTGTGTATTTCCAAAACTTGGAGCGACATGTCTTATGGGTGCTTCAATGGCTCCTGCTTCCTCTGTGCCTCCAATTATAGAATACTGCGATGTTACATCCAGTTGTTTTGTAATTGGCATTTTTAAGCCAACCTCAAAACCATAAATCCAAGCCTTAGATGCATTCTGCATAGCCTGAACATTACTTAATCCTCCATCATAAATAATTTCGGTTGCACCGTTTAAACTATAATCTCTTCTCACTACTGCATTATCCAAATAGGTATAATAGGTACTCATATCTAGAATTAGTTTGTCATGAAAATTTAGTTTTAAACCGAGTTCCCCACCATAAGCATATTCTGGTCTTAAATCGTTGTTTGGCACCACCACTGAGCCAGGTTCGGAATCAAACACCTTGCCAACATCATCAATATTGGGGGCTCTAAATGCTGAAGACGCATTTAATTTCCATTGTATCGTAGAGTTTGGCGACCAACTGATACCAGCGGTTCCCGTTAAGGCTTCAGATTCATTCTTCGCAGACTCAAACGGTAAATTTAAGTAGGCGTTATTTTCAGTAAAATCAGCTTCTGAGGTTACATAATTAAATCGTAAACCCGACTGGAATACAAACTTTCGATTTGGCTTATATTTAATACTAGAATACACTGCGGCCGACTGCCAACTTGAACCATTAGGGTATCTGGAAACGCTTGATACTTGAGTGTTATTTGATAGGTCTACTTCTTTTCCGGTCGACCTTACTTTATTATAAACATACTCGGCACCATAGAAAAATTGTGTTTTAGTCGACACCCTTTTTTCTAGATCTAAATTAAAAGAATAGGCATCAACCGCTTCTTCACGACTATGTCGTACGGATGATTGGTAGTCTCTATCGATTCTACTTTCTTTGAAATTTTGATACGCGATAGTGGCTTTTATTTTATTGTACAAATTTGATTTACTACTCAGCTTTGTAACTTGTAAATTAGACATGAACCACTGTTGTGGGCCATAATTCCATTCGGCAGAACGCAACAGACCATTCCTGTAACGATTTAAACGGTCATATCTTGGTATATCCGATGTTGTTGTATAATGCAGGCCTAAATCAAAACTTAAGTCTTCATAAGGTTCGTAATGCGCTTTCTGCATTAAATTCACCTGATTATAACCAGAAAATTTTTGAACTAATGGATCGTTATTTTGTATAATCACATCACCATTGGCAGTGGCTAAAGCGAATTCAGGTCTTAAGTAGTCATCAGGACCATGGTTTCCCATCCGTAAATCATCAAAATTAGTATACGTCCCACTCGATATAAAAGCCCATTTCTTATACCCTAAATTAAAATCAAAATGTCCCGTTCTTTCATTACTAGCTGAAGCATATCTTACCACTGTATTCCCACTAAACATTAAAGAATCGGTATAGGATAATTTTGGTTTTTTAGTATAAAAACTCATAACGCCCCCAATAGCATCACTACCATATATTACTGAGCCTGAGCCTAAAGTAACTTCGGTATTTTGAATTGAAAAAGGATCGATTGAAATGACATTTTGAAGATTTCCACCTCTAAAAATAGCATTATTCATTCTTACACCATCAACAGTAAGTAGCAATCTATTTGTTGAGAACCCTCTAATAATTGGGCTTCCGCCACCTAGCTGGCTTTTTTGAATATAAACTCGTCCAGAATTTTCTAATAAATCTGCACTAGTTTGAGGATTTGTAAACTGAATATTTTTGGCGTCTATACTGACTATTTTCTGTGGAATATCTCTTTTGTTTTGTTGAAATTTAGATGCAGAAATTACAATTTCTTCTAAACCTTGTGTATTAGAAACCAAAAACACTTTTTTTGATTTCACGATTTCCCGTTTTGTTAAGGACTTTAAAACATGAGATAAATGCTTAAAATAAATGATTTCATTATCTGAAAATTCTTTCAAATCTGCCTCACCTCTAAAATTAGTTATAACGCTTTTAGATTTATCTACATTATAAACGGCTACTCCAAAAATAGGGGCTTTAGTAATCTTATTAAGAACTTTTATATTTTGAGCCCGAGAGCCTATAGAGAACAGTATAAAAAATAAAATAAAATAAAGCGACCTCATGGTTTTAGCTAAAAACTTGATTAAATACCTGTAAAGATTTAGGGGTTCTAAAACTCCCCAAATGTAGTTCAAAATAAAGCAAAATCATACTTAAAAATGACTGCCTCTGCTTTGCATTAATTTTTATACTTGGTAATGTATCAAATGTTGTGCCTAATAGCTTTTTTAGAAGTATTAAATTTTCACCAGAAACAGTATATTTATTACTTGATTTCATTTCAAAGTGTCCTTCTTGTAGATTAAAAAGTGGAAGTTCTATATGCGTAGTGTCTGGATAAAAGCCTAAATATTTTGTTAGTTTTAAAAGAAATAATAAATGAAAATTCGAGTATTCAGATTGCGAATCGAGCCATAAAAGCGTGTTTTCCAAATAACTATAGAGTATTTGGTTTTCTTCTTCTTCTTGCAGTGTATTTGATAACACCTCAGATAAAAACATAACAATTGACCCTTTTAAAACATGAGAATGTAAACTCGTATAAACACCATTTGACTTAGTTTCTTTAATGCTTTGTAAGGACCTAGTGTTTTTATGAGTAAAGACTATTTGTAGTTGAGATAATACCTGAAAGTAAGCCGCTTTGGAGCTCCCTTTTTTACTTTTCAAAACACCTCTTACTAAGAAACTAACACTACCTATTTCTTGAGTATAACACTTTACAATTAAGTCGTTGTCCTTATATTTTAATTTGGAGAGCACAATGGCGTTTGTAGTTATAAGCATTATCTAACCACCATTAATTTTAAAACTTTAGTTTCAAACGTGTCTAAATCTGAAAGCATAACCAAATAAACTCCCGATGCCACTACATTGTTTGCTAGGTTTTTACCATTCCAATAGGCTGTCCCTCCATCAATCTCCAAATTATACCCTTGGTATCTTTGATTTATTCTAGATTGTGCTTCGGCAACTAAATTTCCTTCAATATCAGTAATTTTGATATTTACATTTTCTGAAATATCCTTAATTTTTACTTTATCCTCTATAATATTAAACCCAGGCCTTACTGGATTTGGGTAAGCGAATGCTTCTTCTAAATTTTCAATAGGGATTGAACCACCCGAGTTGAAAGAAAGGAGTCCTTTACTTGTTGCTATGTAAACGATACCGTTTATTTTATCTAATGACACATCACTAATACTATTTGAGGGCAAAGGCGAATTGTCTTTAGTAAAATGAAATATCGTGTTTTGCCCATCTGGGGAGAGGTAAAACAAGCCTGAATCTGCAGTACCAATCCATTTATTATTTGATCCATCTACTTCGATATCCGTTACATACTGCTCGAATAATAATTCTTTAGCAATTCCATCTTCCTCAATAATAATTTCATCAACTCTAATGTTTTCTTCTGTAAAAAAATTGGATGTATTATATAATACTCGTAAACCTCTAAGGGTCCCAATCCATAGTTGATTTCTGTTATCTAATACTAAGGCTGTAGCTAATTCAGTCGGCATGTTCGCGTCTTCATTACTAATACTTTTTATTAATGGATTATTCCCGTTCTCATTAAACCCAATAAGCCCATATTTATATGATGCAATCCACTTTGTTTCATCATTACCAATCACAATATCAGCATACCCTAAATTTCCACCAGTAAAACCATCGATAATAACATCAGTAAAATCATAAGACCTCCATTGATTTGTAGCAGGGTTGAAAGATTTCAGAGGCTCATCAATAAGTGTACTTAACGTCCAAAGCAGCCCATTGCTATCGAATAGAGGATTTAACACTCGTACACTTATAAAATTTGTGTTATTTGGAATTATCAAAGATTCTAGTCCACTATTGTTTTGATTGTATAACGTAGTTGGAACATTTTCATTAACCTCAATTAATCCATTGTTAAAGGAACTTATAAAAACTTGATCAGTATTAAACGGATTTATAGCTATGCCATTTATATCTCTTGCTTGAAATGCTTCTGGGTATTTCACATTAACCCAACTATCATTATTTAAATGACTAAAGCCTTCCCTGTTACCAAATGGAACGTAGAACAAACTATAGCCACCAAAAGTCACCCAAACACCATTAGGCTCTGATTCTATTGAAAAAGGGTTGTTAAATAACGGTCCATCAGGATGAATTTCTTCAAAAACTAATGTATTATTTATAGCTATTTTAAGAATCCCAAAATCTTTTGTGGCTATATAAATATTTTCTAAATCTATTATGGCTGATGTATATTGTGTATTAAAATCAGAATTAATAGGTATTTGAGCAACAATCGCAAAATTTGAATCATATATAAAAACTTCATCTCTGGTTGAAACTATCAAATTTGAGTTAACAGATCTTATATCTAAAGGCAAACTTGAGTATGTAAATAATTCACTTACTGAGTTCCCTATAACTTGATATATTTTACTGTTGCTATTGATGGCATAAAGTTTATTTTCATTAGCTTCTATAGATTGCCAATTCCCAGAACTTACTAATTCCCAATTTTGAAAATCGATTAAATTGGGGCTAAAAACCGATGCTTTCCTAATGCCATTACCCCCAAGAGAAGAAGCATAAATATGATCTTCAAAAATTGTAGTTTGAGTTACAGGAATTTGGCTTCCTCCATTTCCAATAAAATAAGTGTCTCCAAATTCTAGCCTTTCCAAATCATAAACTGAAATACCATAATTTGTTGATATATAAATAAGATTCTGATTAGCGTTAATATGATTGATTTTCTTATCGGTTGGCGATATCGTTACTTTGTCAATAACATCTACTACAGTGAGAATTTCGGCATCATTATCAAATACTATTTCAATAAGTCCATTTTCATAAGCAATAACTAATAACTCGTAATCTTCACTGTAAAAAATTGTTGAAACACTCTCTCCAGACAACCCATTTACAGTAGTTATCTCTGATATTTCATTGGTTTGGGTATCTAAACGAAAAATAGCATTATCTGCAGCGGCATAAATGATGTTATTTCCTTTAGTAACATCTTTAATCTCGTTATACGAAAAATGTCCCTTCCAAAGCACTGAGAAATCTTGAGAAAATTGAAATAATGGAAATAGAAAAATTATAATGACTATTACTCTTCTAAGCATAGGTGTTTTTTGAATATTCAAATATATTTATAACTAACGAGTTTTACTTCAAAATAATATATTTTAAACAAAAAAAGCTCCCTAATGTTTAGGAAGCTTTTTATATCGAAGTGTTTTAAATTTATTTAAACAATACCTTGTGCTAGCATAGCATCAGCTACTTTAACAAATCCAGCAATATTAGCTCCTCTTACATAATCAATGTAACCGTCTTCATCTTTTCCGTATTCCAAGCATGATTTATGAATATCAGACATAATATCTTTAAGTTTATTATCAACTTCTTTTCTTGACCATTTAAGTCTTAATGAGTTTTGACTCATTTCTAATCCAGAAGTAGCAACTCCACCAGCATTTGATGCTTTTCCAGGAGCATATAATATTCTTGCTTTTTGGAATGTATGAACAGCTTCTTTAGTAGAAGGCATATTAGCACCTTCACTTACACATATACATCCATTATCTAATAACATTTTTGCATCCTCACCATTAAGCTCGTTTTGTGTTGCACATGGCATAGCTACATCACATTTAACTTCCCAAGGTGTTTTTCCTTTTACAAATTTTGCTTTTGGATACGCTTCTATATATTCACTTATTCTGCCTCGCTTTTCATTTTTAAGCTCCATAACGTAAGCCAATTTAGCTCTGTCTATTCCATCTTCATCATAAATATATCCTGAAGAATCTGATAACGTTAAAACCTTACCTCCTAAGTCTAATATTTTCTCTGCAGCATATTGAGCAACATTTCCAGAACCTGAAACAGTTACTTTTTTTCCTTTTATGGAGTCTCCTTTAGTTTCAAGCATACTTTTAGCAAAATATACTGTACCATAACCCGTAGCTTCTGGTCTTATTAAAGATCCTCCCCAAGACTGTCCTTTACCAGTTAAAACTCCAGTAAATTCATTTCTTAGTTTCTTATACATTCCAAATAAAAATCCTATTTCTCTTCCACCTACACCAATATCTCCAGCAGGGACGTCGGTGTTTGGGCCTATATATCTAAATAATTCACTCATAAAAGCATGGCAAAAACGCATGATTTCATTATCTGATTTACCCTTAGGATCAAAATCACTACCTCCTTTTCCACCACCCATTGGCAAAGTCGTTAAAGAGTTTTTAAACACCTGTTCAAAAGCTAAAAACTTTAAAATACTAGCATTTACGGTTGGATGAAAACGCAACCCCCCTTTATATGGGCCGATTGCAGAGTTCATTTGAACTCTATAACCCCTATTCACTTGTATTTCACCACTATCATCTACCCAAGAGACTCTAAAAGAAATCAATCGTTCAGGTTCAACCATTCTTAGCAGAATGTTTTTACCATAATAAATATCATGTTGAACAATGTAAGGAATTACAGTTTCTGCAACTTCCTCTACAGCTTGTAAAAACTCAGGTTCATGACCATTTCGTTCTTTTACAAGGTCTAAAAATGCTTCAATGTTATCTTTCATATATACAATTATTACATCGTTATTTATTGAATATGTAATTTATCGATACAAATATACGTTATCTTCAAAAAAATATCGGTTTATTTTTGAATTTCGCAATAAATTTTTCAACGTTTTATTGGTGCTATTTATTAATATTTGTTTGTTTTACTAGTTTTTATATATTTGCTCAAAATATTGCTCTCAAAACATTCCTTTAATGCTTAACTTGAACCATTTAGTTTCTATTTTTTGCTTGGTTCTTATCGTTCAAACGGCAAATGCTCAACTTGGCTTTTCTCATGAATTAGGTATTATTGCTGGTCCGGTACAGTTTCGTTCAGATTTTGGAAGTAGTAACGAATCAAAAACCAACTTTGGAAATACAGGTTTTGGTATAGGGCTTGTTCATTATTTAAATTTCGCATACAGAGCAGATTGTAATTGCTACACGACAGACACCTATTTTAATGATCATTTTAAAGTAAGAAATGAGATTTCTTATAATAAAACAAATCTTGAACACCTGGGCTTTTGGGTGCTACCAGACAAAGTTAGTGTTCAAGCGGATCAACTTAGAGGACATAAAGGTGTTGCAGAGAATCTTGATATTGGTACTCAAATTGAGTTTTTCCCTTTAAGTATTCGCGATTTTCAAGGGTTCGCATACAGTTTTGCTCCTTTTGTGAGTATTGGGGTTCATTACACGTCTTTTAGTCCAAAAGCAAGCACCACATATGCAAATCCGGATCCTAATGCAATTGGTGACGTTTTTGATAGAACAAATATTTATTCCTATTGGTTTGATAACTTTCCTGTTGATGGTGATTCCTACCCTATTAATTTAGATGGTGGCGGCGCTTTTTCAGTAGTGTCTAGCGTTGGATTTCGCTATAAACTAACTAAGCTTTCAGACTTAATGTTGGATTTAAGATGGCAGTATTATTTTAATGACGTGATAGATGGATTAGACCACAATTGGAGAAATTATGATAATAATGATGATTGGTTGGTCTGGCTAAATGTTGGGTACATTTTTTACCTGAATTAGAAAATCAAAATACACAAAACATAACCAAGTTATTTTAGCGCTTGCTCTATATCAGCAATTAAGTCATCTATATCTTCAATACCCACACTAAGTCTAATTAACGAATCTACAACACCCGTTTTTTCTCGTTTCTCTTTTGGTATACTGGCGTGTGTCATACTTGCTGGATGTCCTACAAGAGATTCTACACCGCCTAAAGACTCCGCCAAAGTAAATACGTTTAGTTTTTCAACAATCTTAATAGCGTCCTCGTAGTTATTCCCTTTTGTTGTAAAAGATATCATTCCCCCAAAATCGCTCATCTGACTTTTGGCTATTTCATGATTAGGATGACTTTCAAACCCAGGCCAATACACGTTTTCAATTTTTGGATGATTCGCTAAAAATTCAGCAACAACTGTACCATTTTCACAGTGGCGTTGCATTCTGACATGTAATGTTTTTATACCTCTTAAAACTAAAAAACTGTCTTGAGGACCGCAAATAGCGCCGCTTGCGTTTTGAATAAAGTACAATTTATCAGCCAAATCTTTATCATTAACTGTAAGAGCGCCCATTACCACATCACTATGTCCGCCAAGATATTTGGTAGCCGAATGCATTACAATATCAGCTCCTAAATTTAATGGTTGTTGCAAATATGGGGTTGCAAACGTATTATCCACAGCTAATAAAATATTATTGTTTTTTGCAATAGATGATACAGCCTTAATATCAATAATATTCATCATTGGGTTTGTTGGTGTTTCAACCCAAATAAGCTTTGTATTCTTGTTTACATAAGCTTCAATATTGGATGCATTTTGCATGCCAATAAAATGAAATTTTATTCCAAAATCCTGATAAATCTTGGTAAACAACCTAAAAGAGCCTCCGTATAAATCATTTGTAGAAACAACTTCATCACCAGGTTTTAATAATTTAATTACGGCATCAATAGCTGCAAGACCAGAACCAAATGCCAGACCATATTTTCCGTTTTCAATACTTGCAAACGCATTTTCCAAAGCATTTCGAGTAGGATTATGTGTTCTTGAATATTCATACCCTTTGTGTCTTCCCGGTGTGGTTTGAGCGTAGGTTGTTGTTTGATAAATTGGAGGCATAACAGCGCCATAAGCTTTGTCGTGTTCTTGACCTCCGTGAATGACTTTAGTATTGAATTTCATACCGTTGTATTTTTGTTTTTAAAATGACACAACTGCCTGCCGGCAGGCGAGTGTAATATACATAGAATCATTTTTTTTGAATACAATTTTAG
>ERZ1046148.1509-NODE-1509-length-11654-cov-9.265885_pt1 | contig 11654 bp, 5 predicted proteins | sample MGYA00383090_ERZ1046148 | MGnify/ENA primary metagenome ERZ1046148 (study PRJEB29581, sample SAMEA5548360) | metagenome | biome: marine; feature: coastal; material: water | depth 25 m | study: Short-term variability in the microbial, nano- and picoplankton...
AGATAAAGTTTTCTTCTTACAAGAAATTGAAGATAAGAAGCATGAATTAAGTTTTGGTGATGGTTCTATTGGTAAACAACTGCCCGATGGAAATATTATTCTTATTGAATATATTATTACAAGTGGGTATGCAGCTGAAGCAGCAAGTTCATTTACAGCTGTAGGTTCTGTAGGTGGTTTAAATTCTGAACACTATGTATTAACAACTAATACTGCAGCAGTGGGTGGTTCAGCAATTCAATCAGTTGAATCATTACAACATCAAGCACCAAAATTATATCAAGCACAAAAACGAGCATGTACAAAAAATGATTACAAAGCAATCATACTTGAACAAAGACCTGACATTGAATCCATTGTTGTTTACGGTGGTGAAGATGCAGATCCAGTTCAATACGGAAAAGTTTTTGTTGCTGTAAAACCAGCAGGTAATACAACTTATAGTACATCTGCAAAGGAAGCTATCAAGTCATCGGTGTTGAAACAATTTAATGTTGTTACTGTTACACCAGAAATTATAGATCCAATTTATTTTTATTTGCTTATTGATACCACAGTAAATTATGATCCTGTTACAAACTTAACAGATGAAGCAACCTTAAAAACAAATATCAATACATCCATTCAAAATTATCTACAAACTAATCTTGAAAAGTTTGACCAGAAATTTCGTCATTCAAAACTAGTTCAAGATATTGATAATACAAATAGTGTTATAAGAAATAATAAAACCATTATCAAGTATAGACAATTAATTACACCAGTTACGTTGAATACAGCTGCTACCTATACTATGAATTTCAATAATGCATTAGACGTTGATAGTATTAAATCAACTTCATTTGTTATGGGTGATGGGAATACATATTCTATGGTTGATGATTCAGAAGGAAAAATAAAACTTGCTAGAACAACAGACGGTATTATCGATTTACCTAAAACATATTACACATTAACTGATGGCTCTACAAATCAAGGAACTGTAAACTATACGACAGGCCAGGTTGTGTTGAATAGTTTCACACCTTATTCAATTAGTGATGCAACAACGAGTATAAAATTTACGGTATCTCCATCACAAAACAATGCAGATATCGTACCATTAAGAGAACAGATTTTAACTTACAATGTTCTTGACACAGAGTCAATTGTTATTAACATGGTAGCAGAGACAATAATCTAACATGGCACTAGTAACTCCAAATCATCCAATTCATCCTACGTTTGATGAAAGAATAAGTGTAAAGGTCGAGGGTCAGTTACCTCAGTTTGTAAAAGAAGACCATGCTACATTTGTTGCGTTCATGGAAGCGTATTATGAGTATATGGAACAACAGGGTAAGCCCTACGAGATTATTGGGAATCTTGACAAGTATGCAAACCTTGACAAGACTACGGATGAGTTTCTAAATTATTTCAAAAAAGAATTTGGTGAGGATATTCCAGAAACAGTTTTTGCTAATGCTAACAAACCATTCGTCCTAAAACATCTTAGAGATTTCTATAGAGCAAAGGGTAGTGAGAAAGCTTTCCAATTTCTTTTTAGATTATTGTATCAAGAAGAAATTTCATTTTACTATCCAGGCAAAGATATTCTTCGCACTTCTGATGGTAAGTATGGAAAGAGTCAAATCATAAGAACGATTGACACTAGTGGGTCTGATTTAATTTTTGGAATCACAGGAAAAAAAATTACAGGAAATACCTCTAACGCAGAAGCAAGAGTTGAGATGGTTTTGAATGAGGGTATAGGTGCCTTTGTTACATCCACAGTTTTTCTTGGTGGAGTAGTTGGACTATTTCAAAATGGGGAAAGTGTTACAGTCGAAGATTCAACAATTGATTTAAAGATTGGTGGAATACTAGTTGACTATGTTATTACAAATCCTGGCAATGGTTATACAAAGGGTGAAGTGATTCCTCTTATTGGTGGTGGTGGTTCAGCTGCTGGTGGACTTTTTAAAGTTGACGAATTGACTTCTGGATTTATAACTACTGCTGCAATCAATAGTGGTGGAACTGGATATGTAATTGGTGATAAGTTGTCAGTTAGTAATACTGATAAACTTGGCATCGATGGAAGAACGGTTAGTATACTTGTAAAAAATGTTGATACCAATGGAACAATAACAGATTTAGATATAGAACATCCAGGCAGAAGTTATACTAGTATACCAACAATTAATGGTGGTGGTTCTGGTACAGGTGCAAGTATTACTTTAAGTGGTTCTGGTATTGGTGGAATCAAAACTCTTGAGCTTAATAAAAATGGTTTTGGATACGATTCAAATCCAACATTAAACTTTGTCAATAGTGGTGATGGTACTGCAACTGGCTATGGTGTAATCGGTGGATATGAAGATCAGTATCAAGCTGGATTTTTTGGTGACAGTGGATTTTTATCTTCAACTAAATATCTTCAAGACAGTAGTTACTACCAATTATTTTCTTATGTAATAACATCTGGACACAACATCACTAAGTGGCGTGATGTAATAAAGAGAACTGCACATCCTGCTGGTCTAGCATTATTCGGAAATGTTCAAATCATTTCTAATATTGATTTGCAGATGAAGATTACTGGTATCCCACAAAGACGATACTACACAATTATTTTCCATGACGGTACGATTGAACCTCCAGTTGTTCTTGATGTTGGTGTTGATGCTTGTGCTGCTATGCAGAATATTAAAGTATCTACTGGTGAGATTTATGGATTTTTGACTGAATCAATAACAGAACCAGATTCTGAATTTGGATTAATAACTGATCCATTTATGTTTCAGGCTGAAGACTACGGACAGATTTCAGACTCAAATACATTCTTCATTGCACCAACAAGATGTCAAACTTATGAGCAGGATTTGGGTATTCAGAAACTTATGAATCTTGGTGGATATACACATGACCCCGAGCAACGATTAGGGTATGAGGAATATTTTCATATTCATGCTGCAGAGGAATCAGCAAGGACAGAAAATTATGGATCAATCACAGAAGCCCAGACTGAGTATCTTGATTTAGGAAGAGAAGGGAAAGTTCATGCTTCTATTAAAACACCAACTACTGCTAGAACTGAAAGAGTAGGTGGATTGAAAGATGGAATGCATGTAACACAATTACGACTTGGGCCTACTAGAAGAAATATAGATAGAAATAAATGGAGAAGAACTTATCAGGGAGAAACACCTCCGCCATGGAATCCTAATAGTTATCCTCCCGCTGGTTTAGGTGGATTGGGACAGACTATTGGTGGGAGTCTAGGAATGCCAGGTCGTGAGATTGCAAATTTTAAGAATGACAAGATAATCGATTTCGTCTTGTATGGAGGTATGAAAGACAGGCGAGTTTCTGGAACAACTTCTACGAGATTTCAAACTGAAACTGGCGCACATTTTAATCTAAATCAGCAGATTTCTCCAATATCACAACAATTTATGAGGTTTTTTGCTACAAGACCAATTAATACTTAATACTATGTCGGTTGGTGTTATAAATATATAAACAGGATGTAAACTAATATAAAGGGATGAGTAATTATGAGTGCAATAATCAATAATAGTTTCAGAAAATTCAACGCAGATAATTTTATTACGTCTATTGCATCACATAAAATTTATTTGATGATTGGTAAGAATTCTCCTTGGAATGGTGCTAGCATAGGAGAGTACACAGAGACTTCTCCAAGTGATGTAGATGTTCCTACACCAATTGATACATCTGTTTCTCAATATATACATTACAACGACATGATAGCAGCAAAGTTGATAGCTCAATCGAGTGTATCCCATGTCATAAAAAGAGTAGATTGGACTTCTGGTACAGTATATTTTGAATTCAATCAATATACCGATGATATCATTGACCAGAACTTTTTCGTTTTTACCACAGATTACAGAGTATACAAATGTATTGATAATAATAATGGTGGAGCATCTACTATTGAACCATCTGGTATTTCTACAGATATCATTACTACATCTGATGGGTATAGATGGAAATTTATGTTTGAAGTTAAACAGGCAGATGTTTTGAAATTCATAACTACAGATTGGATTCCTGTAAACTCACCTGCTAATGCAAGTCAGGTTGAACAAGCAAATGTAGAAGCTGCTGCTGTATCTGGAGCATTGGAACATATTTCAGTAACAAGTGGTGGAGCATTATATAAAAGTAATACTGGTACAGCACAAGCTGGTACGTCAACCTCTATTACAATTGCTGCAACTGCATCCGCAACGAATGATGATTATGTTGGAATGACAGTTTTTATTTCATCTGGTACAGGCAGTGGACAACTAAAAACAATTAATACATACGATGGCACATCTAAGGTTGCTGTTATTTCTGGTACTTTTTCACCATCACCAGCAGTTGACAGTGTTTATGAAGTAATGCCAGCAGTTACCCTAACTCCACTTGCTGGAGATACACCAATGGCATCTGGTGGTATTGCAAGAGTTTCTGGTGTAACACAACCAGCAGGTATTATCACAACTATTGCAATGGCGAACAAAGGAACGAATTATAGATTTGTAACAGCAGAAGTTACGAGTGGTTTGAATGTAGGTGGAACTGCTGCAACGCTGTCACCAAAATCTAGTCCCCCAGGCGGACATGGAAAAAATGCTGTTGCAGAATTGGGTGGAGCATTTGTAATGTTGAATGTTAGATTGGTTGGTAATGAAGGAACTGATTTTCCAGTAGAGGACGATTTTAGAAAAGTTCATTTACTGATGAACCCAACAGTCAATAATTCACCTGCCACTGCATCAACATATAATAATTTAGAACTGGATCAAGATAGTGGAAGTATTATCTACACAGAGTTTCGTGGCCCAATCATTCGTGCATCTGATTCTACGGAAGATATTAAACTTGTTTGCGAATTCTAATTTAAAATTGTATATAAATAATTAAAAAATAAATCGAAGGAATTATATGTCAAACAATATTAATATCAATACAAATCAAACTCCATACTTTGATGACTTTGATGAAACGAAAAACTTTCATCAGGTTTTGTATAAGCCCTCTTTACCAGTACAGGCAAGAGAGCTAACAACTCAACAAAGTATTCTGAGAGATCAACTAAAAAAGTTTGGCGACCATGTTTTTCAGAGTGGTAGCAAAGTAAGTGGAGCAGATGTAGTTTTAAATTTAGATTATGAATATGTGAAATTAAAACCACAATACAATAATGTTGATATTACTGTTGCCAATTTTAATGGTAAGACACTTTCTGGAACACAGTCAGGAACTAAAGCTTTAGTTCTGAATTACTCTGCAATAGATTCTGTCACTGGTGATCCAGATACAGTTTATGTAAAATATATTACAGGTGGTTCAACAAGTAATTCAGTTCAAGGTATAAATGTAACTAATGGTGGTTCTGGTTATACATCAGCACCAGATGTAATCCTTACTGGTGGTGGTGGAACTGGTGCAACTGCGGTTGCCGTTATTAGCAGTGGTTCTGTTATTGCTGTTAATGTAACTAACAAAGGTCTTTCATATACCTCAGACCCAGCAGTATCATTTACTGGTGGTGATGGCACAGGTGTTGTTGCAGCTGCAACGATTATTACTTCTCCAGCGTTTTTGGGTGGAGAAAGAATTGTTGCAACGGATCAGAGTATGTCTGCATATGTTGTTGATACTACTCCAACCTATGTACAATCAATTGCTGTAACAGGCGGTGGCTCTGGATATACAGAAGCTCCAACAGTAACAGTTGTTGCACCTGATAATGGAACAACAACGACAGCAACAGCAACATTAGTATCTGGTGCTGTAACTGAAATTACAGTTAACACATGGGGTTCTGGATATTCGACACCCCCAATTGTCACATTGTCTGCAGCACCTGCGGGTGGTGTTACAGCAACTGCTTCTACTACTCTTGCATATCCAACAGGAAAAGGAAGTTCTGTTTCTATAGAAGAAGGTGTATTTTATATACATGGAAATTTTATTGCTATTCCTAAACAAACTATTCTTCTTGACAAGTACACAAACATACCATCATACAAATTAGGTGTAGCAGTTACAGAGAGTATAATTTCTTCTGGTGCAGATTCGACACTTCTCGATAATGCTCAAGGTTCATCAAACTATGCTGCGCCAGGTGCTGACCGTTTAAAGTATGTACTTACTCTCACTAAGAAAACATTTACGTCAATTGACGATAGTGATTTTTATGAAACATTAAGAGTCCGAAAAGGAATCAAAGAAAAAGATATTAAAGTTCCAATTTATTCAGTACTAGAAAAAACATTTGCACGAAGAACATTTGATGAGTCTGGAAGTTATACTGTACGCTCTCATAACATTCAGTTAAAAGATCATCCATCGGACAGTTCAAAATTTCTTGTACGACTAGACCCAGGCAAATCATTTGTCAATGGGTATGAATTTGAAACAATTATTTCAACTGATGTTGAAGTAGACAAAGCAAGAACCTTCATAAATGTAAATGGGTTTGACCGTTTAATGCAATACGGTAATTATGTTGTCACGAAAAACTACAATGGATTTTTTGATATTTCTACTCATGCAACAGTTGACTTACATAATGTAGCTTATGCAAGTTTGACATTGACCAACCCAACAACATATGCAAGTACAAAAATTGGTACAGCAAAAGTAAGAAACGTAGATTATATTTCTGGTTCAGGTACAGCACAATTAATCAATATGTATATTTACGATGTGAAAATAACAAGTTCAACATTTGCAAGTGTTGAATCAATTGTTATACCAGACGATTCTACTGTCACTCCTGTTGTAGTAAATAACAAAGCTAACATTGATGATACTGGTAAGGTTGGTGGAACATCAGGTGGTGATGCAAAGTTGTTTGAAACTTCTGATAATACGTTGGTTTTTAAACTGCCTCAAGATACACTAAAAACAATTCGTGACGATGGTGGTGCAGTTGATACTAGTTACACAGCTAAACGAACATTTTCAAATGTTCCATTTACAGGTGGTATAGCAACTATCTCCACATCGGGTTCAACAGAAACATTTATGGGTACTGGTGCATTAAGTAATACAAACAAAAGAGAAAATTACTTAATAACGGTAAGTGGTACTGGAACATCCTCACTTACAGTAAATCAGATTCTTGCACTTGATGGTTCTGGAGAAACTGCTACTGTTAATGCTCCATCAAATACAACAATAACATTCAATGCTAATACTGCAACGAATTTTACAGCTGACATTATTGCAACTATTAATATAGATAGTAAACAGGAAAAAACAAAAACGGTTGTTTCAAATTATGTAAAGAATTTTACTACACCTAATACTTCAACACTTAGTTTTGACCTATTAGCAAAATCTGATATTTGGAAAATCAAAGCAATTTATGATTCTGAAAATGGTGGTACGGATGCAGCACTCCCTACTATGACGGTTGCTGATACGAATGAAACATTGACACCAGGCGAACTTCTTACTGGTAATATATCAGGTGCTAAGGGTACGGTTGTAGTTGGTGCAGCAGGAACAACATCGGTAACATATATTCCTATATCTGGAACATTTGTTGCAGAAAATGTAACAGGGTCAACTTCTGGATTTACAAAAGTTATAGCATCTGTTACAACTGGTGATACAGATATTACATCAAGGTACACACTCGATAATGGACAACGAGATAATTTTTACGATCATGGTAGAATACAATTAAATTCTGGAGAGACAGCACCAACAGGAAGAATTGCAGTAGTCTTTGATTACTTCACACATTCTGGTGTGGGTTATCTTTCAGTTGATTCATATACTGGTGCATCTGGATTTGATGATATACCAGTTTATGCAAGTCCTGTATCTGGTGATAGTGTTGAGCTTCGTGATTGTGTTGATTTTAGACCACGGCGGGGTGACGATGTAAATACGATTCATAATATTGAATTACCAGTACCAAATACAAACTGGCAAGCAGACTATAGTTATTATCTTCCAAGGACAGATACAATTTTTGTAAGTAAGGAAAGAAAATTTGGAAGTAACAGTGGTATACCTTCATTGAATGTTGTTCCTCCTTCAAGGATAGACGGTACGATGAATTTATATACAATCTATATTCCTGCGTATACTTTCAAATCATCTGATGTCACTACCAAGTATATTGAAAATAAAAGATATACGATGAGAGATATTGGTAAACTTGAAAAACGTATTAACAATTTAGAGTATTACACATCGCTGTCATTGTTAGAAAAAGATACTGAATCACTTGTCATTAAAGATACAGCAGGTCTTGACCGATTTAAAAATGGTATGTTGATTGATGGATTCAATGGTCACAGTGTTGGTAATGTTTTAAGTAATGACTATAAGTGTTCTATTGATTTTAAACAAAAAGAATTACGACCAAGTTTCAATTCTAATATAACTGATTTGATTTATGATTCTGGTGCGTCAACAGGTGTTAATAAAAATGGTGACTTGGTTACATTGCCCTATACTACTACACCATTAGTAGATCAATCAATTGCTAGTAAAGCAATAAACCTAAATCCATTTGCGGTGTTAGCATGGATTGGTACAATTGATCTAACTCCTCCAAGTGACAATTGGATTGATACAGAAACACAGCCTGAAGTTGTTGTAAACCTTCAGGGTGAAAATGATATGTGGGAAAGTTTAGTAGGGTTAACTTTTGGTACACAATTTAATGATTGGGAAGATAGTGGAACTGGTTCGGAAGAAATAGTTGCTTCAAGTTCAACAATGGATAGAAGAGCTCAGTGGCCCTTTATCAGACCTAGAACCACAGAGACAGTTGTAGAAACCGTTGTAGATATGAGAACTGGTATTCGTAATGAAATTACTGGAACTGATACAGTAAGGAATGAACTTGGTGATAGAATTACAGATGTATCGATTGTTCCGTTTATTCGTTCACGAACTTTAACAGTTAATGTTAAGGGGATGAAACCAAACACAAGAGTATATGCTTTCTTTGATGGTGAAGCAGTTTCTCCATTTTGTACTCCTAGTGGTGGTGCTCTTGGTGATCCTATATATACTGATGACGCTGGTTCTGTTACTGGATTACTATTTACTATTCCTAATTCTAGCACATTACGATTTAGAACTGGTGAACGTCAATTTCTATTAACAGATAATACGAATGGAAATTTAATTACAGCATCAACATATGGTGAGGTAACGTATGCAGCACAAGGGATGTTGCAGAAAAAAGAAAATGTAGTAGTATCTACAAGAGTTCCAAGAGTACAATCATTTGGAATGGGGAGTGCTGTAGATTTTAGAACATCAACAAATACTTTTGATAGAGTCAATGTTGGTGGTTGGTTCGATCCGTTAGCTGAAACATTTTTAGTTGACGAATCACTTTACCCTGATGGTGTATTTGTTTCTGACCTTGATTTATATTTCAAATCAAAAGATGATGATGGACTTCCAGTATCAGTTCAGATAAGAGATACTGTGAATGGATATCCTGCTCGTGTAATTTTACCATTTTCGGATATGAGTAAACTTCCAGAAGATGTGAATATAAGTGAAGATTGTTCTGTTGCAACGAACTTTGCATTTCCTTCATTAGTTTATCTAGTGCCAGGTGAGTATGCAATTACCGTATTGAGTAACAGTTTAAAGTATGAAGCTTATATTGCAGAAACAGGAGAGAACATTGTAGGTACGGATAGAAAAATTTCAGAACAACCATATGCTGGTGTCCTATTCAAATCACAGAACGCATCAACATGGTCGCCAGATCAGAAACAAGATTTAACATTCAAATTGAATATGGTTGAGTTTACAGTTGGTGCAACAGCAACAGCAGTATTTAAAGATGGAGTTTCAGCTACAGAATTTAAAGCTGACATTGTTCAAATTGTACCTGAAGAAGTTAAGATGAACAATACGAATGTTGTGTGGTCTGCTAAATTTACAGACGCAGGGACAGGAATACTTGATACCACAGCTTCTAATATTATTCAGCTTAAAAACTACGAGTTAGATACACAGAAAAAAATTACTACTAGTGCTGGAAGTTATGTTGCAACTGCCACATTTACTTCAAACAATAAGTACATCAGTCCAATGATTGATACTGGTAGGAATAGTATTATAACAATTGAGAACATTGTTAATAATGTTAATACAAATGAAACCAATGCTCAGGGTGGTGATGCAACTGCAAGGTATCTTACAAGAAGAGTAAATTTAGCAGATGGATTTGATGCAACAAGTCTGAATGTTTTCTTGACTGCTAATAGACAGAGTGGTACATCTATATATCTTTACTATAAAGTATTGTCACAATTTGATACTGATATTTTTGATGATAGACCTTGGCAGGAGATGAAAGAAATTACAAATGTAAATGCAGTTTCTTCATCAAATCAGGAATTTTTAGAATTACAGTATGCTCCTGATAATGTACTTGAGTCTACAGACTATGTGACAAATTCTGTTACTTATGATAGTTTTAAAACCTTTGCAATCAAGATTGTTATGAATTCTGCAACAACATCAAAAGTTCCATTAATGAAAGACCTTAGAGCAATTGCATTGGCCTAATATATGAAGACTGTAAAAATAGATGGAACAAAACAAGTTCGTGATTTGAACTCTAAAGCAGTTCTTAGTACTAATTTAAATGCATTAGAAAGATATAAATTTGAAAAAAAAAGAAAAGAAGCAGAGTTAAGTGATATAAATAATATGAAGAGTGACATCTTAGAACTTAAACAAATGATAAAAACATTGTTAGGAAAACAAAATGGCTAAAATCGTACAGAGAAGAAGAGGCACAGCAGCAGAACATACAGCATTTACTGGTCTGGAAGGTGAGATAACTGTTAATACAAGTTTGCTAACATTACATGTGCATGATGGTTCTACAGCTGGTGGTTTTTCTCTTGCACGTTCTGATGGTTCTAACTTAACTGGTACATCATCAAACGCAATTGGGATAACAGAACTTAATGTTTCAGACGGAACAGCAGGACAAGTTTTATCTACCAATGGTGCTGGGACATTATCTTTTATTGATGTTGGATTATCATCATTGGGTATTGCTGATGGAGCAGCGGGTCATGTATTATCAACAGACGGAAATGGAAATTTAAGTTTTACAGGTTTACCTGATGTTTCTGGTTCTAGTATTGGTGGTGACTTATCAGGTACAATTGGTAATGCTCAAATTGTTAGTAATACGGTTGGTATTACAGAACTTAATGTTTCTGATGGAACATCTGGCCAGATCCTTTCAACAAATGGTTCAGGTGTATTGAGTTTTGTTGACCGTCCAGCTGATGGTGCAGCAGGAACTAGTGGAGTTTCCCTCGCAATGGCAATTGCTGTATCGTAAGAAAATATAAAATAAAGGAAAAGATGATATGCCAACAGTAACAGTAAATTTATTAGATACATTTGACCAATGGAGACTAAAGACAAATGACATTGGTGCTAATCTAGGAGATTTGACATCTCTCAGCACAACCAATAAAACAAATATCGTTTCAGCATTAAACGAAGTTGTCAGTGGTGATAGTGATGATATGGAAAATCTGATAGATGATACTACGCCACAGCTTGGCGGACATCTTGATTTGAATAGTAGTAACATTACTGGTACTGGGAATATTTCTAATACTGGGAATATT
>ERZ1046148.1510-NODE-1510-length-11646-cov-10.098438_pt1 | contig 11646 bp, 8 predicted proteins | sample MGYA00383090_ERZ1046148 | MGnify/ENA primary metagenome ERZ1046148 (study PRJEB29581, sample SAMEA5548360) | metagenome | biome: marine; feature: coastal; material: water | depth 25 m | study: Short-term variability in the microbial, nano- and picoplankton...
TGTGATCAATCACTGTTCATAGAGTGATGCATTCGCTATAGTCTGGCGGGAATTCAATACACGTCCTGGTTACGGTTATTGTAACAAGGAAACTATCTTGAAATGCTGCGTTCTCAGTTACGGCTAAACCGCCTCCAAGTGCTCTAATCACTACATTCCAATCTCCGGATAAGAAGTTACCATTCTCTTGTGGTGGAATCTCTACCTGAAGCATGGTCCCAGAGTTCGTTCGTTCGTTTGACCACACGTCGGCACCATTGGAATCAAAGATGGTGACATTGACGTATCGTGAATCCAAATCATCGGGAATTGAGTCACCTCCAAAGAAGGAGGTAACGAAATAAACAGCGATACCTGTCACTGAGGAATCGATTGGGAAGTCTTCGTCCCATTCTTCTTGTTGAAGATTAACAAATGTGTGCTCGATTGTGAGAGGAGTAGCCGATATGTCTGCATCCGGTTCTCCTCGAAGAGATTCCATGTACTCTCTTCCCTGAAGCAAACCCAAGCATCCAGATGATGAGACAAGCAGCATTGTCAACGCGACGAAGGCGGCGAGCGTTCGATGCTGCATAGACAACCCCAGCATACACAAGAATATGAAAAGTGCGCCGAAAAGGGAAGTCTTCAAACATGAGATTCTTGTCACACACGTTGCCTGAATGAAGCGAAATCAGACCGAGCGAAAGCGATGACGAACCCTATGAGTGCTGACAGGCGTTATTCTCAACCTAAATTATTGATCATTCGAACTTTGCACCACATGTTGGGCATTCGTTAGCATCAACTGCAATGACAGCGCCACAGGCGCCACAATCTGCAGTCTCCTTAGCTGGTTCTGCCTTTCGACGAGGGCGTCGACGAGGCTTTGCCTCTTTCTTTGGTTCATCTGATTCTGTCGATAGCGGTTTAGAATCATCTTCGACTGAGAAATTATGGGAAGCCTCTGTAATCTCATTTCCTGCAAGTGAACTGTCTGTAAGGCCCATGCCGACAACAACCTTGTCTCCTGGCAGGACGCCCTCTTCACCTGTGAGTTCAAACAAGTCCTCTCTGATGTCAGCATCACTAGCTGAGAGTGTATTCCAAGCATCCCCATCTTTGTCGGTTCCGTCATCCTTGAGACTCTTCATGGAGTCTTTCGTCGGCAAGAATGCATCCAAGTCATGACCTTCGAATGCTTCCTTTGCTGTCTTTAGAGTCGTAACAACTTGGTTCTCCATCTCTTCAATTTCTTCATCAGTCATATCTTCCATCGAGATTTCATCAGCATATCTTCGGTCGTATGCAGCAGTAACTTCTTCTTCAGCCGCAACAACATTCTCATCCCATTCATCTTCAAGATTATCTTCATCATAACCAAATTCTTTGACTGCAGAAGCGAAATCTTCGGTTCCACTGACAATTTCATTCTCGTCCACTTCAGGCAGTGAAACAAGTTTCTTGTCTTCTGGTACTTCTCGAACACGACGCTCGCGTTGCTCAAAGTATGAACTCACATCTTGCTCTGTTCCACAGTATGGACAATTTTCCATGAGATCGGGTACGGACTCGCCACAGGCATTACATTCGTGGAATTGAGAACGGGCCTTTCGAAGGTTGAAGGAACAATGAGGACAACGGTTTTCATCGCCTTCAAGTTCACCATCACAAGATGGACAATAATTGTAAATATCCCGTTCTACTTCGTCTTCTCTATCTCTTGTTAACAGAACTGCGCCAACAAGTAATGCAATGAGAACAAGCGCCCCAATGAACATTAGAATCGCTGTTCCTGCCCCGCTATTCTCTTCGTTTACACTGCTTCCGCCATCAACAAAGGCTGTCGAGTATGAACGTTCAAAGGTTGAAGTCATCGTGGATGAAGGAGAGTGAACTAGTTGGACAGTGGTCATCTTACCTGAAGCTTTGAATGTGCATGAAACCTCTTCACGGTCTCCTGGATTTTCGATAACGATTTCAGATACTGACCATGTGGTCTGGCTGTTCTTACACGTAATAGTGACATCACCTGACCCTCGAATTGATTTCATAGAAATATTGAGCGTATATTCTTCGCCTGATAAAAGTGGGAATGTGGCAATCTCGCCATCCTTATCGACCAGTGATCGAGAGTCTTCATCCCATTTAAGCTGCAAATTAGCCTCCACCAAGACAGAACCTATTGCGCGACTGTTTGTTGGGTTTCTATCGTATGAATTAGCAGATGGTTGCCATTGAACATCTAATTCAGCGGTATGTGCTCCCAATGAGGTCGCCAAAGATACAGTGTAGGTGTAGCTGCTTCCTGATTGCAAAGGGATACGCCCAGACTCGAAGGATTGGCCTTCCCAAGTATAAAGGAAGGTCCCATTAACGGAAATATCGCCAGTATTGGTCGCAGTCATTGACCAGTCAACCGGAAGACCGGCCGACACTGAAGTCAAATTAGGTAAGGCAAGAGGGTCGACGTAAACGTCAGGTATTTCTGAAAGCGTGAAGGTTGTAACGTGTTCGTCATTTCCGGTACTTTCTTGCACAAATCCACCTGTTTGGAACGGATCAATTCGAGCAGCGAGTGTATATTGACCATTACTCAAACCTGCAATGTTCGCACTTTCAATCGTAGTCGCCCATGCGTGTTGGGAAAATCCTGTTCCAAATACGCTCACTGAGAACGGTTGAAGGGAGCGAACAATGGATGCGCCGTCTCGTAATTCGATGACCATTGGAACGTCAATTGTACCTTCGCCCGATTCCCTAGCAATCGTACCTGAGACAGCCCATGGGCCAATTAGTGAGCCATCTGTTGCTGAGATAAGTATCTCGCCAACGTGTGACAGATCCATCCTAGGTTCGATAACAAATGAAACCGTTTCGTCTTTACCTTGTTCAGTTGATTCAAGAATTTCATCACGAGCATCTGGAGTCAGAATAAGATCGTAAGAGCCAGTAACAGGTGCAGTGAAAGTCGTGTTGACCCATGTGTATTCGCTGGCATTGATTGCTGGAGTTTGAAGTTCCACGTCTGCGATTGATCCGGGATAGTTAATGCCGAGATACGATGCTTGTGCGTCAACCGATCCGATATTCGTAACCTTTGTACTCAACGAAATGAGATCACCTGAATGAATATCTGTATCAGGAGAAAGTATTGTTTCGGTAACTCTCAGATTCGGTAGTCCTTGGACGATAAATGAATGGTAAAACTCAACTTCAGTCTGTCCATTGTAGGAATATGTTACCCACAGTTTATTTTCACCCTCAACAAGATTGTCCCATTGAGCAGTAACGGTTTCGAAATCGTTTGCATCGATATTGACAGTGCTTGTAATCAGACGATTACTCGTGGAGATACCGTTTTTGAAGAATGAATATTCCACGTCAAAAGCAGTTTGGGAATTTGTATTCGAAAGCGTCAATGAACCTGTAATTGAACCGCCAGCTGTAGGGCTCGCAGGCATAATACTGAGGGTTGAATCCGACGCTTCAATACCGCCGCTGTCATATGAACTAACAGAGGTTGGAGCCAATGAAGTCATCATCAGCAATACACAGAAGACTACATACGCCCTTCTTGCCATGCTTTTCCCACGACATGCAAAGCACTTGAACCCATCTCATAAGAAGCCAAAAAGTTGACAAAAAACCTCCTGCAAGAAGGGGAGATTTGAAGGGTGGTCGCATCTGTAAGAAAAGCATGGGAGGCAGAGCGGTTGCAGTCGGCATCATTTCCCTCCTGCTCATTTCCATATTCCCGCTTGATTTCAACAACCAAGTGTATCTCGAAGAAGAGCCTGTAGTACAGTCATCCTCAGCAGTAACTATTGCATTCTCAAACGGTCCAGTTCAATCTGAATCTGTTACAGGTTTGAAAACAGTCACGCTAAGTATTTCGGGCACAGGAACGATCGATTCAATCTTGGTTGAAATCGCACCGCAAGGAAATGTCTATTCCACACTTACCAATCTCACAGGCTCTCCTTGGTTGTTCAATTTTGATTCAACGTCAGTTGCCAACGGCACGTATACAATGCGTGCGACTGGTTGGGACACCGATGTTGACGACTCTACGATTACCACAACTGGAGAGTTTACAATTGATAATCACGTACCAGAGATTACGGCATTCACAGTTCTATCACCAGATATTGGGACTGGGGCAAGTAGTACCGATAGAGCATGGTTCAGCATCGCTGAGACTGGTACCTTAGAATTCAGATATGGCGTCTCCGACGATGATTTCGACCGAGCGACTCTACAGAACGTTCCAGGACCAGGTTCACCATCAACCGATGGCCCAACTAGCCTTTCATACGGCTGGGATTGGTCAAGTGGGAGTTTTTCCGAGGGAACGTGGAATCCTCGAATCACTGTTTACGACGATTCTGGATTGAGTAACACGTCGACACTCTTCATAGGAATCGATCGAACCGGACCAACCATGTCTTCGATTACAGCCGGAAGCGGTTCAACATGGCAATCATCCACAAGTGTGGAACTTTCAGGTATTTTGGATGGTGCGAATGATGGAACAGGATCTGGAGTCGATATTGTTGAATTGAAAATCGATTCTAGCACATGGGAAACCATTGCTACGAATACGCATACAATTACACTCGATGAAGGAAATCATACGCTTGAATTGCGAGCAACTGACATGGTCGGTAATGTCGGAAATACAATCACTTCAACTGTACAAGTTGATACCACGATTCCTGAGATGGTTGGTTGGACTGTTGACCCACTTACCACCGATCTAGTCGGTCAAGCAAACATTTCCTTCGCAGCCTTTGATTTACTCTCAGGCATCGATGAAAGTGAGATTTCCTTGCAGTACGGATTCGATCTAAACGGTGTGGGTTTGACGCCAGATCTTTCTGGTCAATGGCTCGAAGTACCTGGTACTGGCCTCGATCGCGACCTTGCACTCGCCAATTGGGCAACAAAATCGCGCCAATATCTGATGCTAAGAGCGACTATTGTGGATGAGGCTGGAAACAGCGAAACAACAGAACCTAGTGCATTCCAAGTTATGCCAGGACTCGACCTCTACTGGAACGTAACTGAAACTGACGTGGACCGACTTGTTGTACGACCTGGTGAGACTTATGGGAACATCACAATTTCAGGAGAACTTCGATCAAACAAAATCTATCCAGGTTCTGTTGCTGTTAGTTTAGAATCTGCTCCTGCCGACCGTAGTGCAACTACAGAATGGACTGTTATGCAAATCCAAACGCTTCCTGCAGGTTCCCTCGGCTCAGGTGTTGTTTCACTTACATGGAATTATACCGTTCCGAATTCAGGCCAATATGACCTACGCGTCCGAATTGATCCTTCGAACCTCATCGATGAAAACAGTGAGATAAACAACGACCATTACATGGTCGTAACAGGTGCTGACATCTCATCTCCTGGCCTTGTTCCATCGTTCGCTCCAACCATGTTTGCACTCCTTTGTGCAGGCTTTGTCGTAACTTGGCTTCAACAGCGGGATTGAAAAACATCGGTTGGTGGGTGGTAACTATGCGACAAGGGCTTCCACGTATTCCAAAGGACAGAATTGCTGTCCTCATCGGTTCAAAAGGTACGACTGCAAAGTCGCTACGCAATGCTTCTGGATCTAAAGAATTCCATATTGATTCCGAGACAGGCGATGTCGAAGTTGTCTGGGGAGAACCGGGGTCCTATGACCCAATTAAGGCTCTAAAGTTCCCAGATGTCATCAAGGCAATCGGAAGAGGAATGGCTCCTAAGGCAGCGATCCGATTACTTGAAGATGAGAATTTCTTTGAAATGGTTGATTTGAAAGATTTCGTAGGTAAGCGTTCTCATCAACAACGAAGAATACGTGCGAGAATCATTGGAAGCCAAGGTAAAGTTCGTCGTTTGATTGAAAACTTGACGGATGTTGAAATCACCATTTACAAATCCACTGTTGTGCTCGTTGGTGATGCTGAAAGAATCGGACTTGCTCGACAAGCCGTTGAGATGATTGCAGGCGGTTCAGAGCACGGAACTGTTCTTTCATTCCTTGAGCGCCGTCGAAAGCGCATGAAATTCGATAACCGCTCCTTGGACTCTATTGTGGCCAAGGAGTCGAAGGAAGAAACCTCTACTGGATTCGATGGACTTGTACCAGGATTGGCTGATGTTAGTGAACGAAGAGGCCGTAAACTCCGAGCAAGTCAGGTTGATCCTGAGGATGAGGAAGCCGTCGAAGATATGATGGAAATGGCTGACGATGAACACATTGTTTGGGAAGAAGAGTGATTTATTCTTCTTCCATTCGGTGAACGTGTGATAAGTCCATTTCCAAGACATCGTACATTGCATCTGCTAGTGTGATGTCAATACCATTCTTGTTCGCCCATTCAACCAAACGAGTTACATCTCGGACCAAGAATTCCTTTGATTTAGGATGATGTTGGACGACACCTTGGCCAACATCGATGACGATTGGCCCATCGTTATGCCACAAGATGTTGTACGGGGAAAAGTCTCCATGAACTAAGTCGGCTTTCTGCCAAGAGACTGCCAAGAACTCCAGCATTTCATCAAACACTGGTTGAGGGTCTTCGATGCGAACATCTCGTAATTTAGGAGATGGTTGTGTTTCACTACCGAGATATTCCATGACAAGAACATTCTTTTGAACGGCAATAGGACGAGGAACTGGTAATCCCCAGCGGTGCAAACGGGTCAAATTACGATGCTCTTTTCTCACCCAAATATCGACAAGATCTCGATGCCGTCGACGGAGTCCTCCGAAACGAGGGTCTCCCTCAATATACTGCATTAGATTCTTGAACACTGCATTTGAGGTATGGAAAATTTTCACTGCAACCGATTGACCATCATGATCTGTTCCGTGGAAAACGTGAGCTTCTTTACCTCGGGCAATTGGGAAATCCAATGTGTCGAGTATTCCCGAATTCATCATTTTGTAAAGTGACATTAGAGTGAGTCTGTCAAAGACTTGGTCGAAGGTTCTTCTATCGACCCAATCGTAGGAACCAGTGCCCATAGCGCCTTGAATTCTATTTTCGATTTTCTTGAACATACGCTTGTTGCGCTCATCTTTCATCCAATTGAATGAACTGTTTTTACCTGCTAAGTCTTCAACAAACTTTGAGGTATGTTGCTCATCGAAATCAGCATCGGCTTGGTCATCCAAAGACATTGGACGTTTGTTCTGTTTTTTGCGGGTTTTACGACGTTGCCGAGTACGCTCACTCAGTTCATCCCAATCATCATTTGAACGAGACATAGTACACCCTTCCTGTAATGGGTTTGTTGGGGGGGGACATCAATGCTCCGATGATTAAGCAAACAATGCGTCGATATCATCATCGTCATCGTCGTCATCATCAAGCGGTTCTGGTTCAACTGATTCTGCTGGTGCTTCAACCACTGCTGGCTCTTCGACAACTTCTTCCACTGAATCATCGCTTCCGAACAAGTCGTCATCATCGTCATCGTCGTCATCACCAAACAAATCATCACCGTCATCGTCTTCTTCAACGACCTCAGGTGCATCAGAGATACCGAATAAGTCATCGTCATCATCATCATCATCAGCACGATCGTTCATACCAAACATGTCAACAACTTCTGGAAGCACTTGCTTTCTTGACAAATACATAGCTTGAGTCTTTGTGTAACGATGCTTTACATCCGCTTTTGAATCTTGGAAATCCCATGGCCAGACAATGATGAGGTCGCCTTCACGAACCCATTGTCGACGACGCATTTTACCAGGAATACGAGCCATACGAGTTTCTCCATCAGCACAGAGAACGGTTACACGGCGACCGCCGAGAATCTCTTCAGCAAGAGCAAACATTTCGCCCTTGAATCCAAACTCTCCTCGCTTCTTACCGCCGTTTGGAAGTTTAACACGAATCTTTCCTGAGGAGCCCTCTGGATTTTCAAGACGTGCAAGTTCTTCTACGTCCACTTTTTCTTCATGACGTCGTCCCATTGAGGCTCACCATGTAAACGGAGAGGCCAACCCCTCTTGAAGGCACCCTCTTCAACCGAGGGATTGGGCTGCGTCACGGCAGAGTTCAATTAACTCGCCACCGACTAGCCCAAAGGCGACTGTTCCTATTGCACAGATAGCGATTGCAAGTCGAATTGAAACACCTGAAGCAAGAGGACCTTGACGGCCTTCTTCTGGTTCATGGAAGTACATGACAACGCCGATACGCAGATAATAGAACATCGAGATTGCGCTGTTGAGAACCATAAGGAGTGCTAGCCACCAAACCCAGTGAGCATCCATCAATGAATCGAGTGAACCAGATCCTGTAGCAACCTCAACTATTCCCATAATGACCAAGAGTTTCGAAAGGAATCCAGCCATTGGCGGAACACCTGCAAGAGAGATCATGAACAGGAACATAGCAACTGCGAGCAATGGTTCTCGCTTTCCAAGTCCAGAAAGTGAAGACAAACGAGATGCGCCCCCTTCCATTTCAAGGAGACCCAATACAAGGAAGGCTCCAAGTTTGAAGAAGACAAGAACGACCATGTGGAAGAGAAGTGCTGCAACGACAACGTCCTTCGCATCTCCTGCGTTTTCGACCAAACCCCAATTCCATGCACCGATTGCAGTCAATGCTGCAAGCATGTATCCTGCATGGGCGACAGAAGAGTAAGCGAGCATACGCTTCGGGTTTTCGCTACCTAGAGCGGCGATATTACCCCATGTCATTGTTACTGCAGCCATTACACCGAGTAAGCCAATCCAAATTGCAGATTCATCTTCTGCAGCAGCATCAGGGATGGTAATCAACAAGAGAACACGCATGAGTCCGAGCATTCCCATTGCTTTACTTGCTGTTGCTAGAACACCAGCAACTGGACTGTTGGCTCCAGAATACGCATCAGGAGCGGCGAAATGGAATGGTGCTGCACTGATCTTGAATGCAAATCCAACAAGAACAAATCCAAGCGCCATCATACTCAGCGAGTTTGCTCCATCAGCAGCCCACTTGGCAGCAAGAGCATCGAATTGCAAAGAACCAGCCCAGAGGTACAACATGCTGAGACCATAGAGACCTACCGCAGAAGCAACTGAACCGACGATGAAGTATTTTGCACCACCTTCAGAACCTGCTCGTGTTTCCTTGTGGAAGGCAACAAGAACGTAGGTGGAGAACGAAGCCAGTTCAAGCCCAATAAAAAGAACAAACATGTTCTGAGCAAGGGCAACAACGCTCATTCCAAGTGCTGATGTGAGCATAAGAATGTAGAAATCTGCTTGTCGTCGATTGTTGAACAACACATCGATGTCATCGCTCTTCATCGAACCAGTTGGAAGTCTGTCAAGTGATGCGAGAGCTGCGAGGAGAAGTGCTGCGAAGAAAATCGCCTCAAATATTCTAGAAAAGAAATTCACTGTGAAGATCTCGTGACCGCTTTCAGACATACGAATGACCTCAGGAATGGCATTTACCCGAGCGCCGGCCTCATTTGTTTCAAGAAGATACCATAGGACTTGAATCAGCGCAAGCAACATGGTAACGACTGCTATGAGTCCTGGCAAACGTGGGGATGAGATTGCCTTGTAGCGAGTACCGCCAAGGAACCAAGGAAGTTGAATCTGAGTTCCAGGAATACGGAATTTTCCATTTCCAAGATTTGGAACGATCATGATCAGAAGAAGACCTACAAAGACCGTAAGTTCAGGCCCGAGCGTTTGGAGCATATTCATGTCAAATGTATTCGCACTCATTTCAAACACCAAACCCTAGGAATTTCATGGCATTTATCGTCCATTCGCTCATCATATCAAGGAAAATCCATGGCATAATTCCGAAGAGGATTGTAAATCCTGCGAGAAGAAGCATTGCTAATTTCTCTGAATTATCAATATCTGGAACTGGTTCACCATGCAGACTTTCTGGAGGTTGAGTTTCATCTCCACCTTCGAAGATGGTTCGTTGCATCGACCAGAGGTAGTATGCTGCAGTAAGCGCAAGAACAAGACCTGGCAGAAGAATCCACCAGCCATAGGCATGCCAGTAGGCAACCATGAGCATCAATTCAGCAACGAATCCAGCAAGGAGTGGAAGACCAAGAGAAGCCATCCATCCAAACATCATGCTCGTTGCAAGCCAAGGGGAATGTTTTGCCATTCCACGCATTGCACCAATCTCCATGCTGTGATAGTGATGCTTGAATGCACCACAAACTGCGAAGAGCATTGGGCTGATGATTCCGTGAGCGAACATCATGAAGAGAGCTGCTGCCCATCCAAGAGGTTGCATACTTGCAATACCGAGAAGGATGATACCCATGTGTGAAACAGAAGAATAAGCTACCATCTTCTTGAGATTGGTTTGTCCCAGACAAACGATTGCTCCCCATACAAGAGAGATCAAACCGATCAACATGATGATGTATCTGAATTCTTCAAGTGCGTGTGGGAAGAGAGAGATTGGAAGTCTGAACATTCCGTAAGCACCCATCTTCAGCATAACACCAGCAAGCAGCATTGAACCACCTGTAGGCGCTTGTACGTGAGCATCGGGCAGCCAAGTGTGGAATGGTGCAGCAGGGAGTTTCACAAGGAATCCAAGCATGAGCATAATGAAGAGTGCTTTCTGAACTTCCAGTCCAAGCCAGACACCGTTACCGTTTGCTCCATTTGCTTCTGTAACCATATCTACCATCGAGAAGGTCTGTGTATCCATAAGGAAATACATGGTGAACAAACCAAGGAGCATGACAACAGATGCTGTAAACGTGTAGAGGAAGAACTTCTGAGCAGCATACTTTCTGTCCTTTCCACCCCATTTGAGGATAAGGAAGAACATTGGAATCAATGTCAATTCCCAGAACACGTAGAACATGAACATGTCAAGTGCGACAAAGACACCGATAAGTGCACCACCCATCATGAGAATGAGCGGGAAGTAGGTTGCTCCTGCCTTTTCGTTCCATGTTGCGATGATCGTAATTGGTAAGAGAAGTGTAGTAAGCCAAACCATTGGGAAAGACAGCCCGTCGACACCGACACTCCAATTGATTCCAAGTGGTTCAATCCAGACATACGATTCTTTGAATTCAAAATTATTGAAGGCGATACCCTTCCAGTTAACATTACCAATTTCTTTTAAGAACATGAGTGTTGTTATGGCAAACATTGCTAATGTAATTCCAAGACTTGCCATTCGAATAGATGAGTCAAACTTTCTTCGGGACTCTGCTGAAAGACGAGAAGTCAAAATCAGAAGGAAGATACTTGCCATAATTGGCAGAACAACCAAGAGTGAGAGGTAATCCATCTTCAAATCATCACCTCCAACATTGCATAGATGACAAGGACACCTAATGCCGCCATCATGATGTAATCACGAGCAGAACCTGTTGTAAGTTTACGAACACTGAGTGAAATCTTCTGAGATGAACGTTCGATGGTCTTGATCGTTCCATCGATGACCTTGCGATCGAAGGTTGCACAGAGAACTGCAAATCCAGCAACGAGTTTGAGCATTGCAGTATCATACCACTTGTCGAAGTAGAGTCGTTCCTTGAGGGCGACTGAAAGGCCTGATTCAGCCCAAGCGCTGTTGTCGAAACCACGCTTCTTGTTTACTCGAGCAGAGAGATTGATGATTGGTTGCATCCATCCCTTGGCTTTCTCGCCTTCTT
>ERZ1046148.1512-NODE-1512-length-11635-cov-6.633247_pt1 | contig 11635 bp, 11 predicted proteins | sample MGYA00383090_ERZ1046148 | MGnify/ENA primary metagenome ERZ1046148 (study PRJEB29581, sample SAMEA5548360) | metagenome | biome: marine; feature: coastal; material: water | depth 25 m | study: Short-term variability in the microbial, nano- and picoplankton...
GTTGAAGATATAGAAGTTGCTCCCATAGAACCAGTTTGGTCTGACATCATATATGAAGCACTCTGTGCAAGTATTGTATGTAAGTCTGAACCACTCGCAAATGATGCAGTTTGGTTTGAATTTACGAGTTTGACTCCTAATGCTTCCACATACCCAAATGAACCAGTTGAACTTAATCCACCACTTACCGAATTAAGAGTATCGAGAGCTCCAACAATAGTTGCATCACCGGCAACTTGAAGTCTGTTTCCTTGTGTGCTGGTTCCAATTCCCAGATTACCAAGTATAAATGTATTTTCTGCTACATCAACTCTACCAAAAGAAGCTGTTGATGTGATTGAACCGGTTATATCACTTACTAATGTTAGTTTTCCTAATGATGATGTTGAATCGTTATTTAAATATGAAGCACTTTCTGCAAGTATTACTTGTATATCTGAACCTGATGCAAATGAACCAGTATTTGTTGACATCACATAACTTGAACTTTCTGCTAATAAAACTTGTAAATCTGAACCTGATGCAAAGGAACCAGTTTCTTGTTCCAATACATAAGAAGAACTCTCTGCTAGGATTTGATGAAAATCAGAACCTGATGCAAAGGAACCAGTTTCTTGTTCTAATACATAAGAAGAACTTTCTGCTAGGATTTGATGTAAATCAGAACCGGTTGCAAATGGTAATCCTGTGACATCTACTAATTCTAATGTTCCAAATGATGCTGTAGAAGTTAAAGAACCACTTACACCACCAACACTATCGATTGTTAGTAATGAACTAGTTAATTCAATTGACCCAGTAAATCTGTGTTTGTCGTCTGTTGTATCACCGAATATAGTAGAACCACTTGAAAAACTTTGAGTTAAATTTGTTACTGATGAATTTACTATGTATTGTTCTGCAACAACTGAACCTGATGTTACAATATTACCACTAACAAATAGTGAATTGTGAATACCTAAACTTTGAAATGATGCAGTATCTGCGTTCTGTAAAAAGGAACCAGTATTCGTTGACATTACATAAGAAGAACTTTCGGCTAATATTACTTGAACATCACTACCACTAGCAAATGAACCAGTTTCTTGTTCTAATACATAACTTGAACTTTCTGCAAGTATTTGATGAAAATCAGAACCACTTGCGAAACTACCAGTTTCTGACTCCACAACATAAGAAGAACTTTCTGCAAGTATAACTTGTAAATCACTACCACTTGCAAAAGAACTTGATTCTGATTGTTGGACATAAGTATTTAAAATATTTTGAACATCAGAACCACTTCCGAAAGAACCTGTTTGAGATTCTTTAACATAAGTTGTTGATGATGATGCATATGAACCAGTTGCATCCATTAAAGTTTGAACGGTAGAACCACTTGCATATGGTGAATTTGTTACTGATATTGTATCACCTTGTAATCTACTAAACGAACCAGTAGAAGTGATTGAACCACTAATGTTTTTATCAAATTCAACTGAACCAGTTACATTTAGTGACCCCGTTATATTGAACGAACCTGATAAAAATTGTCTTAACTGCTTTCTCTTTAAATCGGCCATTATGAATCAAACTTTCCGTGTGCGATGATTTCATCATCTGATTCTAAATTGTATCCCATATTAGTTACATCAACTTTTAATAAAAATGATGTTCCGTTTTGTTCTACTTCTAAAGCGTTATGTTCCATATATCCACCATTCATAAAGAATATAAAATCGTTTTCTGATGTTGCTGTCATACCGGTTGGGGCTGACGCTGTTACTGCTTCAAAACTTGCTGTATTTGAACCACTTATTCCTGCGGCTACTTTTACAAAATTCTTTCTTAAATAATCTGTTCCTGATGAACTTACACTACCCGTTAATTGTGCGTTTAAATGAGCTTTTGAAACTGCTGAACCTTGTTCACTTGGATTAGCTGGTAATCCTAATACTTCCCCATCTCCACCAAATGTTAAATCGGCTTGATTAGCCATTGTTGAAGTTTTTAAACCAGTGATTGTTTTGTTAGTTAATGTATCTTCTGTCGATATACCAACAAGATTGATAAATGAACCACTTGTGTTGTCTATCGCCCATCTGGTTTCACTGTGGTCAAATATTAATTGTGCGTTTGTTAAACCTGCTCTACCAACTCGTATTCCAGAATCGGTTGATGAACCGGCTGTATCACCAGTAAAGTTTAAATCTATAATTGGGTCTTCAACTGCGAAAGTAGAAACATTATTATAAGAGGCTGAACCTTCAACGGTTAAGTCACCAAATATTTTTACACTACCACTTGGAACACCCGATGTTAAAATTTGTATTACTTTATTATTGTTAGCATCCATAATCACTGGGTCGGTTGCGTGATTTAACTTTAATTTACCAGCTGTTAATGTGCTCGTGCTACCAACATTCAAACTACCCGTTCCAATATTACTAACAGCAATTGTATCAAATTGTAATGTATATAATCCTGTTAGTGAACTTGTTGCTTCTGAACTCTGTAATAGCAACCCACCTGTTTGTGGGGCTTGTGCTTGTGTTGTTAAATCAATTAAACTCATACTGATGCCTCTCTCTGAAAACTAATTTGTATGGAAGATTCACTTCCGTCTCCTGTTGTAGTTGGTGGTAAAAAACTACTATCATTTTCTAATATTATTGAACCACTTCTCAATTCTGTTCCATAGTTGTCATAAGTCAATCTATGGATTCTAATTTTTTTCTGTGTTGAATCTACGAAAAAGTCTGCTGATGCTGACGCTGTTTGGTCAGTATTAGAAAATTGTTCAACACCGTTAATAAATATTCGTAATGAACCATTTCTGATACAATAATTGTCAGCTATTGTTGGTAAAAATTCATTATACTGAGAAGTTTGTGTATTTCTCTCTGAATACTTAAAATGTTCTCTTTGTTGGTAGTATCTTTCGTTTCCACTTGACAAATGTATTATATCAGTATCAACTACTGGGAAACCATTTTTATTATCGATAGAATAATCTAATCTAATACTCCCAGTATCGTTGAACATAACTCTATCCGCAGAAAAAGATGATTCACTTACTGGGAACATAAAGGCTCTTGTTCTACCTTTTAATCCTGTTCTTTTATCTATTTCTCTTTGTCTTCCCATTATGTCATCTCACTTTGAAATATAATTGTTACATAATCAGAATTTGTTATTGTAAATCCTGTATTATCTGATTGTCTTTTTCTTATTACCACATCTTTGTATGAACTCGATACATAATAATCAAATCCACTTGTATATCCAACTTGGTCATTAGCTGATGTAATTTCTAATCCATTCAATTTTACTTGAACTGATGAACTCATTATTCTTCTATCACTTTCTAATGTTGGTTGATAAACTTGTCCAGCACTTGCAGATAAAGATGATGATTGACTACCAGAAACTCTAAACGATTTTAAGTTATAAGTTGAATTTGCATTTGAAACTGATATTACCGCTTTATCATCTCTTGATGATGTTGGTTCTCCACCACCTCTCATTATATAGTAAGTTCTACCACCATAAGTATTTGTAAATTCTAAATCTTGTGCTTGTGTTCCTGTTCCTGTTGATGAGCCTCTAATAAAGTCTGTCGCACTTCCTAATCCACCAGGTAGTGATGATTTTCCTATTGAAAAAATACTAACCGTTTCACTTCTACTATCTGGGGAAAACAATGATGATATTGTCAATCCAGATTCATCTTCAACTACCACTTGTTTTGGTGTAAAGTATCTCTGTGTGTTCATAAACTCATTAAATGACTCGGGAACGAGATAACCTTTGAAACTCATATTAAAGGTAGTCTTGATAATTCTTTCGTTGTCAGACATCTCTGTTGCGTCTTCAAACGAATCTATTGATGAATGAAATTTAAATTTGTTTGGTTCTCCCCAATATGCTCCATCTGAAAAGTTTATTTGTTCTATAATTCTATTCATATCTTCAATATAAGGTGTCCAGACAATACACTCATAATTTAATTTCATATAATCAGGAACTGCTGTTGTATAATATTCTTTTTGTGGTAATATTCCTTGAAGAACTGAAAATCTATCATATCTTTGTTGTTGTGAATATTTTTTCTCAAATGTGTAAAATTGTTTTGGGTCATTAGCATCTAACTTATCTATTGGTAAAGTTTCATTAGATTCAATAGATGTTCTTTTAAAAACAATTAGTGGTGTAATCAAAGAACCTTTAACATCACGAACATACCCATCTTTTCGTATAGATTTCCATCGTTCGGCGTTAGCATAATAAACAGGAACTTTTACTTCTTGTTTATTCATAACCACTTTCGGTTTAATCACTTCGTTGAAGTAATACATAATTGCTGCATCAACATCCATCAACCCAACTGAAATATTTTTTACATTATCTTTTCGTTGGTTTGTTTCAGAACCTCTACCTCTTTGTAATCCCCTATTAAGTTCTCTACCTTTCAGTATTCGTTCTTTTCTTGGTAATGGTTTTGTTCTTGTGGCCATTATTCAACTCCTAATTGTAATCCAATTCTATCTGAATATTCTTTTTGTGTATTAACAATATTATCAAATGAATATGGAATTAAATATCCTTTCATACTTAAATCAAATGTGTTTTTAATAATTCTTTCACCTTCAAATTCCGAAGTGTCTGTAAATGTCGTAATATCAGCTTTAAATTTAAATTTATCAGGTTCTCCCCAATAAGAATTCTTTGACCAACTAATCTTTTCTATAATTTGATTCATTTGGTCTATATAAGGTGTAAATGCAATACAATTATAATTCACTGTCACATAACTTGGCATTACAACATTATGTGCTTCTTCCAAGTCTTCATCATTTTCAAATAAAGTAGAAGTTTGTGTAAATCTGTTTTCTGCTGTATATTTTTTTTTAAATGTATAGTTAGATGATGCTGGACTAATTGAACGAGCTAAAAAAGTATTACTTTCATCTTTTGCAAATGAAGTTCTTTTAAATATAATTAAAGGTGTAACCATTTGTCCTTTAACATCTCTTAGATATCCATTTCTTTGAATAATTTTCCATCTTTCAGGATTTGCATAATAAACAGGAACTTTTACTTTTTCATTATTATCTATTACTTCTGGTTTTATTACCTCGTTAAAATAATACATTACGGCCGCGTCAATATCCATTAACCCAATTGAAATTGGTTTTACTTTATCATCTCTACGAGTTGTATCGTATCCTCTGTTAAAATTTTTTCTCGTTGATAATATTTCTTCTTTTCTTGGTAAAGTCTTACTTCGTTCCATTAAATACTTCTCACTTCTTCAATGTTAAGATTACTTCGTCTTAACAAGTTAGCACTACATATGACTGAATGAATGTGTTGTCCGTCAAGTTGTTTATATTGTCCACCGACTAATTGGTTTTCATTAATATTTGTTATTTCCCAATAAGCTGTAAACCACTCGATAACATCTCCTATTTCCAATACTAAACTTAAGTCTCTTAAAGATTGTCTCACAAAAGAAAATGTTCCATTTTGTCTTAAGTCAGGACCAAATTCATCTGTATTATATGTCATATCATCTGATGAAACCAAACAAGCTATTTCAATACCAGGTTTCCAAACCTTTCCACTTGATGATTCACCATACATATTTGTTTCTGTGTTAGTTGCTGATATTTTATAAACTATCACAGTTTGGTCAATTATTCCACTATTCGCATTATTTAAATCACCGATAAGTTCTTTATTAACTCTATCAAATGTGTCTAAATCTTTTTTTCCGAAAAATCGTGGGTTTGCCATCTCTCACTCCTAACCTATATAGATTGGATATGGGACTTTTTTAAGTTTTTCTTGTAGAAACTCTGATTCATCTTTGTCCGCTTCAAGTAGTGCTCTACGAGAAGTTTGTTCAAGCATCTCTCTAAGTTGTGTAACAAGAACTTCTTTTTCCGTTGCCGCTTCAGTTCGTAAAGTGTCTCCATCTAAACTTGTTTCGGCACCAGGAATCGGGATAGCTCCATACTTACTTCTAATTATTCCAAGTAGTTCTTTTGTTAAAGCTAAACCATATTTTCTTATCCATTGTCTCCCCACATCATTAATATGTCCATAAGTCATATTATTATAAGGAACATTAGAAAAGTCGGAAATTACATCTGAACTTCCTGAATGTTCTGTAACCATTGCATTATCCCTATCAGAACGAACTAAATAATTAAAGTGTAATTTATATCCATTGTCTGGTTTAGGGAAAATTCTTAATTTATTATTTCTCAGTTGAAATGAATATGCTGATTTTCTGATTTGGTCATTTAACTCAATCGCTTGTAATCTCAACATATCTGCGTAAACTGGCATCATTAGAAATGATACTGCTGGTGAATAATCACCGAATCCAAACTGGTCCATCATATTCATTGTTCCAGCTCCAGTTCCTGCATAAGGGTCAAAGTATCGTTGAACCGCTGGTTTTTCTTGATAAAATACTTTCTTCAATTCTATTGCGTTACCACTTTCACTTACATCTGCCCACATTGCATTTAAATCATAGTCTTGTGAACCACTGGTAATATCAATAGAACCAGATTTTATATCAACTAAACCACCAACACCGGCTTCAGTTCCGTATGCTTGTGATAGAAATACATTTCTACCCAAGTTCGGGGTTACTCTCTTATGAGTTAAATTTGATGATGTTGATTGACCTTGTAAGTTAAGTAGGTTATCTTTTATGTTGAATTGGTTTATTTGTGCTGAATATTCAGTCACACTTTCTTCTAAGCAAGCATAAAATTGTTTGTCTTGTAATTCCACATTCATTAGTGGATAACCTAATCTTTTTGAACACCAGTCTGCAAACTTTGGAGCTTCTGTTTGATAAGTTGAATCATCATCATAAGTTCCAAAAGGTGTGTTGCCACTAACTGCTGAACCTGAACCAGGCCATATTGGTTCTTGAGCCATATATTTTCTCCGTTAAATATTCTATAAATAAATATAAGAAACTTATAAAAACCACTATTATCGGATACAAAAAACCCCCAGCGAACTGGGGGTTAATTGTTTTCGTTAATTAAAAATTAACTACTCGACTTCTGATTGTCATTTATTACACTTTGTCTACATCTGCAACAATAACTTTACCATAGAATTCGCTTCTAACCATCTTCTTAGCGTATCTGGTCATAACGCCTTTTCTAGGTGTAAAGTTAGTTGGGTCATAAACTAACGGTGTCATAATTAACGGTACATAAGGTGAATACACAGCACCAGTTTCTAAGAAGTTAGAACCTCTAAATCCAACAAGGATTTGATTTTCCATCATATATGGGTTCTTGTATACATTGAATCTGTTGTTCAACATACCAACTTTTTGAACACCCATAGCGTAAGAACTATCTACAGCACCATCTGAAGTTGTAGCATATCCAGGAATAGATTCTAGGATTGTTGCTGTTTCAGGTGAGATTACTATAAAGTTAGCTCCTCCTCTTAGAGTTTTTTGGTGAATTGCATTAGATACAGCTTGTATCTTGTTACCTAATGTCTGGAACCATTCTCCCTTAGTGTAAGCAGATGCGTTAGTTGCAGTGTTTTTGAAAGAAGAACTTGAGCTTTCATACTCGCGTCCAACAAAAGCTGACCATCTTTCTGTCTTAGCGGAAGCACCACTCATCAACATATCAAGTATTTCTAAATCAATTTCCATTGAAATATATTCACTTAATAGTGATGTTAGTTCTGCTTCAGCGTCAACTGAATGATAAGCGTTTAGGTCTTGAGCTAACTCAGGAGTCCATACAGCTTTTAGTTTTCTTGTTTTTGCAACGATTGCAACACTTCTAAGTGCGATGTCAATCTCAGGTATTCCTGCGTCTGACTCGGCACTTGTTCCACTTGGTGTAGCTTCAAAGTCACCTCTAGTAGTATCGGTTGGAGCCTTGTGATATTTAAACACAATGGTCGAACCACTACCATATATAGATGACGGTGTAGTTACTAATGTAGGGTCAACAACAAATGAGATGTTTGAACCAGTTGTTTTAGTGTAAGCTGGGTAAGCTGCATCTAAATGTGTGTCTCCACTACCACTAAGTTCATATGCTCTAACACCATCTAAGTCAGGATTTGTAAACGCTGATTTAGCGATTATAATCTGTCTTAAGTTAGTGAAAGATGAACTTAATGTTGGTTCAAAATCTACATCACTAAAATTAACTGAAGCTGTTGAATAAGAGCTTGTTGTTACTGATAATGATGTGTCGTTAATTGAATAACCGAACTTTCCACCACCATATAAACCTTCAGTTGCATCACCAGAAGCTGATGTTACACCGTGAACATTTTGGTTGGCGTTAAAGTTAGATTGTTCTGTTCCATATCTGAAATCGAGATAAAATATTAGACCTGATGGTAAATTCATTGGCTGAACAGATACGAAATCTTGTGCAGCTAACTCACCAAAAATTCTACGAACTAACGGTAAAGCAACACCTGACCATTGTTCATTGTTTGATGCTGTTCCAACGCTTGAAGCTTCGTTGACAAGTTGATTTGCTTGGTTTTCAAGCAACACTGCCATACCACTTCTTTGTGTTTCAGTATCAATACCTTCTAATAGACCAGTTGGCTCCCATTTGGAAGTCAGTTGTCTTGTTTGTTCTAAGAGTTGTTGATGTGGATTGTTACCATCAAGTAATTGATTGATGTTTTTTAAATCTGACATTTTATTCTCCGATTTTGATTAATTTGTTTAATTTTATAAATTGATTTCTCAAGTTATACTAAGTTTGCAAGCTTCTTGAATCTGTTTTTCATCTCAGCTCCTTCAGAAAGAACTTCTTTCTTCGGTGCAGTTGATTGAACAGGTTTAGATGCTTGACCTTTACTCTCGTTTACTCTCTTATTACCATTACCTTTAAAAGATTCTGCTAATGTAGCGTAAACTAATTTGATTTCTCTTAAGTTTTTAGTGCGGTCGAACTGCTCTACAACTGAAAGTTTTTGATTATTATTTAAACCAAACCCTCTAAAGAGTTTGTTTGTAAATAGTAATTTAGCATTCAATAAATTAACTTCGTTTAATTTCTCACGAAGGAAACCAATTGTATCCTTGTATTCTTTTAGTGTGTCTTTCATTTCGTCAACACTATCTTCCTCATCTTCGTCTTCCATTCCTTCTTCTTCAGAAAGAGCTTTAATGACTTCGTCAAGGTCGATTTCTTCGTCTTCATCAGACATTTCTGATTCTTCAGATTCCATTACTGGTTCTTTGACTGTTTCGTCTTCAGAATTTTCATTTCCACTTTCTTCATTAGAACCTTCACTTTCAGGTCCTTGTCCGATTTCAGATGAGTCACTCGCGTCGTCAGAAGGTTCTTTGTTTTCAGCATCACCTACTGCAGATGTATCTAATTCTTCCTCAAGTTCTTTAATAACTGATTCTAAATCTAATTCATCTTCATCTTCATCAGATAATTCGGCCGGAACCTCATCATCTTCATCAGATAGTTCTGCTGGAACTTCTTCTTCATCTTCTGAAACTACTGGGGCGTATTTGATACCATTAACTTCAATGACATCATCTTCACCTTCTTCGTCTTCATCAGACATTTCAGGAGCTACTTCCATTTCATCATCTTCATCAGACAATTCTGCTGGAACAACTTCATCATCTTCATCAGATAATTCTGCTGGAACAGCTTCTTCGTCTTCATCAGATAATTCTGCTGGAATTTCTTCTGAAACTTCTTCGTGTCCATCTTCTACCTCGTCTTCATCATACATTTCCTCTTCGACTTCGTCTTCGCCTTCGACTTCAGACTGAATCTTCTGAGATAACATATTTTTTAAACGCGGTGTAAACGCTTCCTCAAGAGCTATTTTAGCATTCTCTAATGCGGTTGCACGAAGTGCTTTTGCATCAGCGATTGCTTCTTTTAAAATATCATCCATTTTATTTCTCCATTGGAATCAAGTATAGTTATTGAGAACTATAATAAGGTTATTAATATACAATATATGAAGTGGTCGATTGACCAATATTGTGTTTATATATAAATATAAAAGTATGAAAAAATTAGTCTTTTTTTCTTGACTTTTTATTTATTTTTTGATAAATTTTTATACATAGAACGAGCTCTTTTTCTTTGCTCTCGTTTTTTGACTGAAGGTTTGGTGTAATGTTCTCTTTCTCTTAATTCAATCAGTAATCCAGAGTCTTTTACTTTCTTCTTTAATATTCTTAATGCGTGTTCTATTTTGTTGTTTTTAACTGTAACCTTAAACAATTTAACCTCTTTCTTTATAAAGTTTTTCTGTCTTTTTTAGTGGATTTTTTTGCAGCACTTAAACCACCAATTATTAAATCAATTATTGTATCAGTGCGTTTAATGTCTCTTTTTCTTATAGCTAATGCAAGTCTTCTTGCTTGATGTTGTGTGAATTTTAAATAAACATTATTTAATAAATCCCAACCTTTTGCTTCATTGACTGGTTCGGAATTTCCTTGATGTTTTTCCATTACACTATCTAATGTAGGTAGTGGTTCACCAAATTTTCTTTCCCAAACTTTTGTTTCTTTTAATAATGATTTAAGTTTCATTAATCTGTTTCTTGTTTTGCTTGATAATTTTTATCAACATAGTTATAAAATTCTTTTTTCTTATCACCCAATTCTGCTGGTGAACTAACTCCGAATTTTTCTAATGCACTTCTAAAGAACTTTGCATATTTGGTATCATCTTCTGTTATTTTAGTTTCCATCTCATTTTCATTTAAGTCATAATAACGACTTAAAACATTACCCATATCTTCATATAGTGCTGATAGTCTTTGTTGAACTGAATTTGCGTCTTCTGATAACTTACCGAATTGATTTGATAAGTTTGTTAATTCTTTCATATTACGATTTACTGTAATTTTGTCAAACCAATCTTCTGTTTCTCTTAGTGTATGAACTTTAGCTGCATTAGCAATATTAGATAAAGTTTCTGCTACTTGTTTTAAATTACCAGAATGATATATTGAATCACCTAATTGTCCAAATTCTTGAATTTGTGATAAAATTTGTTCTGAACTGATTTTAGGTTCATTTTCCACATCACCATATTTTTCTTTAACCATATTGGATAAAGACATATCATTATGAAATGCATTTTGTGAAACTATACCACCCACTAAATTGAGTGTGTGTTCTTTTAATAAGTCTTTTAGTTTGATTTGTTTTGCCATAATTTTTCCTCGTTAATAAATATCAAATTTTTAAATTTTTGTTATAATCTTACATTCATACCAGTGTTCTTTTTGAACATCTTACCTAATTGGTCGGCATAAACTCCTTTTTCTTTTGATTTAATTTTTATTTTACCAGCTCTCACTTGTAAAAATTCCATATCATATAAGTCCATTGATGATAATCTAATTCTAACATGCGATACACCTTTTGAATTTCTACCTATTTTCATATGTAGTTCGTTTTTTGACTTATCAACTACAAGATTCTTTGCTCCTACCATCATAATAAATCTATTACCACCTAATTGTTGTAGTAATTGTTTTGGGTCTAATCTTGCTTCATTTACTGATTGTTCTTTCATATCTGACATCCACTCTAAACCTGGAACTACTATATTTTTAACTTTATGTTTCTTTTTCA
>ERZ1046148.1513-NODE-1513-length-11611-cov-4.944877_pt1 | contig 11611 bp, 9 predicted proteins | sample MGYA00383090_ERZ1046148 | MGnify/ENA primary metagenome ERZ1046148 (study PRJEB29581, sample SAMEA5548360) | metagenome | biome: marine; feature: coastal; material: water | depth 25 m | study: Short-term variability in the microbial, nano- and picoplankton...
AGCATCTAAGCCAGAAAATGGCTCATCCAACAACAACAAACTGCATTTTGGCGAACGCTACCCTTATGAGCTTTCAGGTGGCCAGCAGCAGCGCGTTGCCCTAGCGCGGGCAGTGGCGCCTAAATGCAGTTTGTTGTTGTTGGATGAGCCATTTTCTGGCTTAGATGCTGCTTTACGGGAGGAGTTGGTACCTGAAATTGCGGCGCTTTTAAAACGAGAGGGCATTACCAGCATCTTGGTTTCCCATGATCAAAAGGAAGCTTTTGCCTTTGCTGATCAAATTGCCGTAATGAACCATGGCAAAATAGAACAGTTAACTAGTGCTTATGAAATTTATCATAAACCGGCCAGCCGCTTTGTAGCCGACTTTGTTGGTGAGGGTGACTTTATTGTTGGACAGGTTTTGGATAACCAACAAGTCAGTTGTGTTTTGGGCAATATTACCAATGGCACTTTGGCATACGAAGCTGGCTCCAAGGTAGATGTATTTGTGCGACCAGATGATGTCTTGCATGACGATAGTAGCTCGACTAAGGGGCGGATCATTAGCAAACGTTTTCGTGGGACCCATTTCTTGTATCGTGTTGAATTGGCTAGTGGTGAGCAAGTAGCTTGTTTCACTGATTCTCACCACAATCATGGGGTGGGTGAAGATATTGGCATTAAATTAAATATGGAACACTTGCTTGCCTTTCGGCCCTAGACAACACCAATTATTATAATTAGTGGGTTCGCATGTTTTCTAAAATATTTGAGCTAGGTATAATCAGCCGGCTGGACTATAATCTCCCTTAGTCCAAGTTGTTGAGAGTACAAAAATATGTCATCAGAAAGTCAAGAATTACGAAAAGTTGGCCTAAAAGTAACCCTGCCAAGGGTGAAAATCTATCAAATCCTCGAACAAGCCAATGAATCAGATCACTGGAGTGCGGAAGATATTTATAAGCAGCTCATTGATCAGAACGAAGACATTGGTCTGGCTACTGTTTACCGGGTATTAACTCAGTTTGAAGCAGCGGGTTTGGTGGTGCGTCAACGTTTTGAGGGTGACCACTCAGTGTTTGAATTGGCCTCGGAAGATAATCATGATCATTTGGTTTGTGTGAAAACAGGTGTTGTGAAAGAATTTAATGATCCGATTCTTAATGCTCGTATAGAAGAAATTGCTCAGGAACAAGGGTTTGAGATCACCGGTCGTACCGTGCACATCTATGGTATTAACCAGAATTAATAAAAGGCTGAAGTTTTTTTGAAGTATGAACTTCAATTTATAGCATGCAGCGTCGTGATATGCTGCAACTTCTGGCAGTCGTCAGTATCTCAAAGAGTGACTGGAGGTTTTAACCTCGCTATCTATTATGGGTAGTATCTTTCTTACTCATGGCGCCGAGGCGCTTAATCGGTATATAGCATAAAGGTATTGCGGGGGCCTAAAGGCCTAGCTTGCAGTCAATTGTTAAGTTGCTGTTATATAAAGTCCCCGTAGCAACTACTAGCAAACAAATCCAAGATAAGCGCCGCATTAGGTGATTTACAGGGTATCAAACAATTGCTTAATACTCGGTAATAACTGTGCTTCTGGTGGCAGTTGTACGGCGTCGGTAGGCTGGTATTTACCAGTTTGTACTAAACATGCCTGCATGCCCGAGCTCAATGCACCGATTACATCACCATTCAAATCGTCTCCTACCATTAAACAACGCTCTACCGGGCAACCAGTCGAGGCCGCCACCTGCTGAAAAAAATTAGTGCTAGGCTTGCCCATAATGATAGGTACTACGCCCGCAGCCCAGGCCAACCCGGTAATATAAGCACCAGCATCAAGCATTAGACCTTTGTCACTGCTGAAATAGCGGTTCAAACCGATGCCAATCAGGGGCGCACCTGCCTGACACAAACGAAAAGCCTGATTGAGGGCGCTATAGGTCAGCGCCTCACGGGCATCGCCGAGCAGGACGCAATTGGGATTGGTGGTTTGCAGGTGAGTAAACTCATCGGCGATGGCTGGGTGTACCAAGGTGAGGGGGTGTAAATCACGGGCTTCCATATAGGCCCTAGCAGCCCGTGGCGCGGTATAGAGTTCATTAACGTGAGCCATGAGTCCCATAGCTAGCAAATTCTGCAGGATTTGATTGTGGCTGCGGGTGGCGGTGTTGGTCACAAATCGTAATTGTAAGCCTTTTTCCCTGGCTGCGATGACACAATCTCTGGCGCCAGGCACCATTACACCTTGGTCGTACAAGACGCCGCTAAGGTCAAGTAGGAGGGCATCAAATGTTAGGCTCATGGAACACCTCACTATGATTGGCATGGGCCCATGATAGCACCGGTTTAATAGCGGTGCTAAAGGAAACAGACATCGCCAAAGTGACTACAATTGATTGAACGCTATCCCAAAAGGGTGGTGAGTGATAAGAAATACAGCAAAAGTGAGTCCTCTGGTTACCCACCACATATTGTTCCTGTCCTGTTTGCAGGCCCCCACAGTGTCATTCTATATCGTCTTAAGTTAGTATACGCCGGCGTGTAAAATATCTCTTTAATGAAGATGAGAGTGTTTGCACCTATATCGCTAAGTACCACTTACTTTCCGCCATTAAAGAAGTCAAAATGCAGCCTTATTTAGATATATTTACTCGGGTAGTTAATGACCACCTCAGTACACCACGCCCCGTTACTCAAGCACCTCAGTTAGATCACTTATCATCAAAGCTCGACATGCAACTGCATCAACACGGGGCTGATTTGGCCACCCTTGAACAGTGCCTCAAGGACTATCTTGACTATAATCCAGACAGTTCTCAGGTAGGGTTTTTTAAACAACTCTATGCTGGCCGTAATGAACCGGCTGTAATAGGTGACTGGATTGCCAGCTTAAGTAATGTCAACATGCACACCTATCAGGTTGGCCCCGTTGCTACCTTGATGGAGCGCGAAGTTATTAAACAATGGCGCGCACTGGTGGGCTATCAGCAAGGCGATGGCATGATCGTGCCGGGTGGCAGTCAAGCCAATTTAATAGCCATTATGCTAGCCCGTCATAAAGCCTGTCCTACCTATAAAACTGAGGGCGCCAGTGGTGCCCGCCTCAGGGCCTATGTATCCGATCAGGCCCACTATTCCAGTCAAAAAGCAGCCAATATATTAGGCCTTGGTACCGATAACTTGATCAGTGTGGCATCCGACAATCAGGGTCGCTTATGCCCCCAAGCGCTGACGACACAAATTGAGGCTGATTTAGCTTTGGGTTATCAGCCTTTTTATCTGGGCTTAACAGGTGGTACCACGGTCACCGGAGCCTTTGATCCGGTTCAGGTATGTCGCCAAATTGCTGACCAATATGACTTGTGGTTACATATTGATGGCGCTTGGGGTGCCCCGGTGCTATTCCCTTCAGCATCGTCACCTGCTAGAACATGCATCATTAGCGGATTCATTTTCTTGGGATGCCCACAAGCTTATGGGTGTTCCTCTTGCGGCTGCCGCTATTTTGGTGAAAGAAGACGGATTACTTGAGGACTGCTGTGCAGGAGGCGGAGATAATTATCTGTTCCACCCAGATCAATACTCCCACTTAAATTTGGGCCCGGCTTCTCTGCAATGTGGCCGCCGTGCCGATGTCCTAAAAATCTGGTTGAGCTGGAAAAGCTTAGGCCATGAGGGCTTCGCTAAGAAAATTGATACACTTCAAGAATTGAAGGACTATTGTGTTGAGAAGGTTGATGCCTCAGCAGACTTTCAGCGGCTCGCTTCAGCGCCCTATCTGAACATCCTATTCCAATTTAAACCGGCTAATCTGGACGACGAGGTCACGCTGGCGGCGCTTAATACAGCCATCTGCCAAACTATGGCCCATAGTGGCGGCCCCTTTGTTGACTATGCCAGTTTTCAAGGTCGCAGTGGTATCCGTTTGATATTAGCCAACGACAGAACCACACAGGAGGATATTGACCACTTCCTTAGTCAGTGTATCGTTACTGGTCAATCACTATTAGCTGAATTTGTGTGACAACTTGTATTGGGTCGAATGCGCCGCTTGCATTTGGCCCAACATAGCTAGGCACCATATGATTAACCTCTACTGCTGTGATGCTTGCCTTTACTCCACAAACATAAGGCCGAAAAGTTAGCTCTTTTTAAGGACAGTCACCCTTAAATAAACAGAGACTAAATACCGTCTAATTCGCTCATTGTTCACTGGTATCTGAAGTGTTTGGTATGGCGACCACAGGTGGCACTTATTCAATGGTATCGGTTGCCAGTAGATGCTTCTTTATTCTGAATTTAGAGCTTTTCTTGCTCTAGGTTAGGGCGTAGTAGTATTTTAATTTACTCTTGAAATACACTGTGTGGGCCCAACTGCTAAATATTTACCACTGGGGTAGAGGCGCTCGTTTTTTGCAGCAACTTGGCAGCGTATAGGAATATCAGACTTTATCAGTGTTTGGCCTAATTCAATAGAAATGGCTTAGTTGTCAATCATGCAAACTTGGTTCTAAGTCAATGCTAACATCCTTGAGGATATAGAATGGTTTTATAACCCAGCAGAATTGGGTAATCTTGAGCATGAGAAGAGGGGTATTGCAGACCCACTCAATTTGCCCGTGGAATTGGCTCAAGTTTGTGTGGCTCGACTAGGCCCAGTTGCTAGTATCGGAGAACGACTGTTGGAACGATTAACCTCAACGAATCATTACCTGATTTCGCTGTTGCGAGTTTTGGATGAGAATGATCTCGAAGCTAGCTACCTGCTGGACAAGGCAGGTCTTGAGGGGGCCCTGTTGCTGGAGCCAAATCAAAGAGTAAACACAAAAAAACTGGCCGATTTTGTTTGGTTAGTTGCCAATGAATTACAAGATGAAACATTGGGGCAGGGAGCCTTACCAAGTCGACCAGGAACTTTTTTCACGATAGGTGAATTGGCGGTTCATCAACCCAATTTATTAGATGCTTTTAAAAGAGGGATTAGGTTTCACCACCAGGTTACAGAAGATTATACATTGGAACTATTGGTGGATGGGCAAACAGCGACCTTTGTTGTAAACCAGCCTCGTTTAGATCTAGACCCTAGCCACCTTCTCACTGAGCTTATTTTATTGGCGTGGCACCGGCTTTGTTCTTGGTTAATTGGTGATAACATCAATTTGTCTTCAGTTACATTCGTCTATCCTCCACCACCACACGAAGATGAGTATAAATATTTATTTCGGTGTCCTCGAAAATTTAATCAAACGATTACAGGCTTTAGTTTCCATGCTGCCTATTTGGAAAAACCAGTGATGCAGGATATCGGCAAACTTAAAACATTCATGCGTAACTGTCCTTTTAATTTGTTCATGTACCCGCATAGTGATAGCAGCGCAGCAACGAGGGTGCAAAGGCTCATGCAGAAGAACATAGACAAAGGTGTTCTTTCGTTGGCAGAAATATCGCAAGAATTGGGTATGAGTAACCGTACACTGAGGCGTAAGTTAACCAAAGAGGGTACCTCTTTTCAGGCTATAAAGGACACTATTCGGCGCGATATGGCTATTTATTATCTTGTACAGAAGTCCTTGTCGGTTAATGAGATCGCATGCCAACTGGGATTTTCTGAGCCGGGGGTATTTGTTAGAGCCTTCAAAAAGTGGACGGGTTCAACACCCGGCGTATATAAAAAACACAGTGCGTAATCGCGTGTTGTTGGCCTTCTTAGATTTGCTGAAAAGGCATTTATCTGGCCGTTAATGCCAATATTTTTGTCTTATCTTGTCACTGTGCTGCACAAAAATTAGTGTAATAATGAAAACAAATCGATGGTATCAATGAATTCAGGTTTTTCGTAATAGGCAACAAAGTACCCAATAGTTGTTCTATTTAAAGGAACAGCTTATGTCATATAAAGCGGAAATACCCTATGGCGTCTATTGGTCTACGCCATTTTCAAAATGGCAAGGCAGCTTGTCGCACCTAAATGCTATTGCTTTTGGTGCCCATGTGGCTAAGTTGGAATTGACCAAGCGTAATGTCGCTATAGACGACTTCGATTATGGCGTGTTGGGTACTACGATACCCCAGAAACATGCTTTTTACGGTGCCCCCTGGTTGACTGGCCTTATTGGTGCTAAAGATGCGGGTGGCCCAACCATCAATCAAGCCTGTGCTACGGGAGTTAGAACGCTATTGGCAGCCGTTCAAGAGATTGAATTCGGCTTGGTAGAAAAGGCATTGGTAGTGAATGCCGATCGGTGCTCAAATGGTCCCCATATTGTTTACCCTAATCCAGCAGCACCCGGCGGAACAGCAGAGCAAGAGAATTGGGTGCTTGATAATTTTTCTTATGACCCTCTCGGCTCAAACTCCATGCTACAGACAGCCGAGAATGTGGCAAAAAAACACAGACTATCCTTCGAGGAACAACATGAAGTCGTACTACAACGGTGCGATCAATATCGGAGCGCTTGCGCTTTCGATCATGCTTTTCATAAACGCTTTATAACCTTACCGTTTGCCGTACCTAATGTCCGTTTTAATAAAACCATAACCACTCTGAAAGGTGATGAGGGTGTTGTTTTATCCTCTGCGGAAGGTTTGGCAAAGCTTAAGCCAGTGTTGCCAGGTGGCACCGTAACATTTGGTAGCCAGACTCACCCAGCTGACGGTAGTGCTGGATTAGTGGTTACCACCAGTGATCGAGCGAGGGAAATAAGCATAGACCCTTCCATTCGAATCCGCCTGCAGGGCTTCGGTATGGCGCGTACCAAGCAGGCATATATGCCGGAAGCCATCATCCCGGCCGTTCAACAGGCTCTTAAGCAAGCAAGTTTGACAATAAAAGATATTAACGCCATTACTTCACATAACCCGTTTGCGGTGAACGATATCGTTTTTGCCAAGGCGATTGGCTGGGATGTCATGAACATGAACAATTATGGTTGTTCTTTGGTCTGGGGACATCCGCAAGGCCCTACCGGGACTCGCTCAATCATTGAATTGATTGAAGAGCTTGCAATACGGGGTGGGGGTTACGGACTATTTGAGGGTTGTGCCGCTGGGGATACAGCCATGGCCGTTGTTCTCAAAGTTGATAATGGACAAGGAGCCTCGTCATGAACAAGCCGATCACCGAGACGGTTAATGTTTTTCAAACAATTGAACGAGTAGGCGTTATTGGTGCCGGAACCATGGGCATCGCCATCACCCAACACTTCTTGATGAAAGGCCTTCATGTGGTCTTGTTGGATATCAGCGAAGCAACGCTTTTGCAGGGAATGGAAGGCCTGAAGGTATCTCTATCAGAAGCACTCTCTCGCGGAATTATTACTTCCAAGGAGCAGTTGCTTTTGTTGCAGTCGTTAACCACCACTACGGACTACCGCAAGTTGGTGGATTGTCAATTGGTGGTTGAGGCTGTCTTCGAAGACTTCCATATCAAGCAAAAGGTATTCGAGCAAATTGAGGCCCATGTTGGACCTCAGTGCATCATTGCCTCTAATACATCATCATTCTCTATTTCTGTACTTAGTTCGTCGCTCAACAATCAGGAGCGCTTTATTGGCATCCATTATTTTTATCATGCTGCAAAAAACAAACTAGTGGAAGTGATTCCCGGCGCACATAGTGATGAGGCACAGGTTCAACGATTGGTAAGCTTTTACTTAACTCTCGATAAGGTACCGATTGTAGTGGCGGACCAGTACGGTTTTGCAGTCAATCGCTTCTTTGTACCTTGGCTGACTGAGGCTACGCGATTGCTTGAAGAAGGGCATGGCAGTATTGCCTTTATCGATCAGATTGCGGAAGAGGTTTTCCAGGTCAATATGGGCCCGTTCGCCTTGATGAATGCCTCTGGTTTGCCCATCGCTTTGCATGCCGCGGAAACCCTAGCTGGGGCGTTTGGCCCTATGTACACGCCAGCGGAAATTCTCAGGCTTCAGGTTGCAACTGGCGACGACTGGGACTGTCATTCTACGGCATGCAGAAATGGCGGCTCCAACAACGAGAATGAAGTCAAAAGCCGCCTGCTGGCGATGCCTCTTGGGGTAGCCGCGCAGATGGTCAGTGAGGGCGGGTGCTCGGTTACAAATACAGATCTGGCTGCTCGTCTGGGGTTGCGCTGGCCAAGTGGGCCATTTGAACTCATTAACCATTATGGATTACCTTACATAAAGGCCTTGGTGGATAAGGTGTTTAGGAAATGGGACAACAAAGTTCCGGCTATTTTTGCTGATACCGACCTGAATAAGGGTTTCGCTGTTGAGCATGTGAAGCTTCATGTGGTTGGAGAAGCTGGTGTTATTGAGCTTAATCGGCCTGATGCCATGAATGCCTTGAATGAGAATGTCATTGGTCAGTTGATCCATTGTTTTGATACTCTGGATGCCAACCCGGCCGTAAACAAGATTATCTTATTTGGGCGCGGTAAGGCGTTTGTTGCTGGTGCAGACATAAAGTTCTTCGTCGATAATATTCGCAACAATGATCTGGAGCGTATTTATCAATTTACTCTCCATGGACAGAGTTTACTGTCACGTATAGAAGCATCCGAGAAAAAGACAATAGCCTATCTGGATGGCATGGCCTTTGGCGGTGGTTTGGAGTTGGCCTTAGCTTGTGACAGCCGTATAGCAACTAACAAGCTTATCGCGGCCTTTCCAGAAACGGGCATAGGCATATACCCGGGCTTGGGTGGTACCCAACGGACAACGCGCTTAATGGGTAAAGGCTTGAGTAAATATTTAGTTGCAACGGGCGCTTTCGTCCACGCCCAAGAAGCTCTAGCCTTTGGCTTGGTTGACACAGTTGTGCCGAGCCTGACTGATATTAACGATATAGCGGACCTGGATGCTGTTACACCTGCTCTTAGCGCAAGCCAATCACAGGCACAGGTGTTCTATGGGTTTACTGGTGAGGCCACCGATCAGGCCTACATACAATATGCAAAGGTGTTGCAAAAGAAGGCGCCACTTGCGCTTAAGAAGTCTATGCAGCTGATCGATCAAGGTGCGGAGTTGGACCTTCCTAGGGCGCTGCAACTTGAACTTGATGGCTTATATGAAATTTTCTCCACTCAGGATGCGTTAAACGGATTATCCAGTATTATTGAAGGCCACAAACCGGTTTTTATAGGAGAGTAGAAATATGGTTAACTCCCCAGCGTTTTTTGCTAAGCCGTCAGTCATTAAAACAGACCTGGAAGATGGCGCTTTTATATTGAAATCCACACAGGTTCTTGGCGAATATCCCGATAATATTTGCCAGCATCTTCATCGTTGGGCTACTGAGGCGCCGGTACGTGTATTCTTGGCTGATCGTCTTGGTAAGAGTGGAGTTTGGCGCAAAGTCACCTTTGCTGAAGCCTTAGCCAAAGTGACATCGTTAGCCCAAGCTTTGTTGGATATGGGTGTTTCAGAAGATTCACCTATGGTTATTTTATCGGATAACAGCATCGAAAATGGGCTGCTGCAGCTAGCCGCTATGTATGTTGGCATACCGGTGGTGCCGGTTTCTCCAGCCTATTCCCTCATATCGAAAGACTTTGCCAAACTGAAGCATATAGTGGCTTTGGTGCACCCCGGAGCCATCTTTGTTCAGGATGGTGATCTGTATGCTAAGGCTTTGGCAGCCATTGCCATTGATTCAGGACGAGTGGTGGCAGCCACTAATGTACCTAAAGGTGCAGTCAAACTTGATGACCTTTTGCAGGTAAGTGCGTCGGCGACAGTCGAAACGCGGTTTATTGAGACAAACCCAGATACTATCGCCAAAATCTTGTTTACATCAGGATCAACGGGTTTGCCGAAGGGAACCTTAAACCCGCAACGAATGATTTGTGCCAATCAGCAGATGCTTGCACAGGTTTGGCCTTTTATTGAGCAAAAGCCCCCAGTTATTCTCGATTGGCTGCCCTGGAACCATACTTTTGGCGGTAACCACAACTTTAATATGATATTAAGAAATGGTGGGTCTTTATACGTTGATAATGGTAAACCTGTACCGGGTTTGATTGAGAAGACGCTGGATAACTTGCATGACGTGTCACCCACTATCAGCTTCAATGTGCCCTTAGGCTATAATATGTTGGTTTCAGCCTTCGAAGAGTCTGAATCTCTTCGTGATGCCTTTTTCAAGAATCTGGATCTTATCTTTTATGCGGCAGCGGCCTTACCACAAAGTGTCTGGAAGAGACTTGAAGCATTGTCTGAAGCTTCGCTTGGTGTCAAGGTGCCAATGGTATCTTCTTGGGGCGCTACCGAGACTGGGCCTCTTGCTACCGCTGTGCATTTCCCCATAGAGCGGGCGGGGGTCATAGGAAACCCGGTGCCGGGAACCGAGGTCAAAATGGTTCCTAATGGCTCTAAACTTGAATTGCGAGTTAAGGGGCCGAGCGTTATGGTAAGTTATTTGAGTGATCCGCAAAAAACGGCGGCGGCTTTTGATCAGGATGGGTTCTACCTTACCGGTGATGCTGGGCGACTTGCGGAGGCCTCAGAGCCATCCAAAGGCGTAGTTTTTGATGGTCGCACAGCGGAAGACTTTAAACTAGAAATGGGAACCTGGGTGACTGTGGGTATGTTGCGTGTGCAAATAATAGCCGTTGCTGGAGACGTAATTCAGGACCTTGTGATTACCGGGCATGATCGCCGACATATTGGTATTCTGATCTTTCCAAACGAGGCGGGTATGCGCAACTTGGTAGCACATGAGGATAAAGGGATGCCTTTGGACCAGCTTCTGTCTCACGACAAGGTAGTCACGGCCTTGCAAATCGGCCTTGCCCGACATAATCAGGAAAAACCGGCCAGTAGTACTCGTGTTTCACTGGCGATGTTCCTGAGGGAGCCGCCATCAATAGACGCCAACGAAATCACCGACAAAGGGTACCTGAATCAGCGGGCTGTTCTAGAGAGACGGCATGAGAGTGTGCAACGCCTTTACGATGGCGGAGCAGGCTGCATTCAGATAGACGAAGGGGCAGCTCCTTTGGCTAGTCAATAAAAGACAAGCAAATTAATGTTCAAAATGAATATATTAATGGCTGGGAGCTGATAATTAATGAACGGCTATACCCACCAGTCCAAGATATCTGGTTTGCTCTAAAATACGCTGCACAAGCCCATCCCACAGAGACATGGGGCGATGAACTAGCCGATGACAGTGCGTCCCAAGCCCTGATTCTTTGCTTTACGAAGAGCCTCACAATATTCATCAATCAGAGAGTTAATGCCCTCACTATTGAGTATCTCATCCGAGTCAGGCTCGAGCATGCTCTTAGGCCTAACCAACTCCTCTTTCCCCGCTTTTGAATACAATCAAGTATTCCTCCCTTTTAAATTGGCCACCTCCAATTTGTAATTCTAGTTAATGACATCCAATGGCCCCATTGCAGTACAAATGAGATTATTGGTTAATTAAAGCTCGTATAGAAAATACCCAATTAGGTGTCTGTAATGGGGACTAAGGGGGGCAGTGGGAGTATGCCTATAGCCTAATTTTAGCTGTAATGTTGGTGGTGCAAAACCTGGATCTCTTATGATAAATGCACTGCTATTGTGCATTCTATTGTTTTTAATATGGGTATTTATCCTTATTTTTTTATCTTCTATTAATTAATTCCCGTCATTTTACCTAA
>ERZ1046148.1518-NODE-1518-length-11562-cov-5.863127_pt1 | contig 11562 bp, 28 predicted proteins | sample MGYA00383090_ERZ1046148 | MGnify/ENA primary metagenome ERZ1046148 (study PRJEB29581, sample SAMEA5548360) | metagenome | biome: marine; feature: coastal; material: water | depth 25 m | study: Short-term variability in the microbial, nano- and picoplankton...
TGCACATGGCAGATAAAACCATAGATGCAGTAGATGTTGTACAAGGCGAATCCGAGCTAATTATACATTTGTCTGATGGCAGTTCTGTAGAATTAATTGTAGATAGCATACATATGAATGTACAAGACCTTGACGACTAAAGACCTCTTTGTATCAAAAACAATTAAAGAACGCAACATGAAGCCTGTGACACTTCCAGACGGAACTCAAACAGATACTTGGAGTAGGGAATACATTTTGTATTGCGAGGCTGTAAGCTTATCCAAAAAATCATTAGAACATAGAAGGTATTGGTTAAATAAATTACAAGATCATAATAGAGTCAATGGCCTTAAAAAGTGGTTAAGATTTTTTTGGGAAAATCACAAAGATAATGTTCTATAAACCTTTCCATCATTCCATTGCTTGTTGGTTTTATCCATATACAAATCAATCACCTCCTGGTAACCTTTAAAAACAGGTGTGCTGCTACCTTTAAAGCAAAAAGCATAAATTAATGGGCATTCTTTGCTGCTATAAGCACTGACAATACCTGGAAGAATTTCTACCTCTTTTTGTTTTATATTAGCAGTTCCTTTTACATTGCAAATAAAAGTTTTTTTATTTGCGTAAACAAAGTAATCAGGCATATTACGCAATACTGGATTTATATTATAGAACAAAGGAATAGAATTATTCTTTTCATCAAACCCTAGTCTGACTATATAATAATCTTTACAATACTTCTCAAAAAAATCTTCAGCAAAGTTATTTCCTTTATTTCTATCTTTATAGCTCATACTAGCATTAAGCATATATCCTTCTCCCTACAATAGTTAATAAATTATCTATTGCCAATCCTAAATCCCTCTCATAATACATAGGCTTCTTACCACCAAGAAACCGATAGTTAATAGCAGTTTTCTGTGGTTTAGATAGTCCATCTATAATTGCATCAACAATCTTAATGTTTTCCATATCAGATTTAGATACCATATCCTCAAACACTTCTGAAGTAGACTCACCTCCTGTTGAGAAATAAGATGTTTTACTAGGGTAACCTAGTTTGTGGCTATCTTTTTTCATCCACCTTGCCCAATCTTCTAATATGTCCATGAGCCTAGCTATCCTCATTTATTACTCAAACCACCTAATATTGTTCCCCAATTACTTAATTTTCTTTGTTGTTTTGATGTCATAGGTTTTGGTAATTTAAAGCCACCAATATCTTGCAATCTTTCTAAAACAGTAACATCACATCCTGAATATTTTGCAATTTTTGCTCGGCTTGAATTTGGTTTTTTTTCTATAAACTCTTTAGCTCTTTTTATAAATTCTTGATCTTGCTCTTTAGTGTATCTATTACCCACGATATGTTTTTCTCCCTTTAATTTTAAATTGTTTTGCTATAGTAACCGGATAAAATAATTTAGCTAACAAACATTCACTTTCTAATACATAATATAAATTATGTCTTTGTTTTTTTTCAGAACCAATTACTCCTTTAGTGCATAAATGCCTAATAAGATTAGAAATAATTTGTTTATCTATACCTATTTTTTTTGATATTTCAACAATAGTCATTTTTTCAATGCCTATAATTTTTTTTATTAAATTTGCTAATTGATACCTTAAAATTTTATCTCCATTTTTTAAGGTATATTCATGGTATTTGTGTTGCTCATCTAACCGATCATACTTCATATAAATACCTCACAGATAATTAATAATAAAAATATTAAAATCCAAAGACATTCTTCTTTGTTGCTATTCATATAAATCTCCTTAACTTATATCAACGATTCTACTTACCCACTTCCCATCCTTTTTATGCCATCCTTCAACAATTAATTGCCAATTTGCATCACGAAGATGACTTATGGCATCACTACCTTCCATTTTTTTTACCCTAGCGCTAATATTACTATAACTTGTAACTTGAATACCCACAGTGTTACCTTTACTGTCTATTGCTAATAGATCAATAATGCCAAAAAGGTCTTGGCGTATTTTAGCAAAGGCGTTCCATCTTTCTACAATAGAAACTAATGGATAATCTCCACTGCCTCGCAGTCTTTTTAGCGTTCTTTGTGTTGGTGATATAGCCATCAATCATTATCCTTTATAATGTTTCCGTAACCATCATCATCACCATCATCATAACAATCTTTACCAATACTAAAAAATGGGTTTTCTAAATGTTCAATTATTTTTTCTCCAACAGTGCTTATGTTTTCCCAATCTGAATATCGTTCTTCTAAACACTCAAGAAACCACAACCATTTCTCTTTTTGTTCGTTATTATCAAAAGTAATAGTATAATTAATATTCTTATCTTTCTTCCTAATTTTCATATGATCTTCTTCATTAGGATGGCCACTAAATATTCTATTCCAGGCATCTTCTAATTCTTCGTCTGTTATATCTTGTTTTCTTCTTCCTGATCCCTTACCCATCACAATCTCTCCTTACTTTACATACCTCATGCCTATCATAGTATCTTACGCTATTGTTTTTCATGTCTATGTTTTTAATTTGCGTTCCTTCTGGCAAATAAATATATTCTTTATTTAAACATTTGTATTCCATTTCAACTTTGTTTGGGTCTGGATAATGAAGGTTTACAAATAACCGGGCTTCCGAGCAACTGTTAAAATGTCCAACATATTTCCAATCTGTTAAAGGTTCTGGTGCTAAATTAATTACCATTACAAATGCAAACTCAATCATGATTTACTCCTTAAAGTTTCCTTTAGTTATAATCTTTCCTGTTAGTTTATGTGCAATATTAAAATCTTTTTTATTGTAAGTCATTACAAATTTATACCCATCATATATAAACTGATGCTCTTTCCACTCATTTTTATTCTTTTTTAGAACTTCTTTTCCCTTTGTCATTTTTACAATATCCTTCCAAATATTTACTGTGGCCACACCACCATTTTTTATAATAAAACTTTGCTTCTTGTTTGCAAACATTACAGACATGAGGTTTTCTTAAATCAATCTTCGTCATGCAGCTCGTCATATTGTTTGTCGAATAAAATTGCATTCATTGTTTTTAATGTTTCTTCATCATTTTCTAAATGAGCAATTAAATGGTTTATATACCATTGTGCTTTTTTAAGATCATTAACGCCATCTTTGTTTTTCCATCTCCATAGATACTTCATAATGTTTCCTGTATCAGTAGCTTCAATTCCTGTTAATCCTTCTACTACTCCCTCAATGCAATCAATACATTCTAAACCTTTTTCAGACTTATAATGTTTTGGGTTTACTAAATAATCAGTCATAAATTTTCTCCATTAATACAAATCCTATTTAAAAAGGGCATTTAATATGCCCTTTCTAATAATAAACTCTACTAAAATGGTATATCGTCTTTTAAATCTTTAAATTCCGTTATTGGCTCTTGTGGTGCAGATTGAGTGTTAGTCTTTGCTCCATCATAAGGTTCACTCATTTGACCACTCATGTAAGTGACTCCAGATTTTGACTCCTTCAACCAAGCACTTAACCTCATTTCCTTACCACCTTCTAAAGTTATTGTTCCTGTATAATCAGGTTGCGATTCTTTATCTTTGTTATTTTTAAAGAGTGCAAACCTATTGGTATTATCATATTGTTCTGCCATACTAAATATTCTCCTTGATTGTTTTAATTTTATCATCAACTTCTTTTAAAAAGTTAATAACACCTTCTTCACAACGACTTATCAGGTCATCATCTCTTTCAACTCTTTTAATAAAAAGTTGGTATTCTTTTGGAAAGTCCGGGTGGTAAGATACAAAGTCACACCACTTAATATGGTTTCCCACACAAGACATTTGCCATTGCATTTGGTGTATATACTTTTTTGCAATAACCCCTGTTTCTAATGTTTCAGTATGAGTCAAAAGTTGAGGGCATTTTATTTCAATTAATCCATCCTTTCCCACAAGGCCGTCTGGACTAGCACCACTCATATCAATGCTAGGGTGATCTATAAAACCAACCTCCCTAACATCTGTTCCAATTAATAACTTCATTTTATTGGCATACTCAACCCTAGCTTCATCTTCAAACTCTACACCATGAGCCATTGCAGAGTTCATAAAAACAGGAACTACCTTATTAGTAATCCTTTCTGTAACTAATTGCAGTTTATACTTCTTGGTGTATTGTGATTCGCCATATTTGGTTTTAACCATAATGTCATCTATTTTACTAGCAGTAACCTTACCTAATCTAGCAGAGAACCATTCAGCACTTCGCTGTTCCATTATTTATTCTCCGAAATAATTTTTTTCATATAATCTTCACATAATTTTTTATCATTTTCTGATTTTAAGGTTGTATAATAATTTCTTGCATTAGTAATACCCTCATCTGCATAAATGTTTTTAATATGCTCTAAAACATCATGTGGCGGCAGGTCTTCGTTAGCATAAATGTATAAACCAAGACCATGCAAAGCTATTGCTTTAGCTAAACATCTCATCATTGCATTACTTAAATCATTGCAATTAGGAGATTTTATAGCTCTATTGTGATTGTCAGTAACAGCAAGTTGGCAAGTCATAGGTTTTTTAAATGCTGTAACTGTGCAAAATACCAACATACTTCCGTCAGTTAATGTTAATGGCTCTTTATATTCCCAATTAGCATCAGGATCCTGCTCTAGTAAAGTTTTTACAGCAAACACCCAACTTAAATAATTAAATCGCCCTTTCTTTTTTTTATGTTCATTTACATCTATTGAACTTAATAACTCAAACTTACTTCTTTGTTTTTCCTCACTCATAATATTCCCTTATTTAATTGATTAAGTCTGCGAATAGCTGCGTTTAATTTATCTATATCAAACTCGCTTCTAGCTGGGTTTTTTAAAGCATTGACATAACCTTTTTGGTAGGCCTTGTTTAACTCTAATTGTTGTTGATGTGCTTGTTGATCTAACATTTCTTGCATATCCCTGGCTTGTTCCTCTTGCTCAAACTGTTCTTGGGATATTTCTAGTGCTTTTTCACTTGATATACTCATTTATAACTCCTTCTTCTTAAAGGTTAATTAATTTTACTACTCTATGTTAAACTTATTTACCAAATATTGCAAGTTTGTCTTTTAAAACCTTAAAACCATATATTATCAACATAATCCAACACATTATTGCTATTGTAATCATTATTGTTAATGACAATCCTAACAATATATTCATTTTTTTGTATATTTCCAAAGTAATTCAATCCAATACAGAAATAATCCAAAAATAATCAATAAAAATATTATAATAATTAAATAGATCATTAGAAAAAATCCTTATCTTTATAAGCATTTCTTGCATTAAATGTGTTTTTGTTATAATTTTTAGTGCTAAATCTAAAGGTTTCTTTGTCAAAGTATAAGCCAAACTTACCCTCAAACCCATTACCATGTCTTTGTTTGTTAATATAAATCTGTGCATCATACCAATTAGCAGCTTCTTCTTTTTTATCATGGCGTTCTGCATTTAAAATTTCCTCTTTAGCTTTATTTCTAAATACAGTAATACAATTATCTGCTAAATTAGTTATATTACTTGATCCTAAAACATCAAACTTATTTGGCTCTCCATGTTCATTAAATGTTTTCCGGCTATGGCAAACTAAAAATATCTTTATGTTTAAATCTCTACTTGCAACACACAATTGGTTAATAAATTTTTTCTGTTTATTATAATCGTCTTCATTGATACCACACTTCATTAATGAATCTATACAAAAAATTTTAACGCCTAATTTTTCAGCGCTATAAAAAATGACAGAAATTATTTTCTCAACACTTGTTTCTCCTTCTGCATCATATAAATATAACTTTTCATCTAATCCTTCTACAAAACTTTTTATAGCATTATCTGTGGGATTTTTTGCGCCATTTTGTAATAACATCCTGCCTAAACTTGCTTTTGGCAACATCTCAAAAGATGCAATAAGAGATTTGTTTTCATTTAAAAGTTTTAAAATAATATAAGATAACCAGGCAGTTTTACCATGCCCAGAATACCCTGTAATAATAGAGGTTTCTCCAAATCTAATTTTAAATTTATCATCTGTATAATCAAAGGGTAAAGAAATACCCCCATACATATCATTTTTAAAATAATTTTGCACATCCTCTACATAATTGCTTGGTTTTTTAACTTTAAAATGTTCTTCATTATCACGACTAGCAAAATAATTATCTATATCTTTGTCGCCAATAATTAGTTTATTAACATCATCATTTAATGTCGTCATAAATACCTCTTAATTTTACTCGTAAACTTAATAATTTTTGTTGATCGGATTCTTGCAATGGTTTGTTTTGTTTTAATTCATTAGCGCATAAATACATAAATAAAACATCATCTCTTATAGCTTTTAATACCGCAAAAGGATTAAATCTTTTATTAGGTTTGTAATCATTATCTAAAGAATCAGGCATTATATCAGACCAACTTAATCCTGCTGCTTGTATTACATCCCCCGTATCACATCCACCGAAACAATTGAAAACTACTTTGTCGCCATCAAATTTAATCCCTAGACTTGCAGTTTTATCATCATGACCAGGGCATAAGCATTGATATTGTGAATTATCGTTAGTTGATGCGTAAACCTTTTCAAACCTCGCTAATATTTGCTCTTTCTGAATCATCTAACATCTCCTTGATTTGATATTGTCTTAATTTTGGTATTCCGGTAGATTTCCAATAAAATACTGCTTGTCTTGACAATGGTGGATCAAACTTTTCTGCTAACTGATTCGGTGTTACTTTTAATTTTTCACAAACTTCATTTAATTCCATAATATTTTCCTTAATCGTTAAAGTAATTTATATTAACACTGTTATTATCTATTCTCCTAATTTAAGAGCATCATCTACTAATTTTTGTAACAAACAGGCCTGACAAATTTTAACTGCCACTCTAAATCCATGAGATACAAAATGCTCACCATCATGAGTTTCTTTATTAGGACTTCCAATAGATATTGTTTTCTTTAAATAATGGCTGCCTTTTTTTATATCTTTTTTGCATTGATGGCAATTATCATCTGTCCTAGATTTTGTAAGTTTCATTTCTTTATTCATAACGCACCTCCGTATTCATCATAAAGTGGTTTTTCATGTAAAGCTTCATAGATTCTTTCCCAAGCTATTTCTACTTCATCATCAGAGAGAAGATAGTCTTGATCGTAACCATCTTCATCTTCATATGATCCTATTGATTCAATTATAGGAAAACTTGTATGGTCTTCTATTTCTATATTATAAAAAACTGTAATTGGAACTTCTACTTCATCTAAGGCTTTGTTAAATACCCACCCTGTTGTTTCCCATTCATCATAATTCATTTTAATCTCCTTAATAGTCTACTACTTTACTTATGTTTGTTTGATAGAGTTGTACTCCATCTAATTTATAGCCACCGCATGAGAAAGTATCTCTCACTTGTTGTTCACTATACCCTTGAACCATTAAAGTTTCTTTATAGTCCTCTGATTTACCTTTTCCTAAGTACCTCAATCTTGTAAGCGTTACTTGGTATTTATTCATCTTCACTCTCCTTATAAATAAAATGTATAAAAATAAACTGTTGCGTATGCAACCATTAAACCAACTACAAAACCAAACAGTCTATTATTCCTGCCTTTTCTTTTACTTTCTTCAAGCCATGATTCCATGCTATTTCTCCATGTTGTTTAAAATATGTTTTATAACTTCTACAGTCCAACCATTTCCTAACATTTTGTATTGTTGTGTGTTAGAAACTCCATCACAATATCCATCAGGAACAGTTTGCAATCTAGAACATTCTAATGGTGTTAGTTTTCTGTAATGTAATTCTTGATCAACAACAACATTATCTTTTTGCACCGTTGTTAATGTATTAGTTTTTTCATCTTTCCTAATTTCTAATTGTTGTTTTATAGAGCCATCATCTTCATATCTACCTCTTATTGCACCACCTAAAGCAACCTTTGGTTCTCTATTTCCACCCCCCATAGTATTTAAAGTTGGAGATTTACCTTCATCAGAATAAATCCTTTTTAAAATATCATGTCCATTTATATCGTTAGCTATGCCAACTTGCACCATAGTTCTTTGTCTTCTTTCAATGCTATTCCATGCAACTGCACCTTGATACCTTGCAGTAAGGCAAAAAGATTTTTTATTAGTTGTCATCTCATCAGTAGCAATACCATTTTCTAATATATCTTTTAATACAATTTCTTTATCTTTAGGTTGTGTAATATTTGGTATATTAGTCCAATACAATCTATTTCTGTTTTGAGCAGATACTAATGCACTATTTATCATAATAGGTTTTACCCCTAAATGCTCTGAAATCACATCTTGATATTCTTGTTTCATGCGCACATTTTCTAATAAAAAATATTTAGGCCTTAATTCTTTTAACAATCTAGCATATTCAAAAAACAAAGCAGAACGAGGATCAGAAAAATTTAACTGTTTTCCAGAAAATGAAAATCCTTGACATGGTGATCCACCTAATAATAAATCAATTTTTGGAAAATCTGCAGCCGATACTTTTGTGACATCTCCAACATGAATCGTATCAGGAAAGTTTTTTTGTGCTATTTGGATAGCATACTTATCTATCTCACTTGCATAATACTTATCTACATTAATTCCTAGTTGTTTTAAAGCAATCTGACCACATGACATTCCATCAAATAAACTTAATACATTCATAATTATCCTTTATAAATAGTTTTTAAAATTTCATTACATAATTCATCAGGCACTCTACTTCTATCATAAGTGCCTTTTATTCCCTGTGTTCCTGTAGATGAACCTCTTGGAGCAGATTCATGATGACAATTTTTATTCCCATTCCAACATATTGGTTTAGGATTCCAATTTTCTAGATTAGTCCAAATATCTGTAGGTTTTGCCCTACTATCTCCATATTGGCAATACCAAACAGTTTTTAATAAAGCAATATCAATTAAATTAAGTTTTCTTAATTTTCCTCTAGGGTTTTCAATAATAAAATATTTTGGATTTAATTCATTAATAATATCCATAGTTTTTTTAACTATTGCCACCCCCATTTTTGCTTGTTCTGTTTTTGGTGTATGGTCTTTATTCCAATGCTTACCAATAGATGCAACTGAAAAAAAAGTGCATGGTGGAGATGCCCAAATAATATCAGGCTTAAATGGAATTTTATTTAGATCAAACTGCATTATGTCTGTAACATAATCAATTCCATCAAAATCTTTATAATCAGATGTAAAGGTTTTATAGCCTTGTTTTTTTGCCATATTACTAAATGAACAACTCCCACCAAACAGTTCTAATACATTCATATTTTATTCCCCTGAATAATTCTCTAAATTTTATTCACTTTCATAATCACTTAAAACTTCACATTCGCTAGTTAAAACTTCATCATCCTTAAATTCTATATCTTGACCACTTTCTAACATAGACTCAAAAATATTAAATGCGTCATCATGGTTTTTAGCGCCATCTATCACAATATAACTTGCGACTAATTCAGTCCTTCTTACTACATATTTTTTATTCATTTCTTTCTGTTTACTTAAATGTAAATCGTAAGCACTTATTTTTAACTGTGGTGTTTTCATTTTCTTATTCCTTATCTTGTTAATAAAAAATGATTGAAATATCAATCCCATAACACCCCTTGAGATGTTATGAGTTAATACTTTAAGCTACTTCTTTTTCCTCCTTATGAATACCAAAAAATCTTTCAACTTCATCAGTTGATAATAAATATTCTTTACCATCAGTTAAATTAAGAATTACATATGGCAGTTTTCTTGATTTTCTTTTAAATCCAATAAGACTAAATCTTCTGCCATCTCGAGTATGATATATTTTTGTTATATCTAACTCTGTTTGATGAAAGTCTTTTCTTAATTTAATATCACTTGCTAATGCTTTTTCAATATCTCTTTTTGCATTTTCTAGTTTTATTTTAAAAGCAAATTTAACACTATCATCATCAAAAGTGGCATTACCTAAATCTAGTTTTAATCCATGTTTCTTTAATATTGATGGCAATTCTTTATCTAAAATAATTCTTATATCTTTTGCTGCTTCTTTATTCATTACTGTAAACATAATAATAATTCCTTATATTGTTAATAAGCCTTACATATATAAGTATATATTAATTCATACATAAAGGTTAAGTTTTCTTAATTATTGACCAACTAGGATTTATCAGATAAAATCGAAAGTTCTTTAAAAGTGTTATATATAAATGTTAGTCTTTGATGCTTTTATATGAGTTTTTAACCTTTAATAAATAAATATTATAAATGTTAGTTATAATTTTATTTTTTTAAAAGGCAATAAAACTATCTTATTTCATAAGATCAACATATTCCAGGCAGTGCGGCAAAATATTCCAGGCAGTGTTGCAAAAAAAATCTTCCATAATCAAGCCCTGTGCCATTTAAAAAATGTTTTGATATGCTAGTATTGGTTAATATTGCTTTACAATATAAGCTTTATAATAGCCTTAATGGCTTTTTTTGATTTTATAAGCTATTTAATACTAGATATTTTTATGGTTATTTGGTAAAATCCATTCAATTAGCACAATTACGCCCAAAAAAAACCCCTATTAAAAGGGGTTTATTTATTTTAAAGATTGATTATTTATAGCATTGAATAGCTAATTTATAATTTTCCATTACTTTTTGCCTAGCTATTATTATTGCTTTTGCTTTATCGCATCCCATATTATGTAAATCAATAACATATTGATTGAACATATTAGAGATTATTTTTTTATCTTCATTGCTTAAATTTTTATTCATTTTAAACCCCTTATTAATTCCATTCTAAAAAGATTACTTGAAAAATACCTATACCACTAAATAGCATGGATAAAATATAAAATTCTAAAAATAAGAATTGAACTGATAACATTAATAATAATGCAAGTATAAAAATTGTAATTAGTTTCATAATTTACCCCTTAATGATTTTTATAAGATATTGTAGGATAATTGACATCCCAACATTTAGTGCATTTTAAACATTTTCCGTCTTGCTTATATGCTTCACACTCAAAACCAATTGGTTTTATAGTATGAACATTCGATACAGTAATATTTTTTAAACCTTGTAAAGATTTAGGAATTTTAACTGCTTTATCTATAAACATGGCAGAAAGCCTTACAATTAAATTACTAGGAATAATATTAGATTTTGCATAATCGCTTATTATTTTATATTCCCTAGTTGGTATCCAAAATTTTGTTTTTGGCATCTTAATTGCAATTTCGCATATTTTAGCTAAATGATTAATTGATTGAATATCGCCTGAATCATGCCATCTAAATAAAGAATCTTTACCAATTAAAGCAATCATAGAATCAACCCATTTAGGATGATTGATAGAATGTAATCTTTTCTTTTGAGTTGGTAAAATATTAGATTTAAATCTATGATAATTACCTTTGTTGGCATAACAAGTGTGACAGACTGAACCTATAATTTTTGCCATCTTTGATCCTGTTATGCAGTTCTCAGTTGGTAAAGAATACGATTTACAAGGCATTTTACTAGTTTTA
>ERZ1046148.1520-NODE-1520-length-11549-cov-5.451888_pt1 | contig 11549 bp, 8 predicted proteins | sample MGYA00383090_ERZ1046148 | MGnify/ENA primary metagenome ERZ1046148 (study PRJEB29581, sample SAMEA5548360) | metagenome | biome: marine; feature: coastal; material: water | depth 25 m | study: Short-term variability in the microbial, nano- and picoplankton...
CGGAGGTCTTCATGCTGAACAAATGGCGATTCACGATGCGGAAGCAAAAGGACACTCCCCGAACGGAGCCGTTGCTTATGTTACCCTAGAGCCGTGCAACCATTTTGGTAGAACCCCTCCGTGTACAGAAGCACTCATGTGGGCTGGTGTTCAAGAAGTGATCATCGCTCACGAAGACCCAAACCCAACCGTCCGTGGTAAAGGCCAGCACGTCCTTGAAGCCGCTGGAATTTCAACTTCATTGGGACTGATGGCCGACGAGGCTGCGGAACAAATGCGCCCGTTCCTCCATTGGTGCAAGCATCGAAAACCCATCGTGACGGTCAAGCTTGCCGTTGATGCCAACGGTTCGGTTGATGACCGTTCAGTGGATGCTGGACGCTTTACCTCGCCGGGTTGTCTCGAAAAAGTTCACGAATTACGTCAAGACTGCGATGCTGTTCTGGTCGGAGTTGAAACCGTCATTCGTGACGACCCCCTTCTCACCGTCCGAATCGGCCAACCAAAGCGACAACCGCTTAGAGTCGTCATAGACCCGAACGGCCGGTGTCCTCCAAGCGCTCAACTTCTTACTGACGGAGGAGAAGTTATGTTGGTACAGTCATCTTTTGCGGGACTGCCATCGTTGCTCAATCGATTGGGCGACCAAAACATTCAGCGCATTCTCATTGAGGGCGGCCCGACCACCATTCACAGATTCCTGGACGAAAGGCTGGTGGATGAGTTTTATCTCGTACAATCCAGGCATGAGCACGTTTCACCTGTTCCATCACACATCTCGGCAGATGTACTCGCAAAAGCTGGACTCATGGCGACGAATGAACTGGTTTGGGGCGAAGACAACGTTGAGCACTACACCAGAAGTACTTCACTGGACGCTTAGAACATCATCCCAACGATGAGATGACCCTTTTCTGAAGAGGTTGTCATGGAAATCTCGCTGGTTCATGTGAGCGCACCGCGAAAGTCTTCCGCGGTGATTGTAGCACCCCTGTCGCGTGTGAATCGGCACCATGAGGGTCATGAGGTCGATCTTTGGGCCGGTCGGAGCGGGCATCGTTAACTCAACTCGCTCTACCACTCCGTCCCATGTGATGTCGGCTTTCGTTGGAGGTTCCAAATTGGGTTCTTCTGCGAGGCGAATGCTTCCTTCAGCCAACTTGACAGGTCGCCATGAACCGCGAACTCCGTTTTCAAGCCAGGCGATCAGTGCCTTCATCTGTTCCACTGTTGCCATTCCTAGATGCGAATGCTCCCACCAACCCGGAGTACGGGCAAGCGTCACATGATGAACGCCCGGATAGGCTTCACGCGTATCTAAACCGTCTGCCCATGTCCTGCAGACATCTTCAATTCTAACTGGGAAAACAGGCAACGGGCCAATGTTGACGTCTTGAAGTCGATATGGATTGGCGAGTTCACCCAGAAGCAAGATGGGGCGCCGTTGAGCCATTGGAGCCGCATTTTGAGCCTTTAGAAGAGCGTCAAGATTGCCTTCTTCAGTTCCATATCCCTCAAGGTAATCCGTGAGGCTTTTTCCACCCAGTGTGGTGGCCAAGTCTGGCGCATCAGCTGAGTTGACGAGGGTAACCACTTCGTTCGTGCTGCACAACAACGGACGGTCGGGGAGTGCAATCGGAGAATTCGCCGGAGAATAGGGCCAAAGACGAGGAGAACCATCACGCATGGGCATTCCTCCTGAGCATCCCACATCAAGGATGCGTTCATTCGGTGTAGGTTGCTTCAAACAAGCAGGCTGGACAAGTCACCTTGATCGGTCGGATGTCGGGAATGCCAAGTGCTACACCGCAGGCAGAACAGAGAATGGCTTGGTTGATCTGTTCTCGTCGTTCCGCAGCCTCCCGACTGGGGTCGTACTCGTATCGAAACTCCTGCTTGTTCACCATGGTTGGCCCCACATGAGATGGTGCGGCGGGAGGAGGTAGCGGGCTTGTTTTGTGAGAGTTATCCCATGCTGGCGCTGGTGTTGAAGGAGGGGGTGATTGACCGGGACCGGATGAAAGTGCACTCCTTATCGATGCCTCATCTGTTTGATAAACACGAGTGAGTCGGTCAATTTCGAGCATTTGCTCGTAACCCTCCATGGCCCGAAGTGCATTGATTTCGTTCAGTGGAACAACGCCCATGGCTCTTCCAATGGTTTCTTTAATTTATCACTTGAGGTGATGTGCTTATGTCTTTCTTGCTGTTATCCGGAAACCTTCTTCGGGGATGTGGAAAAAAGGAAGGCTTCAAAAAGGGTAGTTTGCGGGACACGGCTGAGAGACCATGGCAACCAAGACCCGAAGTCGTAAATCCACGCGCCGTTCACCAAGCGCCCAAGCCGCAAGAAATGTCACGTGCGGACAGACGATGCAGCATGCGCATTCCATGCTTGATTCCGACTCCATGGCATTGGTATTGGAATCGCTGACCCACAACAATTGGGACCACATTTTCATCGTTGACCATGAGGGTGCGCCGATGGGCCGGCTTCATGCTGTTGATTTGCTCAAATTAATTGCCCGAAAGACCGTTAACAGAGACATCGCTTGGATGCATTCGATTCCTGCTCAACAACTGCTGAATCACCCTCCATTGACCGTCAGGGAAGACACGCCGTTGCTCAAAGCTGGAGCGTTGATGCTGACCCACGACCTCAACCAGATTGGAGTCGTTGACCGAGAAGGGACATTGGTCGGCGTCGTAGGACACAACACACTTGCAAAAGTGATGCCGCGATTTATTCTGTGATCAGATTCCCCAGTAACGGTCTGCTTGGGCTTGTTTTGCTTGGAGCGTTCGGACAACGGTCATCACCATCCAAAGGACAACAACCCAAATCAACGGAGTTGTCAAGTCGTCAAGAATCATGTTAACGCTGAATTCGTAACCGGGCCCTTCGAGGACACGAATGGCGATGTCAAGAGCGGTGTTCAGGAAGGAATATACGACCATACCAAACACACTCAGAACAATTAGGCTTCCGGAAAACGACCCGCGTTTCAGTCGGAGAAGCATGAATCCGGCTGTTGATGTCAGGAAGGCGATAATAATCCAGGCGAGTGATGAGTGTATTACGTTCAGCCACAGGACGGACTGCGCCGCTGAATTCACATCTTGCTGGCTGAATGCCCGCCATCCTTCCGCTACGGCGAAAATGGCGCTGAATAGAGTGGCCGTCCAAAGAAGCGAGGAAAACATCGCAGCGTCTGCATTTTCACGCATTTCCTGAATCACACGGTTGACCGTGGATTCAATTCCTGCTCCTTTGCTGAAGATGTACAGTCCCAAGACCAAGGGGAGTGCACCGATGACAATCCCTCCAATTTCATTGGGTAGCATAATTCCGAGACCCAAAATCGCCATAACCGCGCCGAGAGGAATCATGATTTTTGAACGCCATTTCGGGTCTTCAAGAGCCTTTACGATGTAGTAATAGGTTCCTTCAATACCCTTTGACTGCTTGACGATGATTTTCTGAATGTGGTCAATTCTGACTTGTGATTGTATGATGGGGAGCACGCTTTCGTCCTCTGCTCCGTCGGTGACAAGAATGGCTTCGTCCGGTTGAAACAGCGAGACCACTTCCTCAAGTTGTGCGGCAACGGCTCGGTCAGAGCGCATTCCGACTTTTTCATCACCGGTGAGAATCGCAATTTCGATTTCATCTTCTTCTCCCTTGGCTTCAACCAGGGCGTCGTGTTGGGACAATGCTCCAAGAATGGCGTTGGTGTCGCTTTCTTCTGGATCTGCAATCCCGAGTTTCAACGCAGCGGTGAGGACTTGCCTGCGTCCGACAACAGGGCCTCGAATCGAGGTCTTGATACCAAGATCGTTGTCTCGGTCAACTGTCAATACAAGAGTTCTCGTCATCGCTTCACCTCCGCTCCTTGTTGGGCCACTGACGACCTTTCATTCAAAACCTTGTGCATTTTTGTCCGCGCGGTGGCCGTTTCTGCTGTAGAATCTGGACACGGGTCCGGTCAATTGACAGCCCTCACTTGGACCGATACCGAATCGTCTTTGCCGGAGGGAGGGTCGTTCCAGTCAGCATCCCCAGGCAGAATGAGTCCAGCGCCTGTTTCCACCAAGCGAGAAGCAAGTTCCCTCTGAACTTTTACCAATTCATCCCAGTTGGTGTCTTCGTCTTTCCATATCTTCCATCGCTTCAAATCTCGAGAGCCACGAACCAGTCGAGCGTAGAGTTTCAAATGCAAGCGAGCAGACATTGGCCACCAAACCATGAACAAGAGGAACACGCCAACCGATGGTAGATACGTGACGTATTCAAGCAACCAGTGGGACAGAAGAAGGGAATTGATCGGACTTGAGCCGCTCAGGAGCGACCACGTGATCAAAGCCGACGCTACCATCCACCAAAGGGGAAAGAACACAATGGCTGAAAGTACTTTGATGGTCCCGATGACCGAGGTATCAATGTCTTGCTTTTTCATCGCCCAACTCAGTAGCCCGTTGCCCTTGTAAGGAGGATAGTTACCCGCCACTGCGCTCCATGTCACAAGGCCAAACATCCACACAAGTGCCCACAACCACACTGCAAAGGCCTTGACATAACCCGTCAGTGAGAGCGTTTCTGGGCGAGCATCAACGTCGTAAGGAGTGATGCCCCGTCGCGTTAATTCAGAGAAATGAGCTTCACAGTCTTCAGCCAATTGTTTGGTTTCCTCGGGTTGGTGAGCCATCATGTATTCCCAGCCTGCACGCAAGCGTCGGGCGCCCATCACGGATTCAGCGTAAGTTGGTTTGACCAATTTACCACCTGCAATCCGATTTTTCTCTGCGTAAGCAAGACTTCGCCCTTTCCAAATCATGGTGCGCTCGTTCCATGAGGTCTTCGATAAATTTGCACGTTGCAGTTCAACGTCAATGGCCTTTGTGACTTCATCGATCCACATTCGGTCCAAACGGTCCTGTTCAAAGGAATCGTCCAAAATAACTGGTATTGGATTCAAATCCATGACCCGCTCAATCACAACAGCAGCCCGTTCACGAAAGGTGTGCGATTCCGAATAATGCAGGCCAATCGGAACCAATTGTGGCTCCGGAAACCCCTTCTCTTGAGCTTCGCGCCGTGCATGAAGAAGAATTCGTGCTGCTCCCGAACGGATGCGTTTCACGCCTGATTCCGCATGGGTTGTACCTTCGGGGAAAATCAACACCCGGCCGCCGTGGGCAAGACGGGCTGACATTTCTGAAAGCATGATGGCATTTCTCGCTCTTGACGCTTGTTTGTCGTGAGAATCTCTAGGCCGCTCAACTGGAACCACTCCCGAAGCCTTCAGAATGCGCCCAAGAAAGGGAATTTTGAACAGTGTGTGTTTGGCGATGGTCGTCAATTTCCCAGGAAGGGCTGCCGTCATCAACATCGGGTCAATAAGACCGCTTGGATGCCATGTGATGAACAGCAGGCCACCTTCCGGCGGGAGATTTTCGTCATCAACAATGTTGATTTCTCGGAACCAAATGTTGGTCAAAAACCGGTAGAAGCGGCGGACAATGCGGTACGATAGCGGAACCTTTGATTCTTGGCTCCCAGAAGGGTCTCGCAACCACCGCATGATGGACGGAAGTCTACCTTAGTTTTTAGCAACATCTCCGGCGTTGGGGCTTCAGTCAGCATCAGAGGGGGGCTTGTCTTCTGCGGATTCTTCAGTCTTGGCTGGTTCCTTTTGAACCGATTCCGCAGGCTTAGATGTGAGCCTTTTCCACCGCTGAGTGGCCCGAATATACTTGAGAGGGTGGTCCATCCAGGGTTGGTCACACGTTCGATTGTCTCCAGGAAGTACGGGACAGTTGTGATTGATCTTCAGTTTCCCGCATCCAGCCGGAGTGTATTCGTGCTGGTAAACATGCTCGACCTGATAGGAGGTTGTTGCTTCACTGAAATCTGGAGCGCCTCGGAAAAAGCCAACACAGGCCTCTTGCGGAAGAGCCAAGGTCGCTGCCATTGATGCTAAAAAGAGTCGTCCAAAGTGGTTTACGTTGACTCCATTGGTGAGTTCAGCAATGATTTTTTGCATGCATGGAGGCCAATCGCTCTCTTCTGCTCCAACCAATGCAATGGCTTCACTGGCCTTATTGGCCATTAAATTTCGAACGATTCCTACCGGTTCAGCAAGGCGAACAGCCAAATCTGTCGTTACTTCCGCCATTTTTTCCAGCGCTTCTTGTTCAATGCCTCTCTTGATTCGTTCCCGCAGCAACCGTGCGAGTTTGGCTGACGAGGTGTATTGCCGTTCATTATGCAGCGTGACCCAGCCATCTTTGAGGTCAACGTTGGGAAGGCGCCAGCGGTCACCGGTAATTTTGGGGCATATTTCGATGAAATCAGAGAGGCCTATTTTCCAAATGGAGGAATTGCCTTGGCGCAACTGACGCATGCTCATTGAAGAGGAGGCAAGAACCGCTGAACCTGTGGCCTGTGAGGCACGTACCGCTTCCGAGATGTAAGTCGCAGCGAGGACGGGCAGATTGACTTCATCTTGAATCAACAGTTGCTCTGCACGCGCTGCTTCCGCTTGAGCCCACCTCGCAATCAAGCGTTCATCTTCACTTGCGCAGACGACGAGACGCGCATAATAGAACGAAAACGCCTCAATGAGCCGTCCTTCTTCAGTGTGGATGTCTCCTCCAACGACCTGAACTCCTTCCTTGGATTGTACCGAATCAATCAGCCGGATACGAGCTCTTTGCCGAGCCTTTTCCATCCAAGGCCCGTCGAGCAATTCGTTCAAATCAATTGAGTGGCGCTGCGCCATATCCCGAATCCATTGTGCGGCTTGTGGAAGAAACGGGTAGCGTGCAAACGTAACTTCATCCGTCAAAACCGGGGGTACAGTAGGGACGGGCATGGCCCTACCTCAGCGGCCACGGATTATGAAGTTCAATGTTGGAGATGGTTTCTTGTGGCTGTGACGATTGGAGGCGCCATGGATGAATCACTTCTCACGCAAGTGATCGCCATTCAAAACGATGTACGGGCCGCCTTTGGTTGGACGTATGAGGACGATGTTCAAAGCGCCAAGGAACTTGAAAAACTGTTTCAATCGTCACAACCCCTTGGTGTTTCACATTGGTCCAAAGAAGCTCGGCAGCGCACCCTTCATCGCCTTCAAGACGATTTGAGTAAGGCTCGTCATGTTGTGTTGGTTGGGGCGGCTGCAGCCAAAGATGAATTGATGCAGAAATGGCCTGATGGAACCGTTTACATTGCCGCTGACGGAGCCGTCGGAGCATTTCCTGAGGGTGTGAGCCCTCTGTGTGTCGTTACCGACCTTGACGGTGCTGAACATTTGGACCGCGCTGCAGCCGATGGTGTGACGCTGGTAGTCCATGCCCACGGTGACAATCAACACCGCTGGGAGAAGCTCATACCTCAATGGGCTGACAACGGGCAACCTCCGCTGGTGTTAACGCATCAAACCAATGAATTCTACGACGGCATGCACAATCCAGGGGGGTTCACGGACGGAGACCGTGCTGCATGCTTGCTTCATTGGTTGGATATTGACCTGAGTAAGGTAGAATTAATCGGTTTTTCAACCGGACGAGTTGGTCCGTGGTCTGGAAGTACCGATGAAGAACAAAAAATTAGAAAATTAAATTGGATGCAAACGATCTTAACCTGCTTAAATGACGATTTTAGCCGATTTATTGGTGATAAATAGGTGCCTTTTGACCGGAGTTCTTTTTCTAGCCCCAGAACATAACGCTATGAAGGTGAAGAGTGAATGTTGGGCCATGGCGAGGCGAAATCCATGGATTAATCCAGTCATGTGGTTTGTCGCAGTTCTTGTCGTCAACAGCCTGTGGTCTGCGGTTGCCTCACAAGAAGCCCCCAACGAAGTCAACTCTCCCGCTCAAACCCAAACTTACCGAGAAGTTGTTGTTGCCCCTGTAGCAGACCTTGACAGAGCACTGCCAGCAAGAATGGCAGTCACATTCTCCGCCGGAGGTACTGATACAGGAGAAATTGGATACTCGATTCTTCTCAACAATCAGACGGAAATAACTTCCTGGAACGGGGATTTAGGCGAAGAAGTCCCACAATGGAACGGAAAATTGGAACCCGGCGTCTACACCATTGAAACGGTCACAGATGAGGGAATCGTTGCTCAACAAGAACTCTACATCAAACCCTTTGCAGCATATCAACTGGAAGGACACATCCTTCTCAGTTTACTTCTCGTTGGCTTTGCCTTTGCGGAACAAGGTGTTAGAGCCCTCGCAGGCCGTATTCAAAACACCATTAAACAGCAGCCTGTTGAACGAACACCGTTCAAACGAATTTCAAGAGGAATGCCAGAATTGGACCAACTCCCGGAACATGACTCTCCTTGGAGAGAACCGCTCCGTTGAATCATAAGAAATCGGACAGCGACAGTTGTTTTGCACGGTCGTTGTTGAACAGCGAATCGACGCTATCGGCGAGCCACTCAACGTTTTGCCTCGTGTAGGTATCCACGCCGTAATGGTCCATGACGAAGCGAGTGACCTTGATGTATTTACGAACTGCACCTTCGGAAACGGTCAAGGCAAGATTGCCTCCACATAAATCTCCTTCCGATTTGGCGACACCAACACTTGAGAGACCCCTGCCTTTTGCCTTCTCCGGCTGGATGCACTTCCCTGAAAGAGGCATTCTACGGTACGAATGAGCGCATTTCAAGCAACGAACCTTTTGACGACCGTACGCATTCAAATTACCACGTAAATCGGGGAGAAAGTGAGAGCGTACCACGCTTGAGGCAACCGTTCTCACATCAACGCCGCGAAGGCGATGGCCAAGAGCCAGTTGGCCGTTCATTTTGTCGATCATGGTTTCCAGCGTTTTGTATGCTGAAAGTGCGGGACCTTCATCGATGGAGTGACAGTCATGGGTGTAGCCGTAGCCGCGAACTGCAGCGATGCTTCCAAGACGACGTTCTACGAAATCCATTCGGTGAGCGATGGTTTTGGGGTGGGGTTGGTTGAGCGTTGTTTCATAGAAATCTCGTTCATAGAACCACCCGGAATCAACGTTCAATGCCTCTTTGTCAACTTCTGTGGGGTTAAGGCGAGTTGTCAATACCAGTGGAGCGTCCATTTGACCACCGCGATTTGCAGGCAAAATCTCTCTGCTGAAATTCAACAGGCCGTCCATCAAGAGCATGATGGCGTCTTCGTCACCATCGCAATTTCTTCGTTTGGCTGCGTGGAAGAGCGGATGAGCATAACCGCCTGAACAATCGGCCCACCCGATGATACGAGAAAGGACACCTCCGCTGGTGTGTGGTGCAAGGGCACAGATGAGATGACCAACCAAGTCTTCGGGCTTTGTCACGTTGTAATACGGTTCAGCCTTGTAATACCTTACCAGCAATTCATCGATGTAACGGGCGGTCCGAACAAAGAAGTCACCTGCATTTTTTGCTACGATGAAGTCCTGCGGGAAGATTTCCAACACTTGTTCATCGTCTTGCAGTGGCTCTCCGAGGTAATCGTGTGTATATCCGAGATTGAGGAGTTTCTTCCAAGGAACATCAATTTCCCGTGGGCGGAAATGCGTGACTGGAACGTCGCTCATGTCGTACCTGACCGTTCCATCTCGGAACACAGGCAAGTCATGTTTTGCTCTGAGAATGCCTTTTTCAATGGCCTCAGGGGTTTGGTCTCGACTGCTGAGTTTTTTCATGCACTTGACTTGATTCGGTAGACGGTCAATGCCCAGTCGAATTCGAGCATCTTCCACCATGGTATCAATTCGAACCGTTTGAACTTCTCCTCGTCGGCGTGAATTGGCCTTAGCGGATGTCATTTTCGTTGAACCTTCGCAAGCCTCACCCGCGCGTTCTTCGCCGAAATCGTCTTTTGAACGGTGGTGGCATCGCAAAAAGGGCGATTCCTTTCCACATTTACTGCATACCCGTCGCCCAAGTTGAATGCGAATCGAACTCTTGTCAATAGCGTTGCTGAGAAGGCGTTGATTGCCTCCATTGAGTTCAATAGGGAACAGCGCATTAGTCCTTGGATTCATGACACGTGGTGCCGCTTTTTCTGGACGGCCCATTCGACAACCCACGCGAACGGGAGCGCTGTGCTCCCACCTGAATTCTGACAGTGTTCGTACCAGGGGAAGAATTCCATCAACTGCGTGGTCGTCTTCCAGTCGCTGCGCCGTGAGATAGGCTTGTTTGTCCTTCGGCCCTTCATCGGGAATCGACGCTGCTGCTTCGCGTCCGACTTTGTCGGTTTCAGCGATGCCTAGGCCGCGTTGACGCGCACCCGTTTCGGAGGCAATTCGAATGGTAGCTCGTTCTTTTTCCAATTGCGACAATCGCTCCCGCTCTTCGTCGAGAATGACCTTGGCTTGTTTGAGTTGATTCAGGCGGTCGTACGCCACCTTATGTCCGTCCTTCAATCGGAGTGGTTGATCTCCTTCAATGCCGAATCCAAGTCCCTCAAGTGCCGCAGGCCAGCCAGCGGTAATGACCAAATCATCTCCGTCATGGTGGTGAGGAAGCCCCAGAATCATGGCCGTAGCCTTAGCCATACCGTGCTGAATCAAGGCCCAACCTTCAGGAACAGATGAGGCGAAGACTGAGGGTTCGGGCCGCAATGGAAGGCCGGGGGGTGGTGCTTGGTCCAATTCTGGAGTCGTCTCAGGTTGCAATTCCTCCAATTTGTTCACATCCCACCCACGAACACCGCCTGCAATTCGGAGTTGTTTATGATGAGGCAAAGGAAAGGTCTCAACGTCGTCAGCCAACGGTTGAACCGAATGGGAAACCACTCCTAATGGCTCAATCACAGCATCTGCAAACATGGTCAGAACAGGCGGAAGCCACTCAAGGGGAAGGTCGAGGAACCAAGGATTATGCGGGGGAGGTAACGATGTTGCAAAGCGGCGTGATATGGTTTTAGCAGCCTCCCAATCAACCGTGGTATTGCGTAATTTTTGGTGCCACTTTCGTCGGATGTGATACTGAGCATCACCATCTTCTGCCTCTGATGGATGAATGCCTGGGCACCCTTCGGGCCAATCGCTTCGTTGGCCTCCTAGCATTGAAACGAATGCCTCAACATCAGCGGGCTGGGCAAGTCCTTCGATCAAATCACTGGCCCACCAATCCGTACAATAGCCGGCTGGAACCAGATTTTTGTTGTTCTCCATGAATTCCCCATATCCGATAACAAGTTCTCCATTGTCCCATATTTGCTTAACTTTCGCACGGACACGAGCGAAACTTGGTGCATCATCAAAGCGTGCAAAACGACCGTCTTCAAGGACAACCCAAGGACCGTCGGTTTCGTCGGAGGGGGTGATGGCGCATGCCTTCCCGGGTCGTTCGATTTTCATTTGCGTCCCGATGGTGATGAAATCGTCCAAAGCCAGCATTGAGGCCGTGTTGGTTGAGGCTGCGGCCAAGCCCGATGGGCGAGCACGCCCGTATCGCAGCCGGAATCCACCCGCTTGCAACGGTCCGCCAAACACCGGACGCCCAGCAATGATGTCCTTCATGAATTTTGTAATGGGCGGAACTTTT
>ERZ1046148.1525-NODE-1525-length-11529-cov-4.605194_pt1 | contig 11529 bp, 15 predicted proteins | sample MGYA00383090_ERZ1046148 | MGnify/ENA primary metagenome ERZ1046148 (study PRJEB29581, sample SAMEA5548360) | metagenome | biome: marine; feature: coastal; material: water | depth 25 m | study: Short-term variability in the microbial, nano- and picoplankton...
CAGCTCCTCCACTTATTGCGCCTACAGCATAAGAACCACCACCTACAATAGCAGCATCTCTTAATGCTCTTTTTGTGGATTTGCCTCTAAGTTTTTGAACGCCAAATGTGGCTAATGCTAGTGTAAATGGATCCATAGTCTATATATTTAATTATAGACAATATTACCATTTTACTCAGCTGGTTTCAACTCATCAGCAAACCTTCCTTCGTACTGATGTTCTCCAATATGCACAATAGGATGATCAATATATGCATAACATTTACCACCTAAATCTGTCCATAATTTACAAAAAGAAAAATCTTCACCTAAAAATGTTTTCTCAACAGGATCGTGAAGCGTGTCAAAAAAATTCCACATATTTGGTCTATCTACATACTTACCGTTGATTACGGTTTTTTGTACTATGTTTTTATCTGGATAAGCCTTAATCATTTTATCGAATACAGATCTTTTAATTAACATACAACCAGTAGGGCTATGAGTTACTTCTATTACTCCATTATCAACTGTAATATCTTTATCATTTTGTACTTTCATTGGGTAAGTATTGAATGAGGATTTTAGTTGCTTAATATTTTTAATAGATCCTGTCTTTATTTTTTCCATAGTTTTTTCCCACATAATAGTCTTCAAAGGGTATGGTATTGAAATAACATCTTTATTTTTTTTAATCATCTCTAGTATTGAATCTGAATCAAAATATATATCTGAGTCTATAAATAACATATGTGAAAAATTAGATTCTAAAAAACCAGCTACACATAAATTTCTACCCTGTGTAACTAAAGAAGATTTAACTAAAGAAAATGTAATTTTAATTTTATTTTTTATACAACTTTGTTGTAATTCTAGTAATGCTTGTGTGTAGTGTATAGAACACTCACTGTGTACAGGAGTTGCAACAAATAAAGATATACTAGAATCTTTATTTTTTGTAGTATTTTTCCATAAGGGTGTTGAAGCTTTTCGTTGTGGTTGAGATTCTATTTTTAATTCTTTTAAAGTTTGGTAAGTATCATTATTTATTGTTTCTTTCACTAATGGCTCCTTTCAAAAAGTTTGTCCATTCCATTCCTTTTTTATCCCAATTATAAAATCTTTTGTAAAACTTTTGTTGTTCTTCTAAATGATTCTGCATAAAATCTTCATGTAAATATCCTGCCGCAACTTCTATAGCACTACCGGTAGCTATTGCCATACTTTCATAATCCTCTGTATAGTTTACATAAACAGGCCATTCAGCACATGTTTCATATAAAGCTCCAAAGTTATTTGTTATAACATGAACTCCAGATGCTAATGCTTCAAGAGCTGAAGCACATGAGGTTTCTTCAAATATACTTGGATAAACAAACATATCATAATTAGGCATCATCTCTAAAATATATTCATTTGGTTTATATCCTATGTAATTTACATTGGGTAAATTTGCAGCTTGTTCGTATAAAGGTTTATATTCTTCATCATGATGTTTTTTAAACTCATCTCCATAGACTTGTGAAGAACTATATACATCTAGTATAATATTAGGGTTTTTTATTTCTTGCATTGCTCTAAGTAAAACATTTAAACCTCTCCATGGTGTACAGTGATGTATTAATTTTACTTGAGATCCTTTTTTATAAATTTTTCTAATAGGAAAGTTAGCTATACCATTTTTTATAACAACAGATCTTTCTGTAGGTATATCAAAAAAATATCTAAACTTTTCATAGTTCCAATGACTGTTAAATACATACCAATCATATTCTGCATGTCTTGATTTATCTCTGAAGAAAGGTTGAAGGTTAGGTTGATCCCAAGAATTTTTTTGCCAAAGTATATTTACTTTATTTGGATCTATTGGGACTTTACCAGGTATTGAAGTACAGATTTGTACTTGGTCTAGTAATTCTTTTGAAACATGCTTTTCAAGCATTTCCATTTGAATTTCAGTTGCACCTCTTGGTTCCATTATTTTTTAGTTAGCGCACCCATTTCACCAATTCTTGTAACTTTAATTTCAAGGTCTTGCCTAAAGTCATCCACAGTAGTGTCAGTATTGGGATCAGCAACATAATTATCAAAATCAACTTTACTAGCATATACTTTACCAGTCCTTTTGTGTTTAATAATTTCTTTTGCTTCTGCTGGTATTTTTATTATATCACTCATTTTGGTCTCCGTCCTTGTCTATTATATTTTTTATTATGTTGCAACTTCTTTTTTTTATTTAAATTTTTTGTATGTCTGCGAGGTCTCTTTTTAGGTTTGTCTCTAGGTACGAAATGTGTAAATTTTTGTTTAGCCATTATTCTATAAAACCATTAACAGTTAATCTTCCATCATTTATATCATTACCATAATTTAATATTGATCCGTGTCTTATACTTGAATCAAAAAAAACACATCTATTTTTTACTGACTTAACAGTTACCAAAGGAACGTCTAAATTACTAGCATAAAAATTTGTACCAGAATCAATGTTGTTATTAAGATATACAATTGAACTGTATTTTTTTGGAAAATCTGTGTGAATAAAATCTTTTTGTTGGTCATCAGCTAATCTTAAATGAATATGTAAATCTAAATTTAAATGTCCTTGGTAGTTAAATTTTGATCTAAATTCTTTCATAAATAAGGCTTGTATAAAAATATTTTCTTTTATTAAAAAATTACTTCTAAATCCTGGCCAGGTTTGTTCTGTATTAAATTCTTTGTTAAAATCATCAACACTATACAACTTAATTTTTTTTAAACTTTGTTCTATTAAAGTAAGATCATCAAAAAAATTTTCTACTATCTGTATCATTTTTTAAAAATTTTATTACCAATCACTAAAATATCTATATCAGAATTTATAAAATAATCTATTGCATCTTTTGTACTAGACATTATTGGTTTACCATTGATATTTAAACTTGTATTTAATATTAATGGGCATCCTGTTTTTTTAAAAAATTTATTTATCAATTGATAATATATTTTGTTAGTTTTATCTACCCCTTGAAACCTACAAGTTTTATCTATATGTGTTACACTTTGTAAATTATCTCGATTCACATTACCCACATAAAGCATAAATGGATTTTCTATATCAGTGTTAAAATAATCTTTTACATATTCTTTTAAAATAGATGCACCAAATGGTCTATAAGCCTCTCTTTTTTTAACTTTATTAATAGTATTTTTACCATCAGTAATTAGTGGATTAATTAATAAAGATCTATTTCCTAAAGCTCTTGGCCCAATCTCACCCTTTCCTTGATACCAAGCAACTATCTTACCTTCTTTTAAATGTTCTGCTGTTTGCTCTATAGTGATATCACTTGGTTCTGTGTCTGGTGTCTCATCAGATTGAACATATGGAAAATGATCTAATTTAAATTTATGTAAATTATTTTTAACCCTTAAATATTCTATAGCCCCTAATGAAAGCCCTTCATCATTACAATGAGGTGGTATTATTAAATTTTTAAATTTATTTTTAAGAGCAGTGTTCCATATTACATTTTGTGCAACACCTCCAGAATATGATATTACTGCATCATAATCTTTATTTGTTACCTCCTCAAAAAAATTAATTAATACTTCTGATACTTTATCGTGGACTGTTCTTATCCAATCTAAAGGTTGAAGTTCTGCTAACAATTTATTTTCTTTATACTCAATATAATTATTAAAGTTAAATAATTTATCTATTGAATAAATATTGTAATTTAAAGAGTTTTTAAATTCTGGTAAAATATTTCCATAAGATTGAAGACTCCTCAACTTTCCTGCAATATCATAAACTTGTTGTGAATGTATTTGAAAAGCTTTACCTATATTAGCCATTGCTAGTCCTAGGGATCCATTTTTGTCTGCATAACCTCTTTTATGTATTTTATCATTTATGATAACAGTCCATGCATTATTAGCGTCACCAAAACCATCAATTATAATTTCATACTTAGGTCTATTTTTGTATAGAGGCCAACAACTTAGAGCATGACAAAGATGATGATTCACTCGATAGACTTTACTATTTACCGGTAAGTGATTAAAATTTATAGCTGGATAAAATTCTTCATTATCTAAAGGTAAATTATAAATCCAAGGATCTACAACAATCGCTATCTCATCAATTTCATTTGGATCTATGTTAAATTTTTTCTTAATATCAGATTGCCATCCATATAGATTATTATATGCATGATGTTTTTGTTTATATAATCTTTCTGTTTTAAGATAATGAATTTTACTTCCATCATAGAAGGAAAGGTTACTATCGTGTTCACAAAGCCTTAAGCCTAAAAGTTTTTTAGCCATTCTCCTGTGATCGGTCTATAAGTGCATAACTTATTTGTCTAGTCTTAGTCTCGGTTTATTTCTAATATTGCTGATACAACGTGCAATCTATCTGAATTTGCAGCTTCTACTTTTAATATTTCGTTTTCTTCTACTATAACGGGTTGAGTTAATAACTCAACTGTTGTGAAAGCAGCTATATCTTTTGCATCATACAATTCAAATATAGCACTAGAGGCATCTGTTATTGTTACTGTAATTGTAGTTGCATTAGTTTTGGTATTACAAACTAAAATACTTTTTACAATAGCTCTTGAGTCAGATGGCGCAGTATATAAAGTAGTTACATCTGTAGTATCTAAAATTATTTTAGCATTTGTATATATATTAGCCATTAAACCACGCAAACCTTTCTAGTTCGTTTTTTAATTCTTGTTGATAAGAAGTGTTTAACTTATCTTTTAAAGTTTGTAAAGACTGAGCAACTTGTCTTTGGTTATCTTGAGTGTAGACTACTGAAGGTTCAGGAATTACTATGTCAACTCTAGCCATTATCTTAAACCATCGGGTTGAATATCTACTCTAAAAGTTCCATATCTCCAATTTTGGTCTGTCGAAGTATTTGCTATTTTTACACTTGCAAATCTTGATCTAGCTCTAGTATCTATTTTATCTGTAGTGTTCGTTACTGAAAAAGGTCCGAGAGGCGAGGATGTTGAAGAATCATTAGGGTAAGCTCTTAAATTAATAGTTACCTGTGCATCTCCTGTAAGTAATTTAAAATCTGGTATAAATCTTCTCATGCTCATAAAATCTTGTCCATTTCCATCACCTAAAGCAAAGTCTCCAGACTCAATAAAAGCTATAATAGCTGTTTTATTTCCCGCAGAGTCAACTTCGTTATTACCTAATTCATGAGCATAATAAGTAGAAGCACCATTAACATTTGTAACTCCTTGTACTGTTGGAAAACTAGGCACGCCTGAAAGATTAAATTCTGTTGCATATGGATTGTCATATAATGTTGAGTCATGCCAAGAAGTTCTACCTAAAGAACCTGTTGCCCAAGTCCCTTCTGTGTAATTAAAAGTAACTACTCTATCAACTAAATCAGATCCATTTTTTGGATAGAACCAACTTATCTCTTCATATAAATGATTAAGACCTACATAGATTTGTTCTCCTGCACTATATTGTAAACCTAAATTATCTCCTTTACCATTTGTAAATACAAAATCTTCAACTGAACAAGGTACTGATTTAACTGTACCATCATAAACAAAAAATCCACCAGCTTGACCCATCCACCATACGGCTCCATTTACATACTTGACTGCATGTTGTCCTATTAATCCACAATTAGATCCTACTTGTCTAATTGAAAAAGTAAAAGGTGGACCTACAAATTGCATTACATAAGCAGAGGTATCAGTTAAAATTAATATATAATCCTTAGCTTTAGCAGCACCAACAATTTTAACTCCTGAATCAATTCTAAATGTTCCTGCAGTATTTATTGAAGTCGGTGTATAATCAGAAATATTTTCTTGATCTGAAAATCTTATAAACATTGGGTCTTGTGAAGAATTAGTTCCAATTGTTGTTTCTGTTCCTAAAATAATTAAGTGCCTATCTCTTTCAGAAACAATAGACATTACTGATCGAGTTGGAGCTCCAGATACAGCTGCTGCTCTTGTAGTTAATGCTGCAGCATTAGAATGAATTGGATTCCATTCAAAAGTTTTTCCATTCTTAATAGTAGCAATTAATTTTTCTCCGAAGTGGTCTAAAGACCATGAAGCAGGATCTAAGACTACACTTGTTGAAAGTGATGCTTGTCCCCATGCAGTAAAAAACTCAACTGAAGCTCCACTAGCATGAGCAGACCTTGTACCGGCTACAGCTCTTGTTATACCAGTCAAATCATTTGTGGAAATACCAGCGTATGAAATAAATTCAGCTCCAACTTTAATTGTTCCTGAAGTTGGAAAACCAACTACAGAAGATAGTGTGATTGAAGTACCTGATCCTCCAGTGCCGGCAGTATCATCTTGTAATAAACCATTGAGGGTTGAAAGTATATTTGAAGAACCACCCCACATAGCAGTTCCCCATCCATACCCTGATGTTTGGTTTAAAGGACCAACTTCTACATAAGGATTAATAATTGCTGACCCAGATGCAGCAACTGATGTTCCTGCTGCACTAGCCATAGTTATAGTAAATGTATCTACTGTAGGCACTGTTACAACTTGAAAAGTATTTGTTGTAAAATCTGCTGCTAAATATCCTGCACCAGTTGGTGGGGTTACAGAAGTAAATGTAAACAAATCACCAATCTCAAGACCGTGTGCTATTTTATTTACAGTGACTGTATTCTGTGTGTTTACGGTTGTAAAAGTTGCTCCAGTAATTGGTGTGTCTAATGGTGTGATATCATAAAATGCGCCTTCAAAATAAATTACTAAAACTTTATTAGAACCTAAAGCTACATATCTTCTACCATCTAAATCTGCCCATATAACTTGTTCTCTTACAGCTCCAACTAATGTAGAGCCTGTTATTTGCTCCCATCCTCCAATTTTTTCTGGTAGTCCATATCTAAATCTAACATTATCCCCATCAGTCCATTGACCTTGGGCACCTGTTTCAGTAACTTGTTTATTAAATCCTGGAGCTATTTTTACTTTTGTTAAAGGCATGCCATATTATACCTTAAAATCTTTAATAATAGAAGATTACTTAGTTTCTATATCTTGACCCATATGGCTTGTTAGTTTGGCATTTTCTTTGCTAAAATTTTTATTACATTCTATAGCCAAAGAAACAAACAAATTAGTGCAATGTTTTAATGCTTCAGCTGATAACAAAATTTTCTTATTATTGTTTATCATCTTAATTTCATCATCATTGAATATAATTTCGCCAGAACCATCTTTATCTTTTAATTGATTAATTATCATAAATATCCTTATTCACAACTTTTCATAGTATCATTAGGCATACCCCAAAAAGGTCTTGTGTCTACATAACGATCTGCATTCTTACCATTTTTATCTACGTAATGCAAGAAAGCTTGCATAGAAAAGTCGCCTTGAAACTCCTCTCGATAATGTGGTAATTGTCTTCCAAGATATATTACTGCTTCACCCTTATTTAAATATATTGGTTTTCCATTCATATATATTGGCCATGGTGTGCCGTCATTATTAATGTTAAGCGTTACACTAATTTCACAAGATCGCCTATCTGTGTGATTTGCAAGAGATGAAAATTTTGTATAACATCTCCAAAAAGCATAAGTTGGTAATAACTCTACTCCAGTTTCTTTTTCTATTAATGGTAATTGTTTGAGCATCAAAGACTCAAAAACTGTATCTCCATAAAATTTAGAATCTGGTATTCCCATTTCTATTGATTCATCAAAATTTGTAGTATTATTCCTATGTCTTATTTCACAATAATTACTTAATAATTTTACTTCATCTTTTGAAATAAAATCTTTTATTATTTTATATGTAAAATCTTTTCCTATAAGGCCCATGCTACTACCGAATACCTTTCTCCTTTAGTTACAGGTAAAACACAATGAGGATATAAACTATTACTAGGCCATATAATCATTCTATTTTCTTTTTTTTGTATTCTTGTAATTTTTTCTGACCTAGGATACTTAAAACATAAGTCTCCTCCCTCGTAATCATCGTTGATCATAAATATACAACTATAGTGTCTTGGAATTCTTGCGCTATGGTCTGTATGAAATTTATAATGTCCTCCCTTACCATATTTTAAAACTTGTATATCATTTATTAAAAATTCACTAGGAAGATCATGAAAATGATTATAACTATTTATACAAGTCTTTAAATGTTTTATTAAATAGTTACACCATAAGACCTCAGTATAAGAAACCGTGTTTATATTATGTAAACCCCAAGTGCCTACTTTTCTTATATCTTCATCAAGAACAGGTTTATCATCACCTATTATTGTTGCTCCTTGAAATTTATCTGAACTTTTGCATATTTTTTAAAATGCTTCTAAAGTTTTTTTTGGCATGACATCATTAAAGACTGTAATATATTTATGTAAATCAAAATTTACTTCCATGATTTTTTTTTCCAAAATAATTTTTTGTAATTATGAACTAAATATTTAACCATAAAAAATCTATTTTCCATATATTTTTTATCATCCATGACCTTAATTTTCATTTTCCAGTCTTCTCTTTTAAAAGGTATACATTGAACATAGGGAGTTCCTCTTTCAATAATAGTATCTAATATTTCGTATTTATCTCCATTTATTGTGATTGGAAAATTTATTTCATTTACAAAATTATCTGTATCAACAATACCTGCAATAATTGAAAAACGATCATCTGAGTTATTTAAAGGAGGGACAAAAAGAGTTGAATACCCAGGAGGGGTTCTAATTATCCATGGATTTAAAATTTTATGAAATGCTAAGTTTTTATTTTTTTCAACTAAAGGACTTCCCTCTAATTGTTCAGTAGAATGAAACTCTCCTTTTCCTTGATAATTAATATTTATTTTTTCAGCAAGACTATTCATCATTTGTTGAGCTGAATCAAATCCAGCTCTTTTTTTTCCCTCAAATTCAATATTGTGTCTTATCTTATAGTCTGTTGGTATTTTTAAAATATACCCAGCAGTAAGCGTATCTAAAAAAGGCATACAACCTTTTACAGTTTGCATTTCATAACTGTGTGTGAGTTTTTTATACCATTCTGGTATATTAGTTTTTGTAAGAACTGGTAAATTATCCTGATTATTTTTTATAAATTCTTTACTTGCTGAAAAAGTAATTACATTGTTTAACATTCGAAATGTTTAACACATTTACGGAAGTTGTAAAAGATTTAAATAAGTAATTCCATTATCTTGACAATATTTTTCCCAAGAAATAATTGGGTATGTCACAGTTGAAGTATCAAAAGTTTCTAAGTAATTTTTATAATTTACAAATTGAGTATATAACGCTTTACTTTGAGTATCAGCATTAGCATTAGTTATAAGTAGGTTTATACTCTCTCTTACATCTTTTAAATAAACATGTAATGCTTCTGCATCTGCAATAGAACCAGGTTCTGATTGTTCACTAATAGTAATTGAACTACCATCAATAACCCAAGTAGCATTATTTTGTTTTATTAAAGCAAAATCTGAGTCACTTATATTAATTTCTGTATGAGGTGTAATTATAGCAGTTAGCTCATTTTTTTCAGTTTCGTTTGCTGCTATTTTTAATAAACTATTATTATGTGTAAGTGCGTAAGCCATTATGCGTTCCCAGCATCAAAGTAAACTACTCCCCCACCACCACCAACGGCACCTGGAGTTGGATTTGGTCCACCAGCATTATCACCTGAAAAGTTAGTACCAGGGCCTACACCAGCAGCTCCTCCAAAAAATGTTCTTGCTGGTAATAAAATTCCACCTGATTGTGTTCCGTTAGCTCCTTTGGTTGCTCTGTTAGGTTGAAAAGCAGGTCCGCCCCGAGCTCCTCCACTACCACCATTTGCAGTGAATGTTCCTAACGTGGATGCTGCACCAGCGTTTCCGTCATTTCCACCTGGGCTTGAAGTACCTATGTTTCCACCAGCTCCAAGAGAGTATGCGATTGATGCTCCACCAGAAGTTGGTGCTGAGAAAAATCCTATTCCTCCATCTCCACCAGCTCCTCCTGATCTTCCAGGAGCTTGAGTTGAATATCCACCAGCTCCTCCTCCAGCACCACAAAGATATGCATAATAATTGTTTGCAGCTGGGTTTGCAGTTATGTTTCCACTGTTTGGACCTACTTCAGCAAAATGTAAAACGTAAGCACCATCTCCACCTGCTCCACTAGCGGCAGCTGTCAATCTTCCTTGAGCATCTACAGTTATGTTTGCAGTTGTATATGATCCTGCAGAAACAGCAGTGTCTGCAAGTTTATCAGCAGTTACGGCATCATTATTTATAGCTGCAGTTACAACAGCATCGTCAGCGATAGCTGCGGCTACGACAGCGTCATCAGCAATTTTTGCTGAAGTCACAGCATCGTCTGCAATTATTGAAGTCGTCACTGATGACGCTTCTAATTGAGCTGTAGCAATTGTGCCACCTAAAGTGTTTAAAGAAATTTCAGTTAAATTAGTTCCGTCTGAATATGCTGCAAAAATTTTTGGACTTGCAGCTCCTGCAGTAGTCGGAGAGAAACCCGTTCCTGATGCAGTTTTGATTGTAAGATTGTTTGCGTTTGTAAGACCACTACAATCGAATATGTAAAATTTTTCTATTGAATCTGGAATAGTACAAACTGTGCTAGCGGCAATAGTTGCTGTAGCAAATTTAATAACCATATTTCTAGCATTAGAAATTGCTTTATCAGTCATTGCTAAAGCAAGAGTACCACCACTTGAAAGTGTTACTTGTTCATATCCTGCAATTGCTTGTTGAATTAAGTTTAAGTTGTTATTTGTGTTATCACCCCATGTACCAGCATTTTCGCCAGTGACCATTAGTTCGAGTTTTAAATCTGTAGAGTAAGCCGATGTCATAATTTTTTATCTCCTAAATAATTTTAATTTTATCTTACCTAAGCTGCTAGGTCAACCTCTGTCCAAACATTAGCAACTCCAGGGTCTATTTCAGCCCAAGCAGTTATATTTGGACTACCAATTGAAGCAGTCATTTGTATACCTGTAACATCAACAGCTGCTTGACCAGTTGCTATTACACTACCTATAGAACTTGATAATTGAAGACCTCCAACACCTACAATTTGATCAGGTATTTCGGCATGTTGCCCTAGAGATATAGCTAACTGTTGACCAGTTACAGGTTCATTAGTTGATTGTATTAAACTTATTGAACCAAGTGTCATTGACATTTGAATACCAGACACATCAACAGGAGTTTTTGTACCACCAACCGTAATACCTTGTTGTATTGCGGATTGAACACCTGTAACATCTACATTAGCATCTCCAGTTACTGTTGATACAGTTGTCAGCGCATCGAGTTGATCTTCAGAAGCAAGTACAAATATATCCTGATCAATTTGAATTGAGAAAGAAGGACTTGCAAAAGTAGTAGTTAATTGTCCTGCACTTGTAACTGAAACATTTACATCAGTAAATGCTGCTGTTGCTGGAAAGTTTATTGTTGAAGTTAATTGTTGTCCAACAGCTATAGCAGAGTAAGCTCCACCCCAAGCTAAGTTGCCCCAAGTTTTTCTACCCCAACCAAT
>ERZ1046148.1536-NODE-1536-length-11460-cov-6.170364_pt1 | contig 11460 bp, 18 predicted proteins | sample MGYA00383090_ERZ1046148 | MGnify/ENA primary metagenome ERZ1046148 (study PRJEB29581, sample SAMEA5548360) | metagenome | biome: marine; feature: coastal; material: water | depth 25 m | study: Short-term variability in the microbial, nano- and picoplankton...
CCAGCTCGCCCACTGTTCCGTTAATGGATGGCCACTCGGTAACGAGTGCGCTAAACGTAAACGAAGGGTTAGTAGCGGCGGTTGCGCCTGCGTCGTTCTTAACTACCACGGTTGTTACCGTTCCAAGAAGCGGACGGATTGTGGCTTGCGTTTTAGCGGACGCCAAATCTTGATTAAATTCAAGATCAACGCTCCCGCTTTTCAACCCGCCAATCATGGTTACATTGTCGTCACCCATGGCGGTTGTCTCTAGTTGCGCTGCATCCTCGCTGAAAGTAATCGAGGTCACCGCGTCGCTAAGGTCAACGGAATTTATTACAACCGAAGCATTATTTAACATATATGCGGCCATTAGTTTTCTTCCTTTTTCGTGGCTCGACTAGCGGACAAGTGTCCGCCCTCTAATAAGGCTTCGATATTGACGCCTAACTTTTCGAGGTCTTTTTCTGTGACGCTTTCGCCAATTTTGCCAAAAGTCACATTGTCCGATTTTATTTTGTAATCGCTCATACTGCGTAAACTTCCAAATCTAATCTGGCGCCCATAAACTCGCCCTCTCCTACAACGATTTGCCCATAATCAGCAACTCTAGTGATACGAGCGTCCGACGCTGTACCACCTAGCGTAGTGTCTCCAGCGATAGCGTTATAAACACTTCCGGTACCTGACACATAACTATCTAATTTGTCTTGCGCAGTTTCGGCATAGAAACGTTGCGCTAACACTAAAATCTCAAAATTGAAACGCTGTAACTGGCTTGCGTTAGTGCTTGCTCCCATAGAAACGTTATATTCGACAGGTGGCGCTCCCGGCACTACAACCGCTACCGGCGGAACCGCTCTATCTGGGACAGTGTCAAACACTGCGATAAGCCCAGAGAGCGTTTCTAGACGGGTTTTGATGCCGTCTTTTATGGCGGCGTAGTCTGCCACTATGCGACACCTATCCGCCTGTAACCGGCCAACAAGCGTTGCATATCGGGATCCTGTCGCGTGATGCGGATAGGCCCAAAGTCGTTAACTATTCCGGCGGCGATACCTAGTGGACTGCTGCGACGTTGAAACAGTCGAGCTGACAAAATCAGGGCGGCTTGTTGCACTGCTCCCGGTACAGACGTCTTGTAGCCCCATTTCGCCGTCACTTGGACCGTAGGGCGGTCACTTGTGTAACGAGGAAACGGGCTAGAAACGGCTCGAATAGCGTTATACGGTGCACTGTTGCCAATAACAATAAATTCACTTGTTATGGTTAGCGTCGTGGCATAGGTTCCGTCGTCGCTTTCGTCCTGTTTCACTACAAGACCTGTCAGGCTATAAAAGTCGTCCGTGTACACGATTACGTTAGTAGAAGGCTGATAAACCCGAGGTGTTGCTGAGCCGTCCGCTACGAACGTCCTCCCGCAATACTCGTCTATTTCGTCTTCTGCTGCGTCTATAGCGTCTTCTATATAGGCGTCTTCGGACGTAGTGCCCGAAGGTATACCGAGCGACGCTTTAACAAGACTAACGGTCGTATAGTTCGGCATTACTTCTTAGGTGCCGACTTTTTAGCGGGCGCCTTCTTTTTAGCTGGCGTTTCCGCTACCGGTTTACTGATTCGGCTAGCTGCCTGTTTTTCCATTAAACGTTCGTTGTGGCTCATGAGTTCCTAACGAGTTGCGGCGGGGGCCGGGCCAGCCATGTATTAGGCCCGGCCCCTACCTAGTGCCCTCTAATTGTTAGAAGGTCGGTGCAATAAGGCCCGTACCAGTGATGGCACTAATTGCCGCTGGGTAGCGGCCCGGAACGAAACCAACATAAGAATAAGCAACAAGCGTGAGCGTAAGGTTTAGCCCCGCTGTTTCGTCCATTCTCATAAACATTGGTCCGCCGTCTTCGAATAGCAGCATGTCGCCACGAGACACCACATAGATGGCGTCTTCTGTTCCGGCTCCAAGGTCGGTCCGTATGTTGGCGTCGGTAACGATTGGGATACCGGCTATTTGTGTGCCGGTGTTTCCATAACCCGCTGCTGGGCCGGTGCCCATAGCGTTTTGTGGAACGTTAGCCATAGGCAACACGAGTGGCCTTGATTGTCCGTCTACGGCGGCCTGCAAATAGGCAAGACGTCGAGGATGCATCACAATTAGGTCAGGTGCTCGGAAAATGCCGGTGTTGATTTGCTGAATAGCGTCTAGCAGTTTGGGGTATAGAAGGGCAACCGTCGGGCTTCCAGAGGTATAGGTAACAGAGTTGATGCCTGATACCTGCGAAATGCCGAGCAGTTGACCAGATGAACCTGAACCGTTAATGAGTTGGTTGTCCAACACGGTTGACATAGCGCCTGCCATGTCTCCAGTGATAAGGGCATCTATGCCGCTGCCCCGTTCCATAGCCTGTCTCGAAATCTGCTGTGCCGAGGCAATAGTGCTGATGCTGCTCGTCAACAGAGTGTCGTCCACGTCGGTTTCACTTACGGCGCCATTTTCGCTGGCTTGTACCGCTGCGCTTGCCCCGGTCGTAACACGTGAAATGTTGAGTGACATTCCAGAATCTGGAAGTGGTAGCGCTCGACACTGGTCAGCAAACGGACGGCCAGCACGTGCCAGCGGTGCCGCAAGATCAACAAGGTACTGAGGTACCACAAGGCCCGCAAAATTTGAGGTGTCGCCGTCTCGGTTTTCCATTTCGACTTGGTGTCGTTGAATACGGTTAATAGCGCCCTGATCTTTAGCTACCTGCGAGTCAATAAAGTCCCGAATAAACGACACGTCTCGTTGATTGTCTTGGCGATAGGTCAGCGGTTCTTCTTTAACTACTGCTTGTCCTGTCGCTAACGGTGTCTCTGGGTTTTCTGCGTTCAACGCTCTAACCTCTGCTCTCATTGCGTCCGCTTTTAGGGTCGCTTCTTGCATGTTTCGTAGATCGTCTATACGGCGGTCTAGTTCGCTAGCTCGACTTTGGAAGTCGGCCAGGTTCTTGTCTTCGTCTTCGGTAAGGTCGCGGACTTCGTCAGCGGCTCGGTTTACTAAAGCGGTTTGCATTGCCGAGATTTCGGCACGTTCTCCTACTAGTTGGTCTAGCAGTTTCATAAACACTCTCCTGTGTCACGTTCGGTTACGAAGGTGTCGACAGGTGCTAGTGCGGCGTGTCGTCGGCGTTCAATAAAAACCTTAGCGCGTTTCCGGTTCCAACAAGTGACGCCACCTAGCAAGCCTCGGTACCGTTGTTTCGTCGTCGGGATCAAATGCGCGAGCTGCTATTAGTTGTGCTTCGCCGTATGCGGGCGCTGTTGGTGCTGTTAGTAACGCTACGTGGTCTAGTTTTGCTTCGACTCGTGTCAGGTGTCGGCGGCCGTCGTGTTTGCTTTCTTCGTTACGGATAGGCACAAAACCGACTGAGAAACCGGACACGTAACCGTTTTTGGCTAGCTCTAATGCTTCTCTTGCCCGTTCGGTTGGTGCTACCTCAAAGTCAGCTATAAGACCGTGTTGGTCTTTTTCCCATGCGGCGCTACGTCCTATTGGCATGTTTTCCCGGTCGTGCCCGTGCATGAGCGGGATATTGTTGCCACGTTCTTTTATTGACTTGTCGAACACGCTTTTCCCAAAACGTTCTACAAAGTTTCCGGCGTCATAGGTTGCGTTCCATGGTGCGACTAAAGCAACGATGTGATGTTGCCCGCCGTCTTCTCTGACTTCGATGTCGGCTATGTCTAGCGTTCGGTGTTCTATGTTCATGATTACCCTAAAAGGTCGTCGTGAGCGACTGAAGCGGTCACGTTTTCTAGGTCTCGGATTTCGTCCACGGTTAACCACCCGCCCTCGATAGCTGTTTTATGTGCTGCGAAACGTTCGTTACGTGAACCCCTGATAAGGGCGTCAATGTTCAACATGGCGTTTTGTCCACGTGGTAGGACAGTGCTAAACGCTTGCTCGACACGGACAAACCAGCCACGTAAACAGAATCGGACAAAGTTCATAGAGTCCTGTTGGACGTTTTGGTAGGTCATGCTGCCACCTTCCGATGGCACGTTCAACATGTGCGACGGCACTTTAAACATTGTTGTAACTTCGCGAGCTGAATTGACTCGGGACTGCACAAACTCTAAATCTTTTGGCGATAGTTGCAACGCCTGATATTTGATGCCAGCGGACAACACGGCAGGTGAGCGTTGCCGTCCGCCGTGAGCCGCCACAAAAGCGCTTTTAAGGTCGTTTGCTTCGTCTCTTGTCAGTTCGCTGTCAGCTTGCAAAACGCCGGTAGGGACTGCGCCTGTTGTGTAAAAGTCGGCGGCCATTTCTTCGCCCGCTATCGCTATCCCTAACGACCGGCGGCTAGCAGCTACAACACCTAAACCGGTTGTTGCTCCCGGCAACGTAAGACCCCGAATATGTAACACGTCCTCGAAAGGCACCGGAACGTTGTTCACTAAATATTCGATAGCGCCGCTGTTAGTCGTGTTAACAGCTACGGCGTTAGGGTTTAACGGTATTGCTGTTTGTGGAAAGCCGAGACTGTCTCGGTCTCCGAGAAGACAGTAAGCGTTTCCGTCTAACAACAAGCTAGTGACGATGCTTGAAATAGTGTCTATTCGTGTCGTGCTTGGGTCGGGCTGTTCCAATATGCGTGGCGTAGGTAAAACGATTTCGCCTCGCCGGTAAGCGTGAAACGGTAAAGAACCAATCGAGTCGCTAATAAGTTGCACACATGCGTACACGGTCGGGATAGTTAGCGACGACGTGCTGTTAACTGTTAACGGTCCGGTTAAAGGTTGTGGTTGCATACCGCGAGACGGGATAACAAAATTTACGTCCCTGTTTTCGGTTTGCCTGCCTCTTAGTAGTCGAGTAATCACATAGATTCTCTTTCAACGATGACGCCCAAAAACATTAACGCAGCACATAGCACAAGCCCTAAGCCTGCCATTCCGCCAAGTGAATAAGCGAAGTAAGAAGCGAGCCCAAAACTTATGAGCTGTAAAAAAGTTCCTAGCATCTAATAGATTTTCGGTTTCGGTGGCAATACCACTGGTTCCAAGCGTAGTGCAACATCGACGGCCATTATGGAAGCTACGGCGGCGTCAATGCGTCGCTTGCTTTGGCGGCTCTCCTTAACCACTCTCACGCCGTACCGGTCCGATTTCGTGTGACAGTTCGCAACATGCCTAGACAACGCTGGGTGATGGTCATGTTGCAACTCTCGCCTAAAGACTAGTTCGGCGAATTGTGAGCACGCCGGAACCATACGTTTAGGGCTTTGCGGATATTCAATGAGTTGAGCGCCCGTCATAGATTCAATTTGCATCATGGCATGACTGAGGGCGAACGGGTCATAGGTGCACGCTCGCGGTTTCCATTCTTCGATTAGCTCTACTAGCTGGTGCGATACTTCGTCGAGGGGTACGCGCCACGCATCGTCGGCCCCTATCGGCTTTTCCCATATGCGGAGAACGCGAAGCCGCTTGTCGGGTGTCGCGGCGACAATCACGGTGGAGTCGTTAGCGAAACTGGCGTCCACAGCGAAAACTACGTCCTCGTCGCCCGGTTCGATGGTTGCTTCCGGGCAGGCGTTGAACTGTTCGGCAGATAACCATTGTTCGCGGTCTTTTGTCCACTGTCCCAAATGCAACCGCCTAAATTCGCCTTCCGGTAATTGTAGAACCTGCGACTGTAAATAGGAATCATCCAGCCAATCGCCGAACGCCGGGTGGTAGCGCCATGCCGCTAAATCGTCGTGCGCCATTTGTTCCGGTGGCGGATTCCAATACGACCACCACGTAGGGTCGATTATTTCGCCGGCTTTTACTCGTTTGTCGTATTCGACAAGATTCCACAGATACGAGTCGTCGCCGCTGCCCGGTGTCGTGATGTGGACAAGCATTGACTGTTTACGAGCACCTGAACCAGATAACAACGCTTCGGTCAGTTCGCCGTCCTTGTGCGCCCACGTTTCGTCCACAATACAAAACGTCGGGTTAAGGCCGTGAGCTAGTCGCCCGTCACTAGATAAGACTCTGAGCACGCCACCCGATAGAGGGCAATACAGAGAGTCCTTAAAGACTTCAACGGCTGAGGCTAAATCAGGTTCTAACTCGATCATGGCTTTTATATTGTCGAGCACGATCCGGGCTTGATCTTTAGACGCTGCGACGCAATAAACTTCTGGCGCCCATTCGCCCGAACCGATAAGGGCGTATAACGCTATGGCGCTTAACAGCTCTGATTTGCCAGATTTTCGGGGCAACATCACTAAGCAATGTTTGTGGCTCCATAACCCGTCGTTGTTGGTTTCAAACAAGCCGTTTATTATTTCTTGCTGAAACGGTCTTAGTTCGATGTATTGCCCGGCGAGGTCGCCTCGGTGATGTTTACAGAACGTTTCGACAAATTCGGCTACGTCCGCACCCAAACTGGTTTTTGTTGTCATTTAAGCCACCTGTACAGTTTGCTTGTGATTTCTTTTGTAGTAGCGACTGTAAGCCCTAGTTTTCCACGGCTTAACGGGTTAAGACCTAGGTCACTAAAAAAGCCTCTTTGTACTTCTAAGATTTTGCGGGCTTCTAACGAATACGCTAAAAACGTTTCGTCTGTTTCTGCCAGCTCCATTCTTCGTTTAACGTCTGCGTACTGGTCATGTAAACGGCATAGCTGAGCTAAAGCGAATAAATCCGACTCTGAGACCCATAAAGCAGCGGCGCGAGTCACTTTTACCCAAAGTTCAGTTCCGGCGGTTCTTAAGTCAGGTGGAACCATCGGCGGACCGTCGACCGGTTCGGCTACTTCGTGTAACTCTTGGCGTGGATGATGGCCCGGTTTTCCGAGCTTTTCTTTAAGTTCAACGGGTTTCCCGGGATTCGTCATGTTTTTTTAAAAGTCATGACTTTTTGGAGAAAGTCGCTTAAATAAAGCGTTTTTTGAAATTTTTATATCGCGGCGGGATCTAAAACAGAGGCCCGGGGGTGTCGAGGGGTCACTTTCAACCAAAAAAACCACAGTTCGGCCTGTGTGGCGTTCTAAGAGCTTTTTGGCGGAGCTCATGCACTAGACCCTTTGCCACGATTGGAGGGGTGCTGCGCCCGGTCTATTGCCTGTTGGATGCTGCGGTTTCCTTTCGATGAATTACAAGATCGGCATAGTACGAGATACCCCCCGGTGTCTTTTCCGGCTTCTACGTGGTCAAGTGTGAGGTCTTCGGTTTTCCCGCAGAATGAACACCACGGCTGGGCCTCCCGGGCGGCTTTGCTGAGTCGTCGCCAAGCGGGGTCTGAATAGCGGGGATGTGCTGGTTTTGAGGGGGTGGTGTGTTCTGGGCACCCCCCCCGGCCCTTTTCTACGAGTCGGGGGCATCCCGCAGCGGAACAAAGGCGAGCGATCATGGTTTACACGTCCACGGTTGCCACGTGTTCCCTGCTACTTGGTAAATGTGCCACGCCATGTCAACGTTTGTTTGTGCGTCGAGGACGTTAGGCCAGCTAACCGGAAACGCTTCGCTCCATACGTCGTTGATTTGCATAAGACCCCAGTCTCTTGTTCCGTTGCTGTTTGTTGGTGATATTGCGTTTGGCGTTAACTGGCTTTCACAGTGAGCCACCTGCATAGCTTCTTCACAATCCCAGCTCTTAGAACAAACGATTTCTCGAATGTCAAATTCGACGGTGGAAATCGGGGCCGTTGTCGTTGTAGTCGTCGGGTGGTACATCACGGTTCTAGGGATTTTTCGGGGGTGGCGGAGTGTTTGCGGCGTGGTCTGGTGAGGAAGCGTCCTCATTGTTTGCGTTGTCGCCGTCGGATAGAGCGGCTCGCGCTTTAGCGACACCACCGGTGTTTCGTTCGATCTGGTTTCGGGTGTGCTCACGCTCGTACCGGACGTTGTGGTTATCCACACGATCATCATTGTTATTGCGAGAAAAATCTTCTTTTGTTTTGAGTTCACTTTGAGTTCTCTCTATATGTCGCGCCGTAGGACGCGCTTGTTCGCGCTGTATAACGCGGTCTATATCTGCTTGCGCGCCAGTCGGCGCGGTTATATCCACAGGGACAAATCGGTATCTTGATGTTTTCCCCATCCCTCCGCCGAGCTCTAATTCGATCAGCCAGCCGTCCTCAACCAGTTCTTTTAGCCGTTTCCTTACGTTGCCGGGATGCATACGACACTTAGCGGCGAGCTTCTGCGAACCGATAAATATTTCGTTGCTATACACATCATTTGCAATGTCAGCCACTGCGAGAAGTACTAACAGTTTTGCGCCCCCGAAGTCGGCGTATTTCCACACGTGGCCTACCGCTTGAGCGCTCACTCGTCCATCCATTTCGTAGGACACAAGCCCGGTAATAGCTGGTGGCAGTCGCATCGCTTAGCGTCGTCCTCAGCGAACGCCTGCTCCCGTTCTTCTTTCGTGATCGCCTGTTCGCCCTTATTGAATTCAAGTTCGTTAGCAGACATCCGGCTTACCCCAACAACTACGAGGATGCTGTAAACGGTCTATCGCATATTCGAGGTCATCTGGTCTTATTACCCGCGCTTCATATCCGGCGCCTGAGAGCAGCTCCAACCACGTTTCTTGCGCCTTGCTTACCCTGCCTTTAGCGCTTTTCAGTTCCCAGATCACGACTTCCCTGCGTTCCGAGTGTCCTAACACAAGATCGGGCCACCCCGGATGGGCTCGACGGCTATCAGCGTTGTGTTGCACTATCCACCCAAACAAGCGGGCGGCGTCTAAAACGGTTCCCTGTAACTCTGCTTCGGTCATACTTCTAGCTCCCAGTCGTAAGGCTTAATCGGGCTGCCGTGGTGTTGACGATCTAACAGAAGGTCCCATTCGGCGTTATAGGCTTTTTCGGCAGAATCCAAATAGGCACCTATCGCCCAAAAGCCGCCAATAATCAATAGCTCAATCACTGTCCCACCCCTGCGATACGTTGGGCGTGGACACTTAGGGCTTCGTTGTAACCTTCTCTTGTCAGCTTGTGTAAACGGCCCGTGTTCCCTTCAGTTGTTGGTGCTTCTATCGGCAACCGTGTGTTTTCGTCATAAACAAAGTCGACTAAACCCCGGTCCCGCAATTCCTTTATGCGGGTGTTCGCCTTTTCGGGTGTTAAACGACCTTTTCCAGAATCCAGCGAATAGTCCGAAATGTTGCGTGCCGTTAACCCTTCTGGGTAGACGCTCATTAACGCTTCCGCTATCCATGCGTGCCAGCTACCAGATTTAACGGTTCGAGCTGCTTTGAGGCTGTTGTCTGAGCCGTCTTTCCTATATGCTCCGCCGGTTTCTTCGGGATCTATTCCACCCCATAACGTGTTTTGCGCCATTGTCAGCTAGTCCCATAGTTCGTGTTTTCGGTGTCGTCCCCCGTTGGTATAAGAAACATTCTGGTGAGCATTTCCTTTAAGGCATAGCTTGTGGCCTTCCCAACGCCCTTGTCTCCCTGATCTAGCGCCTGAGCGACCATTTCGGTTTCGATCCATTCCCCGGAAACGTGCATAAGACGGAACCGGTAACGAACATATTCTTTGCGCCACTTATCGTTCCACGATTCCGATTTTGTTTCGGAAATCGCCGGAATAATAATAAGCCCGTTACGGGCCATAGGCCCAGAACAAGCGTTTACTACGTCGTCAATCGTTCTGAAACTATAACCGCCCATTTGTTGAGCAGCTTTACCGGATTTGTTGACAGGACCAATTTCTAAAGCGGCAGCGACTAGAGCTGCGACTATTTCGCCGTTGTTTTCGGATACGGCAATCCATTCTTGTTTACATGGCATAAGTGATAGAGAACCAAAGTTTTCAGTATCCGTCAAGCACTACCAGTTAGGACCAAACCATTCTTGTACTGCGTCCCTACCCCATTCCCGGTCACGAAGAATGTTTATAACTCCGTCAGTACGCCAAAAAAGGTCATCTAACTGCCAACGTATTTCCCCGTCGTGTAACAGTTCGTCTAGTTCCTGCGTCATTTCTTCGAGATCTTCTAAACGGTCTGTCAGCTCATCGCCGTCGAAAGCGCTAATGCTGCGTTCTATCGAATCAAGACGTAACAAGATGGCAGGATCTGTTTCTACGGACAAGTCGCCCATATCGGCTTCAACTCGGTTAACAGTGTCTTCTAGCTCACCTATACGACCAGCAACCTGAGCGGCGTTCCACACAATAACGCCAGACGTAACAGCTACAGACATAATTAGTCCTAAGGTAAGTCGGCTAACTTTGATTTGTTTAAAATCGCTTTCGATGTCATCGGCCATTTAATCGCACTCTAACGCTCTCTGGGACGCTTCAAAAACGCCCCATTGTTCTTCGGACCAGTTCTTAACGCTGTCGTCATTTAACGACGCTAATAAAGCTACGCACGCTTCAGGGGTTACAGGTGCCGTTGGCTCCGGGTCGCTGTTAGGCCAAAACGCCCAAACACCGATACCGGCGGCAACAAGCGCGCCGATAATGGCTTTAACGTTTTTGAGGATGTGTTCTATCGAATCCCGCCAAACGTCAGACCGCTCTGCTATGTCCTCGATTGTCACTTTTCGAGAAGATCGGCGGTGCCCGCTCCTAGCTTCGAAGCTACAGCGGATTTAATAACCGATAAAGCGGCACCTATAGCCGCCGCTAACGCCATTTCTTGACTTTGTGCATTCATGTCCATCAGTTGATTAGCGCCCATGATCCCTAAATAGGATTGCACGCCTGTTAATACTGCTCGTTCAATAAGGTTTTTATAAAACATCGGTTGGCCACCTTTCCAAGATAGGCCGTTTTTGTTTCTCTACAAGTTTGGCATGTGTCAACGGTCCACAGACGCCGTCTTGCGTTAAACGTGGCCGACACTTACCCTGAAAGCGTTTCACGTGAACTTCGGTCATAGGCCCAAAATGGCCGTCCGCAGTGATTCCCAAAACTTTTTGTATTGCTGCAACATCGGGACCGATATCGCCCCTTTTTAGAGTTCTACGTTTTAAGGGAGGGAGGGGTTCAGCTTGTTCAGGTGTTTCGAAATGCCCACTGTTAACAGCGTCAGCGATAAGACGACGCCACGGGATACGCAAATCAGGGTCTATCTTTCGGTTCGTCCATTCTCTATGCATAAGCACACGGGTTAACGGGTTCCAACCATGCAAAAGACATAGCGTGGCGCACGCTTTTATTGTTGCTTCTAGCAGCTGGTCGCTGTAACGCTCACCTAGACCATCCGCCTCTAGCTCAAACCCGACAAAATGTTTATTCCCGGCTCGGTATGCTCCCGGTTTCGGTGCGTCATACAGTCCTTGCCCGTAGTCGGGTGGCTCAACGTCTGCTAACAATTGTTCTATTCGGTTTGCCATGCCACGCCCGGCATGATGGCAACGCCCGCCCGCTACCAAAAGTATCGCCCCGTCCCTACCTACAAGAAATTGGGATAAAGGACCAGATAGGTCTCGCCGCCCCGATATGACTAGTTCTCGACACGGCATGTTTCCGCTGTTGCGGGTGCGGGCCGTGGG
>ERZ1046148.1548-NODE-1548-length-11408-cov-6.012067_pt1 | contig 11408 bp, 13 predicted proteins | sample MGYA00383090_ERZ1046148 | MGnify/ENA primary metagenome ERZ1046148 (study PRJEB29581, sample SAMEA5548360) | metagenome | biome: marine; feature: coastal; material: water | depth 25 m | study: Short-term variability in the microbial, nano- and picoplankton...
ATTGCAGGTGGTGGGGGTTCTCAAGCATCTGGTGGAGGCGGTGGAGGAGCAGGAGGATATAGAACTGCTACTGGTTTTTCTGTCTCAGCATCAACAGAGTATGCGATTACTATAGGTGCAGGCGGTCCCGCAGATAATACTACAGGCACTTATGGTGATGGTTCAAATTCAGTTTTTTCTACAATAACTTCTACAGCAGGTGGCGGTGGTAATTATTTTCAAGGAACGCCCGGTCGTGATGGAGGTTCTGGTGGTGGAGTAGGCGGTAGGAGTTCTGCTGCAAATGGCGAAGGACACGGCAACGGCACAGCAGGTCAAGGTAATGATGGTGGAAATCGTGGTGGCGGTGGAGCTAACGCACTTTGTGGCGGTGGCGGTGGCGGTGGTGCTAGTGCTGTTGGTGGTGATACTAGGAATGACACAGCTGCTAATGATTTTAAAGATGGTGGTCACGGAGGTGCAGGTACGGCTTCTTCTATTACAGGTTCTTCTGTAACAAGAGCAGGCGGTGGTGGAGGCGGTGGTGATAATGGCGGTTCAAGTGGAAATGCAGGCTCAGGTGGCGGTGGCAGAGGTTCAGGTTCAGGTAATGTTTTTAGAACAGCAGGAACGGCAAACACAGGCGGTGGCGGTGGCGGTGGTGGTAATCCTGCTCCTTCTGGTGGAGATGGCACTGGTGCTGCAGGTGGCTCTGGTGTTGTTATCATTAAAGAACCCGCAATTTTAGATTTACAAAACACTTCTGGTATTTGGACTATGAACGCTGTTTATGCAGCTGTCTTAGGAGGCAACTGGACTTAATAATATAACAAACAATAAAAAACCCGCACTAAGCGGGTTTTTCGTTTTTAGGAACCTTCGTCTACTGGTTCTGCTTCGACTTCATTTGGGTCTTTGTCGATAACTTGCTCAAGTCTACTAGTGTATCCTTCTTTAGCTAATAAAAGCCTATCAAGAGTTAGTCTAGCAACATTTACGTCGCCCTCCAAACCTTGAAGAAGTGCCACTAACATCTTTGCATCGTCATGCAGATCCGATATGATGTATTTCTTGTCGTTAAACATTAATACTGGTTCACTTTCGGTTACTTGTGTATTTGCGCTCATTTAAATATATCCTGCCAATTACCTGTCGTGCTCGCTTTAGCATACTCTGTAGCACGGTTTTCAAAAAAGTTGGTATGCTCAACACCATTGAGTATATAGTCTAACCAAGGGAGTGGGTTTGTTCTTGCATTAAAAATAGTTTTCATACCTATACCTAACAATCTACGATCTGCGATATAGCGAATATATTCTTTAACATCACTTGCGGTCAGATCTGGTATCTCTGCATTATCAAAACAAGTATCAATAAAATGATCTTCTAACTCTACTACCTTCTCGGCAGCACAGTATATATCATATTTCAACTTATCAGTCCACAACTCTGGGTTCTCTCTAATAAACTCTTTAAATAGACGACTCATACTTTCAACATGTAATGTCTCGTCTCGAACACTCCATGTAACTATCTGCCCCATACCTTTCATAAGGTTATGTCGTGGATAGTTTAGTAGTATAGCAAAACTACTGAATAGTTGTACGCCCTCTGTGAACGCACTATATACCGCCATAGTTTTTGCCATGTTATACGGAGTATCTACGTTAAAATTACTTAAATACTCGTGTTTTTCTTGCATAGCTTGAATTTCATGAAACAGTTGGTACTCATCATCAGAGTATCCTAGCGTTTCAAGTAATAAAGAATATGCGTCTTGATGTACTGCTTCCATGTTTGCAAATGATGATAACATCATTCGTACTTCTGGTTGCTTAAAAGTAGGAAGATAATGGTTAGCATATCCTCCCGCTACATCTACATCTGCTTGTGTAAAAAATCTAAATATATTAGATAATAATGCTTTATTATCAGGTGTTAGTTTTTCACGAAAGTCTTTTAAATCATCTGCCAGATTGACTTCATCTGGAATCCAATGCATTTGGTTTTGCGTTTTGTATGCTTCATACGCCCACGCATAGTTAAAGGGCTTATAGAATTCTCTTTCATCTAATAAACTCATCTTATCCCTCACAGGCTAAACAGCCTTCTTCGTCTTGATAATCAAAAATGTACTCTCTCAAGACTTTATCTGAGACTACATCTGCTCTTTTTAATGCCTCACTACGTAGGTAGTAAAGCGTTTTCATTCTTCTTTTCCATGCCCTCATATGGACATTGTGTAATTCTTGTTTGGAAACATCAGATGGAAAAAATATATTACAACTCTGTGCTTGACAGATAAACTCTTGTCTATCTGCAGCATGGTCAATAACCCATCTCTGGTCTAGTTCTACTGCTGTTTTAAATACATTCTTTTCCCAATCAGTTAAGCAGTCTAGATGTGCAACACTACCACCATTAGTGATTATTGTTTTCCAGACTTCTTCTGTATTAAACCCTTTTTCTTCAAGTAGGTCTTCCAAAAATTTATTTTTAAGTAGTGAACTACCAGTTTTAGTTTTTTGAGTAAATGCATTAGCCCTATAAGGCTCAATACTAGGACTAGTATTACCGCAAATGATACCGCTACTAGCATTAGGAGCGATAGCCAATAGATGAGCGTTACGCACACCATAACCAACTCCATCAGGACACTCGCCTCTTTCCAGTGCAAGATCCTTGGTTGCTTGAACAGCTTGTTCTTTAATATGTTTAAACGCTCGTAAATTAAACCCCTTTGCCATTGGCGACTCAAAAGGTATATTATTTTTTTGTAAGTAGGCATGAAATCCCATTGCTCCTAATCCAATACTGCGCTCTTGTTCAGCGCTATATTTTGCTTTTGCAAGTGAATCTGGTGCTCCCTGTATAAAGTGTTCTAGAACATTGTCTAGAAATCTTACTAGGTCTGGTATGAAATGTGCATCACTTTGCCACTCTTCAAACTTCTCAAGATTCACACTAGATAGACAACATACTGCTGTTCTATCTTCATTAGTAGGTAATGTTATTTCACTACATAGATTACTTTGATTAACTTTTAAACCAAGTTTCTTTTGAAACTCGGGCAAAGATTCATTTACAGCATCACCAAACATAATGTATGGCTCTCCTGTCTCTATCCTGTTTTGAATTAACTTAACCCATAATGTTTTTGCTGAAACAGTTTTCTTAACTTCTCCACTATGTGGATCAATCAAATCCCAACTGTCATCGAAACCATCTTCCTGCGTAGCTCTATCTATAAGTTTCATAAATACATCAGGTATTACTATCGCATGATGAAGATTAATTGACTTCCTATTAATGTCTCCGCCTGTTGGTTTACGAACATCTAGGAATTCTTCTATCTCTGGGTGACTAATATCTATGTAAGCTGCATAACTTCCTCGTCTCGTTACTCCTTGACTAAAAGCTAACATCTCTGCGTCGACTACTTTCATAAATGGTATTACTCCAGTACTTTCGCTTCCATGAGATGTTTTAGAACCTACACTTCGTAAGTGCCCCCAATATCCTCCAATACCGCCACCTACAGAAGAAAGCCAAGCATTCTCTGTGTAGTGGTCTGTAAGACCTCCCCTACTATCGGGGATATAATTTAAGAAACAACTAATGGGCAAGCCCCTAGATGTTCCACCGTTCGAGAGTATAGGAGTACTAAACATAAACCAAAGGTTACTTGCGTACTCATATATTCTCTGTGCCATAGCATCGTCGTCCGAAAACGTACGGGCTGCTCTAGCAAAGGCTTCCTGTGGAGATATTTCTCCTTCAACCATATATCTGTCGTTTAGAGTTTTTATACTAAACTCTGGGAGTATACTATCCCTATCAAAATCTATTTCTATAGCCATGATGTCCTTTAAATGTATGTTGACAATGAATTGTCTATTGTTACTGTATTTTCGCTACCAATGGCTTCTGCGCAGTACGCAAGCAAGTCCATTAGCTCATAGTTTGTCAACAGACGGCTAATATTTTCATTTAACGATTGCATATATTTATATTTACTGCTAAATGGTGCGGCATCATAGATGTCAAACGCACTTCCAAATTCTTTTACTAAGCCTTCTGCTCTCTTCGGTCCAATTTGTGGTATACCAGGAACATTATCTCCTGTGTCTCCCGTCAAACATTTGATTGTAATATATTCTTCTATCGAATAATTATGTGTAGTGCTCCAATTCTCAAAAGTAGTTTCCTTTCTATTGATGTAAGAAAACCTTGAGACGTTGGGATTAATAAGTAAGTCCCAGTCTCTATCTGTACTCATTAACCATATATCGTTAATGTTATACTTCTCTCTATTTTGTACTATATAGGCGGCTATATCATCAGCCTCTACGCCTTTGAAACGAAGTACGCACCACCTTTTATCCATAAGGGCGAGTGTTCTCTCCATTTCTTCCATAAATTCTTGAAAAGCTTGTGCCTCTTCAGGTGTCTGCTTTTCATATCTTTCTTTTCTGTTACCTTTATACTCAGGTAATATACCTTTTCTAAAACTACTGCTTCCCCAATCTGCGGCTATTACAATACTACCACAGTTGTAAGAAGTTGCAAGGGACTGAACTGTTGCCATATAGTCCTCTGCGAAATCGGTTCTACCTTGATGCTTCCATCTAAATCCAAGATTGAGTGCATCAATTATTATTGTTCTCTCACGAGGAGCTCCGCTCCCCATATTCATAAAGCTCTTAGCCATTTATAAACCTCGGTTGTTCAAAGATTAGCCAATCCGTAGCTAAACTAACGTAACAATCCAAGTGCTTTACATACATATACTTTTCTACTTTAAGAGGTGCCTCTTCTTGAGCCACGTATATCTTTGATCGGTTGTACTTAAAGAAAAGAATAGGCTTCTGACCGCCTTTCTTTGCTTGTTCTGTAGTTTGTTCCCACCACTTAATAAACTGATTTGAGGTTGTACTAATTACTTTGTCGTTAAAATGATTATCTTTATAATTTTTTACTTCAATGCAATAGATGTTCTCTTTATTAGGTACGAACAAATCTCCTTTCATAAATTCTAGTGCGCCCGACATGGGTACTCTTTGAAAGTCTAAGTTTGTATGTTTTTTAAGTAATTCTTTTACTTGACGCTCTCCTGTAGCGCCTTTAGCTCTTGGGTCTACCATTAATCTTCTTCTACGAACAGGATATCCTGTTCTGTTAATATTACATAAAAATCGTCTCCGACTTTTAACTTCTTTTGAGCAGAGTGCCATTCAAAATATACTCTGTCTCCTATTTTAACTTGAAAGGGTACTTTAAATCCTTTCTTTGTCATTCTTGAATAGTCTCCCAGTCCTACGACTGTGCCACTATTATCAAGTCTCCGCGATGAGTCAACCAGTATAATCCCTCCACTTGTGGTATCTGACTCAACTTTACCACGTTTTACCATGATATTATCTCTTATGGGCTGCGGTACGCTCCCTACTTCTATATAATCACTTCTTACTTGTGCCATATCTCTCCATTAAATAGTTACTAAACTTACGGGTGTACTCCTCATACGTGTAACGCACACTATGGGGTGAGCTATGTTCGTCACAATGGTCTAGCCACATGCGACGACAAAAGCCCTCGAAATCATCTAAATTAGATGACTCTATAAAATCTATTATTTCTTTGGTTCTATTCATTCTGTAACATCTTCTTCTGTTTCTTGCCGTCATTCTAGCCTACTAATATTCTCCGTTTTAAGAACTTCGATCTTGTCTAGTAAAGGGTGTGTCCAACCATGAGATACTATATAAGTATTCAAGCCTTCTTCCTTTAATAGAACTTCTACTAATTTCTCCCGCCCTTGTTCATCTAATACATTGATGACTTCATCAAGGAACAGAACATTTATGCGACTCTTTGAAATACTACTCATCAATTTTCGTATTGCAATTAAAGTCGCTGTATTAACTCGGGTCAATTCTCCACTACTTAAAGCGGTAATATCAATTATGTTTCCTTCGTCTGTAACCTCTACGTTTAACTTGTCGTTGGTCACTACGAAATTGATGCTAAATCGCCCATCACTTAATTCTGCTAAATAATCATTTGCCAAATCTTCTAACTCTTTTACCATGTTCTCGATCTTGTAAGCTATAAGACCGTTGGTAGAGAAAGCTTTCTTTAGGACTTCTATGTGCCCTGCTTTTTCTTCGACTTTAGATAATTTGTCCGTAATTCCTTCAAGTTCTTTTTCAAACTCTGCTGTTTGCTCGAGGATAACTTGGACTCTTGTGTTCTTTTTTGTTCTTTCTTCATTTTGTGTGGCTATTTCCTGTATCTGCGATTTGGCGTGAGTGATACTCTTCTTTAAGGTTGCTATCTTTTCTTGCAAATCGTTGCCGTTATATATTTCCGTTGGAAGACTTCTATCAACTCTAGAGTATAAATCTTCAAACTCCTTCTTTTCTTTCTTATAGTTATTATAAGCAACTTCATCATCTTTTCTTCTATCTATTTCTTCAGTAAACTCTCTCAGGTCTTCGTTACTCATGAGAAGTTTTGTTCTTAAGTCTACAATAAGTTGATCTATGAAATTGTGGTCCACCTCCTGTTCGCATGTAGGACATTGTCCTTCTAACTTCTGATATTCTTGGATCTTAGATCGCAAGGACTTCATCTTTCCCTCTACCTCTCCTCTATCACTTACTAGTGTATAGTAGGGTTCAGGAGCTTTTGTATGACTTTGTACTACACCCATATCAATACCACCTAGTAACTGCTTATATGTATTATTTTCGTTTATTTTTTGATTTTTTTCCGAAATATTTTCAAAGTCTACAGATAAATCACGTAATGCCTTTTCATCTTTTTCAGAATATTCTGGTAATTTTATCATTGGAAGTATGGTACTATCACTCAATTTATTTTCATCTAACCATTTTATAATAGTTTTTGATTTTCCATCTAGCTCTGCAACCTCTTGACCAGAAGTACGGGCTAGTTCACGGAATACATCATAGTACGCTACATAATCTTCCAAGTTCAGTAACTCTATTAGAAACTTCTTTCTATTTGCATCGGTCGCAGTTAGAAACTGTAGTGATGCATTTGTATTTTGATATACTAACTGTGTAAAAGTTTTAAAATCTAATCCAAGTATTTGTTCCACAGACTTATATGTATTAGTCGCAGTATGGCTACTAATATCTTCTGCTCCCTCAAATAGCTTAACTTTTATACTACCTCTACTTCTACTTACATCAATTGAGTACTGCTTATCTTCCACAGCAAAAGTCAGGTGTATGTTATACCCTGCATTTATAAACCGATTTTGTATGTCGGCTTTCTTTATTCCTTTACTGTTCTTGTTGTATAATACTTCTTCAATAATGAGTGGTATGGAGGATTTGCCCATACCATTGGTACCAACCAGTTGAGTGAGAGTGCTATTGTTAAGGTTAATACTGTTGTCTTTACCATAACTAAAACAATTATCCCACTTCAGCGTTTTTAGAGTGATCATGAAATATTCCTAATATTTGTGTTACTGTATCGTCTTTTAATTCGAGAATATAACTAAGATATTCTGCAAGCTCCTCTTCCATAGACATGTCTGAGTCTAGTATAAGAGTGGCTTCTGTTTTTCTTTTGACTACTTTCTTATCAAGTAGTTCTGAATTCTTTATAAGTGAAAGATCGGCAACATCTCCCTCTAGCTCATAGATTGTATAGTCATAATCAGTTGGAATCATGGCGTTTGGGTCTGTTACCGTCTTTCGTATTAATTGTGGCAGAGCAAACTCTCTCCAGTCCCATTCCCAACTTTTCTCATCAATTAAAATATATCCTGTCTTAACCTTTGTTCTATGAAACTGGGTCGACATAGGACTGCCTGGGTAGACAATGTTTAACTGCGTATTAGAATGACTGTGTAGATCGCCCGCAAAGACTATCGGAAACTGTGATAGCTTTGATAAGTCTATTTCGGGAGATACATGTGGGGGTATAGAACCTCTTACATGAGTAAACAATGGCTTCCTAATATCTAAATCTAGAATAGGATTCCACTTTCTATGTAAGTAACAGTATGGAAGAATACTATAATCATCTGTCTTCCATATTTCATCTATAACCGTTACTAAAGGGTTTAGTCTCTTTGTTGCCGTTTTTAGCTGTGTGAAGAATGTTTTATTCTTCTTAGTAGCTTCGTGGTTTCCATCAAATATAATTGTTGGAATAGTAACCCCGCTAATAAAGTCGAAATACAACTCTAATTCGGGCATTGAAGGGAGTCTATCAAATAAGTCTCCCCCAATGATATGCAGATCGACCTCTTGCTCAATCTCTTGGATTTGTGAAAAGAAGCTACGATACCTATTGGTTGCCCAATCTACTGGCACGTTCTTCTGTCCTAGCTTGATATGCCAGTCTGCCGTAAATAAAATCACGCTACGAAATCGTCCTCAGGTTGCCACGAGCAGCCTGTAAGTCCACCAGCTTGAATAGCTGATAGTGTTCTTCCGATTTCCTCTGCATTTCTTCCTGTATCTAATGCATTTACTGATACATGTTGAACTATATTATTAGGGTCAATAATATAAGTAGCTCTATAGTGAACTCCCTCAGTCTCACTTACGATTCCTAACTCATAGCCAAGTCTCATTCCTGAGTCTGCTGCAAGTATGTGATCAATGTGCTTAATTCTTTCATTACTTTCTTTCCAAGCTTTTTTACAAAACTCGTTGTCTCCACTAACGCCAATAACTTGGGCATCATTAGTCAACATATCGAAAGCCGCTATCTCAGTAGGACATATGAATGTAAAATCTTTTGGGTAAAAGTACATTACTGTCCATTGTGAGTCTACGTCAGTCTCATCTATGCTACCTAGTGAATCGTTAACTTCACAAGTATTCATTTTGAATTGTGGGAATTCTTGTCCTACACCTACCATTTCTGCTCCGCGCCTTCTGAAAATTCTTTAGCAACTTCAGCGTCAGGTGCTTCGTTACTACCTGATCTAACTCTATCTAATAGTTCTTTTTGAGCATCAGCACTAGGTCTAGGCAGTACTTCGTCCATAGACTTAAGTTCTGTTATAGCTTCTAGCTCTGCTTCTTCTAATGCTCTGGTTTTGCAACGAAGTACTTGTAATTGGTACTCTACATTGAAAGCCATCGGACCAGTTTTAACTCTTTTAAAGTGTACGTCCCAGCCCGTTTCTGCATCAGTAGGATCACCAAGATCTTCTGCTGCAAGCATTATCTGTTCTAAGAGTTTCTTCTTTAGGTTAAGTACTTTGACTTGTCCGTCTTTTGGGTCAATACATTGTATTGCGTATGACCAACCGCATTTCATTTCTGGGTTATATTGCTTAACCCAATCTTTCTCTTTGTTATCGAAAGTTTCTGTAGAACGATTGAAGGAAAGACACTCCATAGGAATGTTCTTTGCGTTCTCACCTTTTATCCAGTATACATATCTAGGAAGTATATCTCCTACCATTCTAACAACGTTATCGCCGTCTTGATATTGGAATTGATTTATGGAAGACTTCTTAGCCTTACCTTCTAATTGTGCAAATTTTAATGCCATTTTTATTTCTCCGTTTGTGACTTCTCATATAGAAAATGGACTGTGCCTCTTTCTATTCTGAATAGCCTATTTTTCTTTATTATGTGCTGCACGCCTTTTGGGAGCCGTGCTAGTTCTAATGTTAATTTATTATTTGTTAAGTAATCATTGTAACTCCTATAAGAAGCCACAGCGATATATTCAGCCCACTCCACATCTGTTGCGGACTTACGATGCTTGTAAATGAACTCGGGATTCAGTAAAAAACTGTCACCAGAGTAATCCTTTCCATAGAATTTGAATAGCCTATCCCTCTTACTTGTGGGTGGATATTGATAAGTTACATACCATGTTATGAGCATGATGTCAGATACCTTATTCTTACTATCTTTCGCTATCTTTTTCCAATTATATCGTATCATATATTATACTAAAAATTTGAACTCCTGTCAAGAAGTATTTTTTCATAGGTCATTTACCTCGTATCCTTGCTTCATATAATAGCCTCGTCTATTGCTCGCCTGTCTCCTTGCCGTTTTTCCTTGTAAGTTTATGTCGACTACAACAGGCTGAAGTTTATCTTTTTGTATTCTAATAATACGTCCGATTAACTGTGTTAGCAGGGGCTCATTATTTACAGGTGTACCTAGTACTAAACAACTTAAGCAGTCCAAGGATACTCCCTCTGAGAAGATAGACTGTGTTCCGTAAAGAATATTCATATCTCCCCATAACTGTTTCATCATTTCAGGTCTCTCTTCGTGAGGTATATCTCCTGTAATAGACATAGCCTCCTCTCCGCTTAGCTTAGCACAGGTCTTTAAAAATTCTACTCTGTCAGAGACAACTAAAACTTTATGACCCTTTGCTGCATAAGCGCTCGCAATCATAGCAACAGAATGTACATACTCCTCTTGATAAGATAAGTGTGTTACTTTGTTAGCCCATGGAATGTTCTGTCCGTCCATAAACCTAACGTCTGATGCTATGATATCTACTTTAGGTGGCATATAGTTTTCTTTTGGTGGTTTATGGACTGTTTGCCCAAAGTAATCTCTAAAGACTACATGTTTACCATCTTTTCTTTCTATAGTGCCTGAGAGTCCGATCTTATATCTTGCTTTGTTCTTATCTAAAATTTTAGCAAAGGTTGGACTGCTTACGTGATGCATCTCATCTAATATGACTGTGCCAAATTTATCAGAAACTTCTGGAACTCTACGGTATAGAGACTGTACACTTCCGATAACGATAGGGCTATCTATATTAAATTTTCCACCACCTATAATTCCTGGCTCAATCCCGAAGACTTTCTGTACTTCAGTTTGCCATTGCTTTAGTAGAGCTAAAGTATGAACTACTACTAATGTTTTCTGCCCAAGATTTGAAGCGATAGCTAAGGCAGTAAATGTCTTACCCCAACTTACCCAAGCGTTTATTATACAACTCTCGTCCACTACATCAAAAACTTTCTGCTGACTTGCTCGTAACTCGAACTTGAAATCAGGAAACTCTGTTGGTATAGTAATTCGTTTATCAACTATCTCATAGTCTTTAGGTATTAAATCTTCTCTTCCACTTGGAACTGTAATTAAGTCTTTCCGAATAATTCCCATATTCTTAATTGTTAGAGGTGGGTCTCTCGGATCGTGGTTAGGTATTGTATAAGTTAACTCTTTATCAACATACTCTTGAAGAGTTGGATTAGCACTTAGGTAAATTCTATTACTTAGTACTGCTTTCATACTTCTTTAGTCCTCTTAAAGTTTGGTCTAGTCTACCAAAGTTATATAGGTGTATCTGTTCGTGATTTAAACGACTAACAAATTTGCTTGTATTAAACCCATTCTTATTAATATATTGTATGCCTACTAAATTTTCTATAATATGCTTAAAAC
>ERZ1046148.1549-NODE-1549-length-11401-cov-9.505376_pt1 | contig 11401 bp, 13 predicted proteins | sample MGYA00383090_ERZ1046148 | MGnify/ENA primary metagenome ERZ1046148 (study PRJEB29581, sample SAMEA5548360) | metagenome | biome: marine; feature: coastal; material: water | depth 25 m | study: Short-term variability in the microbial, nano- and picoplankton...
TTATATATACTGTGTAACCCACAGAGAAAAGGTGAACGTTCATTATGCAGCAAGTGCATCCCGAACAATTCCCTTCATAGCAGCACGATGATACCTTGAAACCACCTCTTCCAGTTCCGAAGCGTGATCCAAATACTCATCAGTAAGTCTACCTTCTGAAACCATTCTTTTCCACCGAACAACAGTATCATTACCTTCACGAATGTAAACAGTTACGAGTTCTTCAAAACCATTCCAAGTGGAGTCAAACTCATAATCTCTACCTTCACCAGTAAAAACTTCTTTCCTAGTAGTTTCCCAAGAAGAAACCATCCATTTATCTTTATGAAAATCCCAAAGATAAACATATTCCAGATAACTACGTTCACGAATAGATTCTTCAAAATCTTCATATGATTCGTAGGTTTCGGCCTCATCTGAATTTGCACGATCTTCATGAGAAGCTGCAATGGTTTCTCTTAAAGAAGATGCATAACCCAATTTCTCTGCAAGATCTCTTGCAAGTACTCTCAGATTATAATTTTCTAACAACATTTCGCCGACACCGATTGTATATCCATCGTAATGTACATAGGATGAAACAACTGATCCGTCTTCATTCAAATACGCAACTAAAGCATTTGTACTCATAATATATTCTCGCTAGAGATTCATCAAATAGGTGAGAACCTTTCCTCACCTTTCACTACTATTATACCAAATCTATACTAGAATGTCAAGTTTTTTTCAACTTTTTTGAAGATTAATCATCATTAGGATAGATTTTCCTGCTTCGATTGCAGTATCAACGATCCAATCAAGATTTTCTTCGTCATAATCCCACTTGTCTTTGACATATTCTACGAGCTCATCGTATTCTTCTTCTGAGAGATCTTCAATTTCTGGAAGAACATCTTCAATGTCATCTACGGCTTCAAACAGTTTCTTTACAGGATCGATGAAATATCTTGCATCACTCCATGTCATTTCTCCATCCTTTTGTGCTTTACCGACTGCTTCAACGAATGAGAACATAAAATCTAATATATCCTTCGTTTCTTCGATACCTCTTGTTTCTGCCATGTTATCCCTTCTCTTGTTGTTTTTTGATTCTTTTTAAAATCATTTTACGTTTACGCATCGCAGCTTTTAATCTATACCCCGATACATTATCTATAAAAATCTCTCCGTCCATATGCTCGGATTCATGTTGAAAAATCCTTGCAGACAGTTCGATGAAATTTCCCGCCTGTTCTTGTCCGTCAGAAAATTGAAATCTAGTGGACACTCCGTATGCACGTTCTATGGCCACATACAAGCCTGGATAGGACAAACAACCTTCTTTCATAAAAGTTGTTTCTTCGCTAAACTCTGTAATTTCTGGATTGAAAATCACTACTGGATCATACCCATTCATCATTGCAAATGCAGTAACAGGAATCCCCAATTGATTTGCAGATAAACCATATCCACGATGATGAAACATATTTTCAAGCAACTGTTTCTCCAATTTCTCTGGATCAACTTGTGGGCTATCAAAATCAAAAACATCTGGCACTTCCCTCAAAAAAGGATCGTCTTCTTTTACCAGTTCACATATTAAATCACTCATGTTGCCTCTATCTTGCTGAATTGTTTTTCTTTCGCAAATTTAATTGTCGAAATGAATTTATCAAAAAGTATCTCCCCCTTATGAGATATCACAAACACATTTGTATTTGCATCAAGTGTATTGATGATTTTCAAAAATGCATCTGTTCCTTCTGCATCCAAAGATGAATCAAATACTTCATCCAAGATCAAAAGATTCGTGTTCACACTATTCTTGAGCTTTGCAACCATTCTCCATGTGAACAATAGTGCAAGATCAATCCTCATCTTCTCACCTTCAGAAAAAGATGCATACGAGAATTCATCACGATACTGAGATTGAATCGTTTCATTGAAGTTCTCATCGATTGAAAAGTTGATAAGAAAGTCAAGTTCGTTTAAATATTTATTTACATACTTGTTTATGATAGGTACGTATTGTCTTATAATCTTTGTTTTAATGCCGGAGTCTCTGAGCAGTTCATGGGCATATTCATGGAGTTTTTTCTGTTCCGACAACTTTGCATAGTCCTGTAAAGATTCTTCTAAATTCACTCTCAATGTGTGTAATTCTTTCTCTATCGAATTATCATTTTTTTTCTCATTCTTGAGTTTATCAATTTCCCTTTGTGTTCTATCAATATTCTCTGCAAGAGATTCCATCTTAGATTGTATTCCTACAAGTTGCTTATTTTTCTCAACAACTTGTCCTCCGATTTCCCGATACTCCTTCAATGTCTTTTCTAAAGTATCAATCTCTGTTTGAATCTTATCCAGGCCATCCTTCTTCTCATCCATCTTCTTTGATATGTCAATCACCCTCTCTTTCTTAAACTCATCATCTATGACTTGTTTACAAGTTGAGCAAGTAGAATTCGTTTCATAAAAAGATATTTCAGTTTCTTCCTGTTTCAGTTTGTATTCAATCTGATCTTGAACCTTTTCGTAGTCAGCAGATTTCTTTTTGACAGAATTCTCATCTGACAGTTTTTCACCAAGAGTTCCTATTTCTGATTGAAGTGCAACCATTGAAGTCTTGGCCGTTTCTTTCTCTGTTTCAAATCGTTCAATCTCTTTTTCTTTTTGAGAGATGACCGATTTACTATCTTTCTTCAATCTCTCAATATAATCCTCTTGTACTTCGATTTTCTGCTTATACAGACTTTTTTCTATTTCCAGAGTTCCCATATCGTTTTTCAACTCTGAATTCTTGGATTTCAAAATACCATTCATTGAAGAAAAGATTTGGATGTCCAGTAGATCTTCTACAATCGTTCTTCGATCCGACTGCTTCAGTTGCATGAATGGCTCAAAGGAAGAATTTCCAAGAACAACTATCTGAGTGAAAGATTTGTAATTCAACTTGAGAATCACCTTTTCCAAATAGTCTTGATAATCCCGATTGTTTGCGAGTTGATCTATCAGTTTTCCATCCTGTAGAATTTCAAACTTATTGGGTTTTATCCCTCTACGAATTGTATACTTTCTCTTCCCGATAATAAAATCAATTTCAACAAGCAATCCCTTTTCGTTAATTGTGTTGATTAACTGAGCTTTGTTGATATTACGAAATGGTTTACCAAATAATGCAAAAGTCAATGCATCTAAGATTGTTGACTTACCAGATCCATTTTCACCTATTATAAGAGTGGTTGATGATCTGTCTAAGAGAACAGTTGTTGGGGCGTCTCCTGTAGAAAGAAAATTTCTCCAAGAGACTTTCTCAAATACTATCATTAATATTAATTATTTTCGTTTAAGAGTTGTGGGTTGGATGTTTCAAAAGGATTGCTTTCACTCCTTAGACCATCTTTCAATGCAATAAGAATCATCTTATTGAGAGTGATTCCTCTCCCATGTGCTAACATTGATAATTTTAATACCACATCATCGGAAATTTCTAATGTTATTGCTGCTTGTGGTTCTGGCTCTGGTTGGATTATTTGAGCTCTTTTAGTTTTAGTAGTTAAACGATTTTCTTTATCTCTCTGTCTTTCTATTTCGTCCATATCATAATTAGACATTGTTTTGTTCCTCCTGTTGTCTTTTATATTCTTCTTGTTCTGTTTTACTTGAAAATACTACATTGAAAGAAACACTTCTTCTTTCTCCCTTTCCGTCTGGTGTTCTAAATGGATATACCCAATGTTGTTGAGATGCAGGAAATATGAAAAAATCTCCTACTGCTGGTTGTATTGTCATAATTGGAGTTCCCCAACGTGGATCTTTACCTGCGACCCCAGCAAAGTTTATTGCACCATCATCTTCTGGTCTATTGAATTTACGAGTAGGTAAGTATTCTGGAATTTTAAGATACATTACGGATGAAAGATCACATTTTGTATGAATATGAGCAGGATTATATTCATTGTCCTTTTGAGATATGATCCACATCGAAAGCATTTGTGTATACCACTCTTCTGCAAGAATTGCCGGTCTGTTAAATGGTTCAGCTTGACATTGTGCTTGAACTACATAATTCCTTGCAACATCCATGAAAAATCCCAATAACTCTTCTTTTTCTAAAATATCATGATCTACCCAAAGTTCATGTTCTATCTGTCCTGCAAGATGTTCTCCATGACTTTTTTCATTTTCTACATTATCAACAATCTTATCTGTGATTCGGATCATCTTTTCTAAAATTGGTGGGGGCAATTGTGTCTTCATTACAAAAGTAGACCAAGGCTGCAACAAATCAAACTGCATACTGAATTTTTCATCTTTCTTTGCAGCTCGTTCTGCTCGTCTTCGTTCTTGTCTTGTCTGACTCATACTGTCTCCGCGGTTAGTGCTTCATTATATAGATTTTGCATCAATAAATTCAACTCATCTTTGTTTTCGATTTGTAGTCCATCAACACAACTCTTAATAACACTCATTGTGTCTTCCACATCTTCCATATTCTCTATGTCATCTCCCAAATCTTCAATGTCAAATAAATTGTCCACTACTGAAATATGACCAACTCCCACATCCAACAACTTGTCCATTAGAGCCTCAAACATATAGGAATTGTTTCTGTTCTCAATTATAATTTTTACATAACAATTTTCGTATCTGGACACATCCCCATAATCTACTTTTTCATCATTATAATAGATCTTATGAAACATGGAATATGGATTTTCTACAAACTCCGTTTGCATCGTTTCCGTATCGTAAATGTGGAATCCCCGCTTGTCATTATAATCACTCCATGTGATCTCGTAAGGATTTCCAAGATATGTAATGTTTCCAGTAGTAGAACGATGATGGAAGTGTCCAGAAAATACTTTCTGAAATGTTTTGAACATTGATTGTGAATGTCCATCAATTGCAAAAGAACCTTTGTGCTGTTCGATACCTTCAATTTGAAGATGTCCAAATGCAACTGGTACTCTTGTTTTCTCAATCAATTCTTTTGTCTGATCCTCATTGTCATCACAAATCCACGGCAGGAACAATACTTTGTGATCTTTGGTCAATGATACTTCACTTGGCTCTGCATAAACTGTTACATGATCCATTCCCCTTGTCAACTCTGTCATAGAGTTCACAGCAAGAGTGTTCTTGTAATAGATGTCATGATTACCGACAATGATCGAAATATTGCCACCCATTTCCTTGAGAGGATTGAATAGAATATCCTTCATCGAATTGAGAGTTTTATAGTTGATGAATTTTCGTCTATCAACCACATCACCCAAATGGATAACTTCTGTTATTCCTTTTTCTTTCAGCGTAGGGAAGAAAATATTCTCATAAAATTTTCGGAAAAAATCTGTAAAAATTAAACTATCGTTTCTTGCGCCGAAGTGGGTATCAGTAATTAATGCAACCTTCATGCTTGTGCTTCGTTAATGAATATGGTTAAAGGAGAAAATGAAACTATAGTTTCATTTTTTTTAGGTGTAGGTTTAACTCTTTTCTTGGCCTTTTTCTTCTCTTCAAAGGTAGCAATGAATTCATATATCGATGCTCGTTTGTCTGAAGATAAAGGAGATGCACCAGAAGAAATTGCTCCTGCATCCATCGTTGTTCCCATATCAGAATTGTCTTCAAGAGAACTAAACTCATCCATCGTTTTATATTTGATGTAAAGTTGTTTCTTTTCTTTTTCAATTCGTCTAAGAAATGCATAATAGGTAATTTGAGTAAAATATGCAAATGGATTACTCGATTTTTCGTGATCGAAATTACTTGCATACATAACACAATTTTCAATCCCATCACTCACCATCTCTTCACGAAATGCGTAATTTATAAAATTTGGTCTATGCGATAATCTTTCTGCAATTTTTAGAAAACACTCTCCTGCATAATCTGGTATCATTGGCTTCTGTTCCTCACCATTTTCTTTACCATCTAAAAATGCATTTCGATATTCCGTCATAACTTCTAAAAACTTCTCATTATCTACATAATGCTGTTTTTTTCTAGGCATGATTAAAATCCTTTCTTGAGTTCATTATAATATTATACTAAATTCTGTCACGAATGTCAAGTTTAAAATTAATTAAATTAAGTCTTGACTTTTTTAAAAAAATCTGATATAATGAGTCTGTACGATTTGTAAATGAAATTCTACCTACCCTTGATTGGAATGCTGTATATGCGATATGGGAAGTGTTCTGATGTGTATATTTTCACTCTCTCCATGAAATGGTTTAAAGTATAGTTTTTTCTCTCTGAGTGCATTAAATCATCGGAAATGTCGTAAAGACTCGCAGCCTCTTTCGTTTCCGATTTCCTTAAACCTCGACCTATCGATTGCAAGTTTCTAATACGAGATTTAGAAGGAGAAGCGAACACAATGTTATGAATGTTCCTAATGTTGACGCCGGTACTGTATACACCATAAGAAGCACAAATGATTGCATCCTTTTCACCCTCGACAAGTTCTCTGACTTTTTCTCTTGAATCTGCATCTGTTCCTCCATAAACAAAAAAGATTTTCCTAGACGGATCAATGATATTTTTCAATATCGAATGTAAAATATTTCCATGCTTTTCTATGAATTGGAAGAGCACTAATGTATTTCCAGTAAGTCCTTTTACTAGATTACAAATGTAGTTGTTCCGTTCTGGATGTCCTACCAAAAAATCAATCTCTTCTTGATAGCTCATTCCCGATACTTCTTTACATTCCTGTTTGTTGTATTTGAGAACGAGACAACGGATTGAGATTGATGATAATGTTTTTTCCTTAATTAGTTCTTTGGTGCTTGTCACTTTCTTCGTTGCACCAAACAACCCCTCTAATATTAATTTATGCACCTCTATTTCATCTAGTGTTCCAGTTGTTCCGATTCTGTAGGGTGCATTTTCCAAGTTCTTCATAATCTTGGTAAGTGATTTGGCCTTGTAAAGATGTGCCTCATCTCCTATTACCAATCGAAAATCTGTGAAGAAGTTCTTTTTCAACTCAAACAATGACTGCCATGTTGAAATTATTATTGGTTTTTCTGTTTCTTTTTCTTGACCACCAAAAATTTTATGGACGAATTTTTCGACTTCAAATGTCTTGTCTGCTTTTGCATAGGCCTCAAAATCTGAATACATCTGACTTACCAACGAAAGTGTTGGTACAATAACCAACGACTTCTCAGGGAAGTAATAACGAATCAGATAGTAGATAATGAGAGATTTTCCAGATGCAGTTGGAGATAACAATACACATCTTTTTTTATCTATTGAATGTCTTAATGCGAGACTTTGATAATCTCTTAATTTATACTCACAAGGAAATGATGTAAGAAATTTAAGGTAATCCTCATTAGAAATAGATTCAATTATTTCTTCTGTATTATCTATAAGTTCATATTCTCTGTCTACAGCGAATCTACTTATCTCTGGTTTCAATCCAGCATAAATTCGGTGACTATCCATATTGAAAAGGTAAACGTATCCATCCCATTTTTTCCTTCGATACATGGGCATAAACTGATAACCATTTGGCCGGAATCGAAAATAATGATTCAATTCCATTTTTACATGGGGCTCACATATCAGTCTAACGAATACTTCCGTATCCTTTTCCATCAATATTTGAGTGGTCATCCAAGACCCGCTACAAACTTCCTCCAATTGATTGCATTGTTGATATGGAAACTCCTATTCTCAATCATTGAAAGTACTGATTTAAGGTATTCGACTTTTCCTTTCTGTCCGTTCATAATTTTTTCAGCCTTCTGAAGAACTTCATCTGCACCAACATAGTGTCGTTCCAGTTCAGTTTTGGATATACGAATGTTGTGGTCTGGTGCTTTTCCGTTTTTAGAAACGACTGCTTCCCATCTTTGCTGAAAGAGAACCTTCCAATGAGTTTCAAGATCGCTCAATGTACGTTTCTCTTTTGAGTATATGTCTAAGTATTTTTGATGTACGTTTGGTATGTTTAAAGATTCGTTATCCAAATCTTTATCGTCAATGTGAGAATCTTCCCCCCACATTTCCATAATTTCTTCAATTGTCATTATAAACCTTAGTTATTCAATAAGTTTTTAACCTCATAATTTTGATAACGGAATGATGCCGTTGCTTGAAAGTATTCTACATCTTGAGCTGAACTATCAAAATCTAATGCAGAAATAGTAATAGGAAATGCTTCATAAAAATGAAATTCCATTTGAGGATTCATGCCACTTGTTAATACTGTAAGAACAATAGTTGAATATCCCCCACCTCTTGGATGAAGTGGATTAGAATCTCTCAATACCCGATATTTTTCATGACCCTCCGCAAGACCCATTGCAATAATTCTATTATATATTTCAGACCAATTCTTCAAATGCTCATCGACAATAAACCGAACAGTCAATTCTTCAAACGAAACTTTATTTCCTGCAACGGGCAAAGTTGCATATGGATTGAATACATCTATACCCTCAATGGAGACGCCAGGTACGTTTACTGCCTGGCAGAACCAAGTTAAGTTTGGTGCGTCTTCCATTGTCAGTCTGAAACTGATATTGGAAAGATAGTTTAAATTGTCTGGTGTTTTGTTTGATGCAGCCATAGATTCCTTTACTATTACTATTTATTCAACAGATTTTCAAACTCCACGTAATTCAGATGTTTTCCTACGTGAAATATGTTATTGTCGAATTCTTCCTCTATCCTCTTATGTTGTCTGAATAACTCTGTAGTATCATATTCTTCAGTCATTGGTTCGTTTCTTGTTGAAAGAATGATATTATCCGCAGTTCTATTTAAGTAGTAATCATACCCGATACAATATATGTCCTCATTTGGATTTTGTAAACAGGCCAGTCTCATTGCTGCGGTTGCACTTGTATATGAGTCCTCTCCACCATCTCCCCACCATTCTAATTTTTCTGTTGGCTCATTCGGATCTATCCAATAGATTACTGAAGTTTTCCCAGTTCCAAACATGACAAATTCATCTGTTCTTGGTTGTGTTTCTAGAACTTTTCCACCAGAAGGAAATGCCATTTTTAACATTTCATATTGCATTGAAGGAAATCGATCAAACATTTTGAAGTAACATTTGTTCTCTTTAGTGTAATCATCTCTACAAATATCCCATATCATTGGGCCCTCTTTACTGACCAAATGAGTAGGAGAATATTCTTTATACAATTCATCACATCCGTATGTGGTGTGATTATTCAGATGTTTTAAATTAAAGACGGAACGAGATGTTCCATTTGATATAACTACGATCATATCTCTCACATGAAAATGACTACAAATAAAAAAAGGGAGAGGATTTCTCCCCTCCCTTTTGAATCCCTACAAATATGTAGGTCATGAATTACATGAGGTTCGAGATACGAACTTTCCTGTAGTATTCATTTGTATTTGGCCCTGAAGCATTCAGGTTAGTTGCTGCCAAAGTACCATTACCAACTGTTGCACCTTCTGCGAATGGATTCCCTACGATTCCATAACGTGTCTTGAATGCAATTCGTGGTTGGAAACTTGCACTATCAACCGCACGAACCATTTGCAATGGAACATATGGGCAATAGAATATACCAGCATCCATAGGTGAAGAACCTTTGTAACCAACACAGTAGTATTCTGCTGCGTTTGATGCTGCATAAGGATCAACAAATACTTTGTATCGACCATTAAGAACACCTGCGAAAGTTCCTGCTGCTTCATCAACGTTTAGATTTGTGCTCATTGCTGGAGCATAATCCAAGATTCCTGCCATTTGAAGAGCAGAAGCGACATCTGAAGATGTCATGATGATGTTACCTTTACCTCTACGTGTTCCCTTTGCAATAGCATTGGCATCACGTTCAATTTGCATCATTAGACCCTTGAACTTTTCAACCATCCAACGTCCATTGGAGTCTGTGTCAAGGTCAAATATTCCAGCAGATGAAGTACCGACTGCGGCACCAATCTTTGCATTGACATAAATCTTACGAACAACCTCACGATTGATCTCAGCAAGAATCTCGCCAGAAAGAATATTTGCAAGTTCTGCTTCTGCATCAAGTCCATGAACAGCACGCAAATCTTGTTGAAGTTCCATTGAATAAGAACCCTTGAGAGCTCTTGTTCCAGCGGCAATTGAAATTTTCTCGATGGAGAAGGACATTTCTTGTGAGATATCAGTCTCACCAGCATCTGTCTCCATTCCGACTGTGGATGAGTAAACGTTTGCAGAAACGTTTCCTGTTCCATCAGTATGTACTAACAAGCCAGGTACATTCTTGATGTCGCCTGTTCCTGTTGCAGCACCAGATGTCTTATCTTGTGTTGCATGACCCGCTTCGTTGTAGAATAATTCGTCACCAGTTTGTGAGTCCATTCTAGCACGTAACGCAAAAATCAGTCCTGTTGGGCCTGACATTGGTTGAACACCACAAACATCATAAGCGATGAGTTGAGGCATTGCACGTCGCACCATACTGATCAAAACTGGATCAGCAAAGTCGATGCTTGCATGAGTTGGGTTTCCGGCACCACCTGCAAAGTCAGCTGCTGTTGTGAGCCCCATGTCAGTAACTGGCGCGGCTTCCATCAGCATTCCACCTTGACCACTATTTTTGTCAAGTGCAGCTTGTGCTTCTACGTTTTCTAAACAAATCGCGGTAACAGCTCTACGATGTGCATCCTTGATCTCAGGAAGATCTGGATGATCCAGAACTGGAGCCCACTTTTTGTTTATATTTTCTTGAAGTTGCATTTTCTAAACTCCTTAAAATTGTTTAAAGTTATTATTTACGAGCAATAGCTTTGCTATATGCTTCCATGATGCTATTCATCTTAGGATCAGAAACTTCTTCTCCGTCAGATGCATCTACTTGTTCAACGTTTTCATCCTGTTTTTTGTTGTCAGGGAAATAACTCTCCTTGATTGTTTTCACTTTTTCCTCAAAATTTTCGGAATCATCTTCGTAAGAAACACCTTCTACAAGTGACTTCATCTTTTCAGATTGTGTGTCTGCAAGGTCATTGCAAACTTCTTCTAGAATCTTGTCTTTACGATATTCGTTGAGTTCAGATTTAATTTTAATATTATCTTGAACTTTGTCATTAAGTTGTCCTTCTAAGTCTTCAACTTTGTCGAACAGATTTTCTACAATGTCAACCTTTTCATCAGGCACTTCAATGTAGTGTTCTTTGAAGAGATCTTTCAGACCACCCATGAATTCTTCTGTGATTTCGCTTCTTAAAGAACTCTCAAGTGCAAGCTCATTCTCTTTCATCCACTCTTCAACTACGTAGTTGAGGTATCCGTCAACTTTGTCAGTCAACTCGTCACGGAATGAAACGATTTCTTCTTGCAGCTCTGTCTGATATTCTTTTTCCATATCTTCAACTTTTGAACTTGCGATTTCCATCACTTTTTGATGAACTGCAGCTTCGA
>ERZ1046148.1565-NODE-1565-length-11331-cov-6.354470_pt1 | contig 11331 bp, 10 predicted proteins | sample MGYA00383090_ERZ1046148 | MGnify/ENA primary metagenome ERZ1046148 (study PRJEB29581, sample SAMEA5548360) | metagenome | biome: marine; feature: coastal; material: water | depth 25 m | study: Short-term variability in the microbial, nano- and picoplankton...
CATCATTAAGGCTGCAAAGTTGAGTCTCGACGGCGAATAATTTATTAGCTGCACTTTCATTGTGATTATCGGCGAAAGACATCAGTGATATTGAGGCGAGTAATATAAGAACAACGTAATTCATTAGGTCAAACTCCTTTTTTTGTGAGCATTGTTTAAATAAACTTGCCGAACCAAATTATCAGCCTGGTGATGGAGCTGGAAGGATAGTTCGACTTTGGTTTGAGGCGTTGTTGCTGCGCACAAAGGCATAGAGCGGCACATTGTCATAACGCAGACTATTATGTTGCTCGATATCGGCATATTGTCAGTCCTGTGCTATTCCAATGTCTCAGTTTATTCAGGTGAGCGTGCGAACCGCGATAATTAAGAAGCATGGTTCACTTCTATAACTTAGACATGCCGCTAGGATAAAACCTATTAATGAACCACGACCTTTTGAGCTGTTATCAGTGACCTATAAATAGGCCAGGGTTAGCCTTGGCGAGTCATTCTATCGAATTTAGAATTTTTACTGCTGCTGCTTGTACTCGCCAAAAAAAACGAATTATTATTGATGTTTAAGACAAGACAAGCGCCGCGTTTCAAATCAGCATTAGAAATCACGACAAGAAGCGATCGAAAACACAAAGTGAGAAGTACGACATGCACCTAAACCAAGTGAGTTGGCTACGTAAAGTCTGCCGCACCTTCATCATTACGGCGGTGGCTGGGTTGGCCCAGTTTGCCTGCGCAGATTCCGAATATGCCGCCGCTTGGGGACCCAGCATTGGCACAACCGCCCCTCTCCTATCGGCGCTAGATCAAGACGGCAAGCAGCAGAATATGGAAAGTCTAAGCCGCACCAACGGGTTGCTGCTTGTTTTCAACCGTTCCGTTGATTGGTGACCCTTCTGCATTCGTCAGTTCGTGAAACTGAATGACCTGAAAGATCAATTTGATGCCCTGGATGTGGGTATCGCCGGGATGACTTACGACAAGCCCGAGATCATCCAAGCCTTTGATGAAAAATGGGACATTAATTTCCCTGTTCTGGAAGATGTCGAGCGCGAACATGTCGAAGCCTGGGGCATTCGCAACCAAGAATACGGTCCTGGCACATTTGCTTACGGTGTACCCTACCCTGGCGTTGTACTACTTTCACCAGACGGAAAAATTCTCGCTAAATGGGCGGAGAAAGGCTACCGATCACGTGCAGACTGGTCAGACGTGCTTGAGGAAGTTAGCGCAATTGTCGGCGGCAGCTAGACCGCTGCTCAATCTGGGCTTGGAGAGGATTTAAGCATGCGCAAATTCAAAGTGACTCGGAGTTGGATAGGCATTGTTTTTCTTGGGCTTACCCATGGAATTCTTGAAGATCTTATGTTTATTCGAGTCATCGTCGAGTATATGCCCGCCGATTGGGATATCACTGGCGACCTCTTTTTTATCTTTACGGTACCCCTCGCCCAGCTAATGACCTTCGCCATTACGGGGACCTTAGCTTGGCACTTTCTGGGACTCTGGCAATTACCGAAGCTGATTACCTTTTGGGGCTGCTGGGTCATCGCGCGTGCAATATTTCTATCGTTGCTTTACAACCCAATCCAAGACATTGCAATCTATCTGGCCTGGATCACTCTATGGTGTGTTCTGGTCGGCTTATATGCTCGGGCCAAGCATACGAGCGCGCGTTCAGCTAGCTGAAGTTCAATCAGACAACAACACTTGAAGAGTGATTTAAGTATGATGATCTTTGGTAATAAGTAACCTCATTTTTTGAAAAACGACGCTTATTACGCTAAGGCCAAAATTTGGAGAAGGATTATGACAAGACGCATTCTAATCACCGGTGGTAATAGTGGTATCGGTAAAGTCACCGCAACACAACTCTCAAAAGACGGGTTTGAGGTTGTCATCGCAGGCAGGCCGGGAAAGAAAACCGAAGAGGCACTGAGGGAGATAAACGTCGAAGCCCAGATCCCCGTCGTGAGTCTTGATGTTGATTTGGCCTCCTTTGAATCTGTTCGAGAACTTGCGGCGACTTTTAAGGCTAATTACGACGGTTTGGACGTTTTGTTAAACAATGCTGGCGTGTTTACAGGCGGATTGGGATTGACCCAGGAGGGCTTTGAAATTCAATTTGGCGTTAATCATTTAGCACATTTTTTGTTGACTGACTTACTGCTGGATGAGCTCGAGAAGGCCACTGCTGCCCGAGTCGTTACTGTCACTTCGATGTTGCATAAAAAAGGGGTTATTGACTATGACAACCTCAGGGGTGAGAAGAAGTACAACAGCCAGGCAGCTTATAACCGATCCAAATTAGCAAATGTCATGTTTGGCATTGAGTTGGCTGAACGGGTTAAGGATCGAGGAATAACATCTAACGTACTACATCCCGGCGCAGTACAAACTGATATCGCTCGCGACATGCCATGGATAGTGCGAAAGGTGCTGGATCTGATTTTTATTTCTCCCCAGAAAGGTGCTCTGACAAATATCATGCTGGCAAGTGATCCAACGGTTGAAGGTATAACAGGTAAATACTACAACCAATGCAAACTTGAAGAGTATGCCAATGAGGCGAATGATCCTGCCGCGCGAAAACGTTTATGGGAGATGAGCGAAGAAGTGACTAAAGCGCCATAGCAATAAATTTTTGTGAAGGAGCGGCAGAAACATCTTCACGCCTAACATCCCGCAAACAGCAATGCACTAACGGGGAATGCTGGCCTCTAATAGCCGTTGCGGATCAATCGGCGTTAACCGCTTTAGAATGCGCATTAGCCATGCTTTCATTAAAGGCAATCCGCGCTCGGCATTGAGATCCATATTTCCGTCGTAGATCGCGGGTAACAAGCGATGCAACATCAATAACATCCCCGCCTCATACTGCCAGCGTAATTGTTTAGGATTCAGGGTTACGCCATGCTGTTTCAAAGCCTGCAGGTAGTATTCAATGAGCGCATTGACCCGGTCTTCACCGTCCTCTTCTGACAATGTGGCACTGATGAAGTACGCTAGGTCAGCAGCGCCTGGACCTGCTTGCATGGTCTGCCAATCAAAAACCACCACTTGATTGGCCTTGTCATCAAAACAGATATTGTCTAGACGACAGTCACCATGTAATAACGTTGCTGACTCTTCACCAAATCGCTCTGTTAGGGCGATACCATTTGCTTTTAGCCAGTTGAGCATATCTCTCTGATCTTGTGTGAGGTTGCCACCTTCCTCAGATACAAAGCGACCAACAGACTGCAAATATCTCATCTGCATCATCCGGCTCACGACAGCATAGGGAGATATCCAGGTCATCTCAGCGAGTTCCTTGCTATCCCAAAACTGAGCGTGCATCTGTGCTAGGGTGGAAATGATATTTTTGACATCGTCATCGGAACACCCCTTTGCTTGATCGCCCATCCGATACTCGCTGAGATCTTCAATGAGTAGTGCGTACTTTCGCGGATTCCCGGTGACGATCCAGCCAGCTAACGCCATGATGCCGCGAATTACCCATATTGGCAGACGATTCATCCCTTGCAGCCGTTCAAGTATGACATCCGGATCGTCAGCAATATCGAGCGCGCTGCAGTAATGTTTTGGTGTTCTGATGTTCATTATCGGTTGCAGATCGCGGTAAAACCTTATCTCCTTTTCGTACAGCCCCATTGTCTGGCCAAGAATTCGATTTTTTGACGCGGTTGGGATTTTCAGCACAAGACTTTTCGGTGCTGTTTTAGATTCCGCTACATTCAGTGCGGCATAAGTGGGAGAAACAATGACAACCTCACCATTGAAGCCAACCTGATCACCCAGCGTGCGCAGCTCTATCTTCTCAACGCTTCCTTCGTGTAACAAACCCGATGAATGTAACCTCCGCGACAACCACTCGGCTGTCAGCTCACCAACGCTAAACGGTACATCATCTTCAACTATCATTTATCCTCCAAAATCACAGGGGCTGCTATCAAAAATAGTTAACACGCAAAAATAAAAACAAGCAAGCTGGAGACATTCGTCATATCGCAAAATAGGGTGAGAGGTTCGCGTGGCCGATCGAAAGTAGGCAGCTTAAGCCGCACTTATCTCAGATGCAGACAGTCTCTTGATTGGCAATACTGACAGTTCAAGTATTGCTACAGCGAAACATAGCGCCAGCACCAAGCATTTGCCCTAGGACTTCATTCAAGATATCGGGCTTTCTAGCTGCGCGCGGTCTGAAGCGACTTTTGGGGACAGATTATTCAATTTCACGTCGCTTGTTAGGTAGCATTTTATTTAAAACAAACAAGGCAGTATTAGCCATCACCTGGTAGCCCTTCGCGTTAGGGTGCAGTCCATCGGCACTCAGGTCAGCGCGCATTAACGCAGGGTTCTCTGGGTCGGCTAATGCGGCGTCGAAGTCTATCACGGCGTCATAAGCGCCACTATTGCGTATCCAAGCGTTAATTTTCTGTCGCTTACTTTCTGCCATCGCACCATGGTAACCCGGTAGAGAGGACCCGCCGGAGGGCGTTAACGTACCACCAATTATGATCAGGCCCGCGTCCTTAGCATGTCTGATCATCTGTTGGTGTCCAGCGATAATCTTTGCTGCAGTATTAGTTGGCGTGGCAAATCCGAGTGCTGATAGAAGGACGGGCAACCCAATATCGTTAATGCCTTCCAAGTAAATTACGTGAGTGACCCCGCTGAGTGTTAACACATCGCGCTCGAGTCGTTCAGCAGGGACTTGCCCAAGTTGCAACACTTGGTGGCCTGACACACCGAGATTAACGACGCTAGCCGATTTACCTTCGGCGATAATAGCTTCAGATAACAGGTCCGGGTAACGAACATTCAAGTCGATCGGCTCGTTAGGTGCGACCCGTTGATCGCCATCAGTAATTGAGTCACCAAGCGCTGCGATCACTGGTGTTAGCCGATCGTTAGCCACATCCACATTAGCCAGAAAATGCCACGTAGTGGTGGTTTCAAAATACGCAAGGTCGCTTGCTCCTGACTGGTTACCAGCCGCAATATAATTCGTCTGCAGTGCACGAACGTGGTAAGTCATGGGCGATTCAGAGCCTGTAATATCGTCAGGCAAATAGGTGCTGATAACGAGTTCGGCATTATCTAAAACAGCCATATTAATAGCGTCAGATTCACGGCGTTCACCGGGGGGAATTGAAACGGTTGTTGCGCCAGAAAAAGTGAGTTGTTTACCTGAGCCGTGGATGATTGCAGCACCGTGATCTCGTTTTGCAACATGTGCTTCGTTGATGGTGAGCGGTTTGTTACCAAACTCGTTCGTGAACGACACGCGAATCTTCCGACCACCTTGGCTAATTCTCACGACCTGTCTTAACGTCGCGTTATTAATACCCGGGAGCGGTGCATCTAAAGCAGTGATGGTCCTATTTGCAGTCGCCCATGTGGTTGTCCAAATACCGGCGTCCCGGTGATCAGGCTGCGCTTGATCTAACTGAGCGAATACCTGTGTCGCCATTACAAGCGCTAGCGCGATAGTGATGCTTTTGCTGTTCGTTATCATTGCCTCTCGTACTTTATTCATTAAACGTCGCGCCAGACCCAGCTTTTTAACTCAACTTCGATGAAAAATAACACGATCAATAAGCGTTTTTTGGCGGCGGCGACTATCTTGCTACTCAGACGCTACTCATAGCAAGGCGCTCTTCAATCATCCATTGATGCCTGCGTGCTTAAAGTACCAGTGATAAGGCTAATCTTAGCCCGCATTCACCCGATTTTTCAAAAGCATCATAATAGGATGCTTTTTAGCATTTTTAAGTTCGACTAATAGATTTAAGTAGCAAGTGGTCAATGCTTGACTAACCAATGTCCCATAGACGGATTAGCCTTATGTAAGCGCTAGTTTTCTATGGTAACGTGTTTTGTTATCTATGCGCACAACACGGTGAGAAAACATAAGACAGTTTGTCAGGAGGAAATTATGAGAACTCTAGTTACTGCGGTCGCTTTAACGCTGCTTTTCACGGCATGCTCCAACGAAACCGAGACCAGCTCTACAACTGAAGTAAGCGATCCCATCTTGAAGAGTGCACCCGCGGTTAGCGTTGCGGCTGGGACTCGGCTAGAAGACGTGATTAACCATGAGCGCCGAAGCAAAAATAGTGGCCGCGATGAATGGCGCCACCCATTGGAAACACTTTCCTTCTTCGGAATAGAATCTGATATGACCGTTGCTGAAGTACTTCCCGGTGTTAGTGGCTGGTACACGCAAATTTTAACTCCGCTAACCTCGCAAGCAGGCCGCATGATTGGAGTCACTTATCCGGAGACACTATGGCGCCAAATCATCCCCACATGGAATGATGAGTCAAAAGAAAGGTTCGGCGCCAACATTGACAACATGGCGCAATACTTAAGTGTTACCGATGTAGAAAGCGTTCAACCGGTCACAGGCTATGCGATTGACAATATTCCTGCATCAGAAAATAGCAAAGCAGATGCTGTGCTTTTCTTTCGAGCGCTGCATCACCTTTTTCGATTTGATGAGCCACTTATTGATACGGCTCTGTCTGAAGTTCATGACCTACTAGCCCCAGGAGGTGTTGCAGGCGTAGTCCAGCACCGCGCCCCGGAGGACTCCGAACCAGGATTTGCCAGTGGCAATAATGGCTATTTAAAGCAAAGCGCTGTTGTCGCTGCGTTTGAACGAGCGGGTTTCATTCTAGAAGAGACGAGTGAGATTAATGCGAATCCCAACGACCCAGCGGACAAATTGGTTTGGCGCTTGCCTCCAACCACAAGAGATAATCCTGATACTCAAGCTATTGGCGAGTCAGATCGCATGACTTTGAGGTTTAGGAAACCAGGGTAATACCATCGACACGGCCAGAGTATTGGCGGAGATAGTTATAGTAGACAGCAGTTACTTCAAATTTCAAAAAAGTCTTAATTATATTTTTTGCGAAAATAGGACGCGCATTTCCGATGTGCTTCTATTGTCGAGGTATTGAGTGCCTAGCGCACAATCAACCGCGGTAGAAAGATCTGAATAAAACAATCGCAGCAACCGTTTTTGAGTCGGTTGAGATGCGTGACCAAGATCCGGCGTTAAAACCGACGGTTCAAGGGCAGAATTAGAGTTTAACTAAGGGAAGAAATATGTCTGAGATACAAATTCCGGGTAACGACCATGACCTGCACACTGCATTGCTGGACGCGAATATACCCACCTTATTGATGGTCATGACCCAGTTGGCCGGGGACAACCGTTGGATGGCAGCACGCTATCAACCAGCACCCATATTAGTGCCAGAGGGTAGTCTATTCCCGGACGATTCAGGCGGCTACAGTGATGAATTGGCGGAAGAGATCCGTAGCGCTGCTTTTGACATGCTCATCGAGCTGCGAGACCAAGGCGGCGTGTTACCGCCGGCACCGAGTCTTGAGCGCATGCGCCAGATGATGGAATTCTCCACGGCTGAGCCATTAGAAGATGAATTCTGTGCCATGCTGCTCGAGGAAACGAATTTTGTAGACCGTGATGATCAGTGGCGGGCGCAAATGGATAGAGCACTCCAAGGTGGTCAAATAGAAGGGTTCAACGTGCTGGTAGTCGGTGCTGGGATGTCGGGCATTTGTACGGCGGTGAAACTAAAAGACGCTGGCATTCCATTTACTATTTTGGAGAAGAACGAAGCAGTTGGCGGAACATGGTATGAGAACAGTTATCCCGATTGTGGCGTAGATACGCCCAATCACTTTTACTCATTTTCGTTTGAGCGTAATCCGAACTGGTCTGGCTATTTTTCCAAGCGAGATGAGTTGCGGGCCTATTTTGAAGATTGCACGGATAAGTTCGGCATTCGTGATGCAATACAATTCAATACTGAGGTGCAGAGCATGCACTTCGATGCTGACTCGGAACAATGGCAAGTGTTGGTGCAGCGTCCGGATGGCACAGCAGAAACACTAACAGCCAACATTGTGGTGAGCGCTGTCGGTCAACTTAACCGCCCTAATATCCCGGACTTTGCTGGCCTAGATCAGTTTGAAGGTGAACATTTTCATTCGGCACGCTGGCGCCATGATGTAGATTTAGAAGGCAAGCGGGTGGCCGTGATTGGCACCGGGTGTAGCGCGGTTCAGTTACTGCCGAAAACCGCTGCAAAAGCGGCACATGTGACCGTGTTTCAGCGTTCACCGCATTGGATTTCACCGAACAAAGACTATTATCGGCCCGTGGAAAAGGGACTTATCTGGTCGCTTAACCATATTCCCTGTTATGCAGAATGGCATCGTGCACGAATGATTTTTAGTGCCATGGATCGCAATTGGCCAGCCGTATCTGCAGATCCTAACTGGGACCAACCACAGCGTGCCATGAGCGAGCTGAACGATGGACTACGAGAGGCACTTACGGCTTATATCAGTGAGCATCTGGGTGATCGTCAGGATCTCATGCCCCAGTGTGTGCCGGAATTCCCTGTGTTTGGTAAGCGGCTGATCATAGACAACAACTGGTATGAAACGGTTTCCAGCGACAATGTGGATTTGGTCTCCGATGAGATTGTTGCGGTCACCCCAACCGGCATAGAGACGGCTGATGGCACTTTGATTGAAGTCGATGTCATCATTTACGCCACTGGTTTTAACACCAACAAATTTCTTTGGCCAATGGAGGTGACCGGTCGCACAGGCACAACATTGAGCGATCGGTGGGGTGACTATCCGCGGGCTTATAAAGGCATGCTGGTGCCTGACTATCCGAATCTTTTTTCTTTGTACGGCCCGAACACCAATATCGTGCACGGAGGCAGCATCATCTACAGCATTGAGTGTCAGGTGCATTACATGATGCAGTGCCTGGCGTTGATGATTGGGCGGCAAGCCGGTGTACTGGAGATACCTGAAGCCATTAATGATGAATACAACGATGAGGTTCAGGCAATCAGTCAACAGCTGGCGTGGGGGCACTCGGGTGTCCAAAGCTGGTATAAAAATTCAGACGGCAAGGTTGTGAATAATTCGCCATTCAGCAATCTTGAATTTTGGCAGCGAACCCACGATGTAGAGCCAAATCGCTATCAGCTAAGCTAAATCCAGCTAGCACCAGTAAAGGGTCGGTGAGACAGGGATGTTGCCAGGCTCTATATAGTTTGCCAAAGCGGTTCGCTCCAAGATTTTAAACAATGTGCTTCAGGTGATGTGTTTCAGGCGATCTGTTTCAGGTGATTTGGAACAGAACAACGAACAAAAAAGCAGGGAGTTTGCGCTCGAGAGAGAAGCGAAGTGACCGAATACGCGACGTGAGTAGATGTCATTCGCATACGGTACTTCGCTCTTCGTGATCTAAATTAGGAACCACCTGCAGCAGAGAAGGCTGCAGTAACACCACCTGTACACTCAACTAACGAGTCATATAGTGCGGCCCGAACTTGCAGCCCTCCGGCTGCGATAAATGAGTCGGCATTTTCTCCTTTCTCGGTTAGCGACCCAGCCCAATTAAGTTGTAAAAAATCCAATCCCTGATTATTGGTACCCTGCATTGGAAACCAGCGGTATGTACCTGATGTGTTGCCAATTTTGTCGAGAAATGCATTCATTTTCTCATCAGCATTGGCCAATTTTTCTGAGTCGGCGCCGGGTTTCATATCACAGCTCGCGAAGTCCACAAAGCCTGCCTGTCGTGGCGATTCAGCATTATCACGGACTCTCATCCAAGCATACTGTCCATGCGCATTACAGGGAGCAACCGCGTCAAATTCTCTTTGTAACGCTTCGCCTTTGGCCAACCATTCGTCTGCCACTATCCCTTGGGCAGCTAAACTTGGTGAAAATCCGACCCAGTAAAAATCATTACGCATTTCATTAAAGAAATGAGGTACCAGAACATTTCCTGTGTATTCCTTCGAAAAATTTTTCGAAGCCCAAGCATCCCATTTTCGAACAACCTTCATGAAGTCATCCATGTTTTTTCCTTCAGCAAAATTACACGCTAAAGTTTCGACACCACCAATTACCGGCTGATGATTGTCCGAGTAGACTGACGAACTGCTCGAAAAGGCAGCCAGTGCAGCTAATGCTGTCATGAACTTTCTCATTATATTTTCCTTGTAATTATTATGTTGGTGCTCTGTATGAATGGAAACTAGTTAGCTCTTTCGCTGACTCAGTTCTATTCGTCTTCAAAGTCAGAAACTTGTGTCTGGTGAACCCCGCCAAAATTAGCTGGAGAATAATGAGCACTTCTCAAAACCCACTTGCCACGCTCTTTGACCCAGTTCATCGTTACTCTGGTTCTGTAATCACTCATGTTACCCGCGTCGCCAACCATGCCCTCAGAGTAAAACCTTACATGAACCACATCATCTGAGAGGGAAGTTGCTTCGGGATAAAAATACTGCGTTAACGCGCCGCCACTTTTTTCCCAATAAGCGATGGTTTGTTTAGCCTCTGGCTTGTGGAAACTACCATCCGAGTTAGTATCTAAGGTGCCAGATTTACTAGACATAGCGACCACTGTCTTAAAGTCTCGGGTATTACGTGCATCCATGTATGTTGATAACGCTTTCAAGACCTCTGCTTCATTTGAGTCAGCAAAGCTGCTGGTACCGATGCTCAGCATCGCTAATAGACAGATTAATTGTAATTTACTCATTCCAAGTTCCTCGTGTAGAAAATTGATTTGGCTCGCATAAATTAGGACTGCTGTGTGTTTAGGGTGCCATCATGCATCCGCTAGTCTCTATATACGTCTCACGAAATACATCTATGACGGACTGCTAGTTAGTCGTTGGGTTACAGCGCCTACTTGAAATTGTGCAACCTTCTCTCGTAACTCAAAAAAGTATCTAATCAGGATATTGAATTAGCAACTTTAGTTCGGTTTTGGTTTTATTTAGTGACTGTCATAGACTGCTGTTTTTAACCAAAGATTGCACAGTGGGGTTGATTGCCGCCTGAACAGCGCTCAAACGAGCATTGACGCGGGGTATCTTCATGCCAGCACGTCCATCAAAATCCAGATGGGCGCGACAAAGTAGATTGATAGTGTGGCAAACATGCCCACCGGCCGGCAGATGGAAGGTGCCAATTCGGTAATGCCGAGATAATGCAGCAAGCGACCGCCTACCAGCAGTGCGCAAAGGGCATGCAGCCATGTGTCACCAGCGCCCAGAATCTCCATCAACAGCACCAGCACTACTGCCAGCGGCACGGTTTCTACAAAGTTGCCTTGACCGCGAATACGTCGAATAAGCTCTTCGTCCTTACCGTCGCCGATGATGATTTCGTTTTTAACCCGATACAGTCCCACACGCATGGTGAAGGGAACAAATAGTATGCCTAGTAGGGCAATATATATCGGGGTGATGG
>ERZ1046148.1566-NODE-1566-length-11329-cov-6.849477_pt1 | contig 11329 bp, 10 predicted proteins | sample MGYA00383090_ERZ1046148 | MGnify/ENA primary metagenome ERZ1046148 (study PRJEB29581, sample SAMEA5548360) | metagenome | biome: marine; feature: coastal; material: water | depth 25 m | study: Short-term variability in the microbial, nano- and picoplankton...
ACAAGCTCATAAATCCACCCAGTAAGGTAGACCCAAGCATTGTTATTATTTCAAACGGTATTCCCATCTTCATCCTCTGTGTATATTACTGCCATTAAATCTTCAAACATGTTTCTAAAATCGTCTAGTGACATGAAAGACATATCGTGTCTTATTTGATGTAAGCAGTATTGCCTGTAACATCCTTCTAATTGATCTTCTAAATATAATATCATTACAAGATTTTTATTTTAATTTATCAATAGCTATTACAAAATCTTCAACTCTTACAGGTGTTTGTTCTCTCCATTTAGATTGACCATTTCTACCAGAACCTGTGGAGACTTGTCGAATAGCCTCATCATAGTCTCTGTCATACAAAGCTCTATAAGCTGAAGGAAATTTATTCATCCAGTTTGTGCCAAGTTGAAAATTAACTGATCCTAGTGCTATAATAAATTCAGGATCACCTATATTTAATTCTTGCATCTGTTGTGCTGCAGCCTCCCAAGACCTTTGTGCGTCATATTCAAGCCAATTATCTCTAGTGCGTTGAGATACTTTATCACCTACATCATATTGTCTGCATTCTTCTTCGGTTAATAAGTGTCCTACACCACATGTAGGTTTGCCTAGTGTGTCAAGGTATACGTGGTCTACGTTACCTTCCCTGTGTTCTAAGTGTTCTAAAAAGTATTTGTACATTATTTTTTATAAAGTGATGTATAAGGTTCGCCTGTAAATGGGTTAATTCTTTCTTCTGGCTTTTCTTGAGTAAAAGGAACTTCCTCACCTACTATAAACCCACCTGTAGTTTTTTGTTTTCTGTTGTATATGTCTTCTAGAGATGTTCCTTCTAACATTTCAACACCTTGAGTAACATTTTCTTTATCAAAATCAATTATAGGTACACTATTAAAAAAATTATGATACTTATTAATTTTTGAACGTAAAGTATTTAAACTCATTGTTCCTTTGTTTTTATTTACATAGTCTTCGTAAGCTTGGTCTGAAGGTTCAAAAGGTCTAAATTTATTTAATCTTAAATACTTCATATCGGTTTTAGAAAATCCATTATCAGTTAAATAATCTTCTGCCGTTATGGGATCAACTTCTAATACGTCAAGAGATTCAAATGCAAGAGCTAAATTTTTCCACTCTTTGTAAAGTCTTTCGTTAGCTTTTCGGTATTCTTTAATAAAGTCTTCTCCGTCGTGTTCAGGACCTATAGCATTTCGTTTAAAATTTGAATTAATACTAGAAAACGAATTTTTGTACTTACGAGTTTGTTGCCTCATTTGTTTTTTAATGTCTACAGGAGTCCACCTAATCCCTGTCATGTTTGCTAAAATTTCTGCGTTTAAACTATACTCTCTATCTCCCGGCACAGCACCTGATAATAGATTTAACTTTTTATATTCTTCTCCTGTTGATGCCTTAACAAGTTTAGGAGCTGCTCCGAAAGCCCCCGGAATAAAAGTTCCTGCGACATGTACAGTAGCTACAATAGCATTAGTTATTTTATCTTCTCCTTTTGCATTGTCTATCCAATTTGGAATTTTATATCCTTCTGATGTTAAACCCCTTCTAATTGCTACATCAAAAATTCTTTCTGTCAGTAAAGATTCTGAGAAAAAAGGTCTCATAGCTTCTTCTAAAGATGAAGCTATTGCAGTGCCTAAGATTTCGTCTAAGTCTTGTCCTTTTCTTTGACCAGAAGCGTATTCATTTAATATTGTAGTAAGTGGACGCTTAATAAAATCATAAGGGTCTACGTAACTAAAGTCATTGGAAAATAATTTCCCATCTTCGGTTCTCCAATATAACATTTTAGAATTTTTTTGAAACTCGAAAGGAGATAAATTTTTAAGAGCCTCCTCTTCTTGGTCGGTTACTTGAGCTAGTCCTTTAGTTAATTCACTAAGACCTTCTGATCCTCCCATTCCGACAGCAAGAAAACCACCTCCTCTTTTAAATCCTCTTGCTTGGATTATACGATTACTCGATCCCATTTCTTTTATAGATTGTTTAACTATGTGAAAACTTGTTCGTGCCATTTCAGCAGGGAATGAAAAGTAATTACCAAAAGGAAGTTTTCTTAATTGTTTGATTCCCGGAGGTACTAAAGAATAGTTAGGAATAGTATTTCTAACTATACGTGCAGCTTCTTCTTCTAAACCTCGTATAGTTTTAGTTCCATTTTTTAATTCACTTTTAAAAGCTTTTTTTAAAGTTTCAAATTCTTTTTCAAAATTCATAATTTTAAAAAAATCATCTTCAGCTATGTATAGTTCTTGTACTTTAGCAATTCCTTTTTTAGCTTTACCAAATCCTTTTTCCCACCCTAATTTAACTGCTCTAGCATCTAAAAAACTTTCAACTCCTAAGTCTGCTCCTTTCATTAAAGCTTGAATATCTCCAAAACGTGCGGAGTTATCTACTATGTCTAATTCTCTTAATCGTTGATAATAAGCTTGTGATTTTTTATTTCCTTGAGTTAAAAGTTTATTTTTTAAAACTTGATAAGATTTTTTACCTTCTTTACCTAAAGGATTTCTTCCGTTAGCTAAAGTAAAAAACACACCACCTAATGTATTTCGTAAATGTGTTATATGATTAAATACTGTTTTAGAAGCTTGTCCATATCCTTTCATTCCTAAAAAATATTTGTAAGCATTAGATTCAACCATACTATCTGCTAGTAATTTACGTTGACCAAACATAGCTGCAGTTTCTTGAGTAACATATTTACCATTTAGTATACCTAAACTAGTGTCCTTTAGTTGTGTAGTATATTTTATTCCTGTTACTGAATCAACAACAGCATTTTCAAACATATAGCCACCTCTAACTGCTCCTTTACCATCTAATTTTCCTCGTCCTAACTGCCATGCATCTTCTAAAAATTTATTATTGTTTACAAAAGAAGCTACTCTATTTAAACTTATCATTAAGTTAGCACTAGGGTCTTTTATTTCTCCTAATAAATCTCTAATGGGTTTAGCTAAATCAGATTTTCTACTTAATAAACTTCTATTTAAACCTCCAACAGCGTTTGCTCTAGCAAATATATCACCTGATTTTCCTGTGTCATTAATTAAAATATCAATATCACCTTTAACTTTTGCTCGTAAATCATCAGGAGACATAGCTTTATATTTTTTAAAGTTTCTTCTTAAGTATCCATACATATATTTTTCAGCACTAAGTATAACTTCTTCGCTTGGCTTCCATTTTTCTTCTTCAAATAATTTATAACTTCGTCTAAACCATGATCCCATATTAGTACGAATTGTTTCTTGTGCTGCTTTTGAAACAGTCCTAAATGGAAGTTCTAAGAGCATTGCACTAAAACTGTCAGTTGTGTTTCTAGCATATTCAACATCTTTTCTAAGAGAAGCAGGTAAAGCATTTAAAGATTTTTTTGTTCCTGATGTAAAAGCAATTTGTACTAAGTTTGCAAGCTCTTCTTTGTTTTTAAATTTTCTAGATTTTTTTACTATGTTTGTTATTTTAGTATCTAAATTTGTAGCTAAATCATCTGTTCTTTGAAACCACATTGCTTTGTTTGCTTCATTAGCTCTAAACATATCAAACATTTTAGGAGTAAAATACCCTCGACTCTTAAATATTTCTTTACCACCTATACCCATAACTGAGCTTCCTAATGTAGCTAAGTTTCGTTTCCATGCAGAGGGGGAAAACTGCCACTCTTTACTAGCGTCTTCTCCAACTTTACCTCGTGGTTGTTTTAATTTAGGAGCTATTTCTCCTGCGTTTTTACTACCATTACTTAAAAGATTTTTAAAATCAGATACAGCCCCTCCTCCTTTACTCTTAATAGTTTTAAGAGTTTTCATAATGGTTTTAGAATCTTTAGCTTTATTGATTACAGATTTTCCACCGTACCAAGCTACAGGTAAAGCTAAATTTAAAGCAAAAGTTTCAAAAAATAAACCTGCACGAGCTTCCATTTCTGTATCATCAGGATCAGCTTCTAAAAAATCTACAATAGTAGCCATAGCTCCTTCATCATCTTGTATACTTTCGCCTATCATATTAGCAAAACGTGCTTCATACGGATCAATAGAAAGTTGAATTCCTACATCAGCCCCTGCTGAATATTTTGCAAACTTTAAAGCTTTAAGAGTTTTTTCTCGACCTTCTAATTTTTTTAGTAGTTCAGCCCCTTGTTTAGTTTTTGCTCCTGCCTGAGTAAGGTTACCAATTCCTTTTGTTCCAACAAATATACTTCCTATAATAGCTGTTAAGTCTCTTGCTAGTTCTCCTCCAAAATAATCAGGTTCTTTTAGTGTAGCTACATTCATTCCTGTAGCTCTTTCTTTCATAATTACTTTATCTTTTTCGGGCGTTAGATTTTTTAATATTGTTTGTACAACTTTCTGTTGTTTGTCATTTAATTCTGCATCAAAATCATACAAGCCTGTATAGTCTGCTACTCCATTTATAAGTTGCAAACCTTGCTGTCCAACATCGCTTAACGCTCCCATTGCAGTATCACTTATATTTTCTTGGAGTCTGTTAGGTGTTTCTAAAACATAGTCAAGTCCTTTAAAAAATTTATTGTTTGATTTTAAATCTTCCAATCTTTCTTGTAAAGAATCTGCTTCACTGGTTTCAAAAACCTCCTCTTCTATAGTCGTAATAGGTTCTTCTTCTTCTTCTAAAGCTACTTCAACTTCTTCTGCTTTTTCTTCTTCAGACAACATCTTTTCTTTAAAAGCTTCATAGTCTTCTTCTTTAAAATAATTTCTATGAAGATTTTGTAAGATATATTCATCAGTAAGCTTTTCAGTTTCAGAAGGATACTTTTCTCTGTAAGATTTTAAATTAATCATTAGGGTTTAGGTAATGCTGGGTCTTCTAATAAGTTAGGAATGGAAATAGATGTAACAATTTCTTTTGTTATAAGTGCAGCATTACTAGTTAAATCTTTTATTAAGCTCAGATGTTCTTCCATATCTAAATCAAATTGCTCTTGATTAAATGTACCATCTTTTAAAAAATATTGTTCATCTATTCTTTTAGGTGGTGTGATTGCTGATTCCAGTTGTTCACCTAAATGAATCATAACTGTTTCAGCTATTTTACTTTCATCAATAGTTGGTTTTAAATAAGGATTAATTCCCTCTCCCTCTTTTACTCCTCTATCTATGCCTTCTTGAATAACTTGAAAATATGCTTTTTCAGAATTTAATTGGTATTCTTGTTTACTTAGTAGTTGTGTAAGTCTAGATTGACCTTGAGGACTTAAAACTGAATTGTAAGCAGTTAATTTTGTAGCTTCTATTATTGGAGCAGGAACTGAGCCTCCATCTACTTTCATACCATCACCATATTCTCCTTTAACTGCTGTCATTTCTGTTTCGCCTGTTGTTGAATTTGATTTAAGAACTACAGCCGTAAGAACATAAGATTTTTCTGTCTTAGGGCCATCTGGAGTTGCAACTTGTTTTTCAACAGGGTTCATTTTTAACATAGGTGTAAGATTAGTCCATTTTCTTTCTAATTCTGCGGTATCCATTTGTGCTAAAACATTATCTAATCCTTTAACTCCTTGTTTTGAAAAAGCTTCCATTGAATTTTTAAAGTTTTTATAAGCTGCAAAAACAGGACGATCAAGTAATTTTGTAACATTTTCTTTTTCTCTTCCTTCTAAAGTTTCAGGAGTTTCTTTATTAATTAAATTTTTAACACCTTTAGTCATGTAAGAAAAAAGATTGCTTGGTAATTCTGTATCTACAATAGACTGAAAAAGTTTATCAGGGTCTGAATCTGCTATAGAATAAGAGTCTGCTAAAAACTGTTTATGGTTTTTAACTTTTTCATTTACAGCAGCATTTAATTCGTCTGTCCATTGAGAAGAATCATAACGATAAGACTCTCCTGATTTGCCTTCAATAGCAGTTTTGTATATAGGTTCTAACGTATTATAGTAGTATGCTTCAAGAGTTCCAGACGTTTCTATTGCTTTATTATGAGAAGCAATAAAATCTTTAGCTCTAGATTTTTGAGATTTTAATTGATTAAGTTGATCTTGATTTCTAAGCTTGTATCTTTCTAAAGAATTTTGAAGCATAGCATTGCCTGCTGTACTTGCAAGATAAGCTCCTGTAAGGTTTTTAGCAAACTTTTCTCTTTTTTTAGATTGCTTATCTTTTGCAGTTTTAAGATCACTACGTATCTTCTTCATCTTCGTAATTGAAGACTCTCCAGAACTAGGTTGTGTTAAATAATCTACCATAATTTTTCCTTTATCGTGCTAATAAACTTGCAGGCTTTTCTTCTTCTTCTTGTGTTAATACTTCAGGAGTATCCTTTGCTAACAAACTAGAAGGAAGTTCTACAGTTTCTATTTTTTCTAAAATATCGTCAGGTACTGCTCCTTTAGGAACACTTTGAGTATTGTTGTTTTTACGTTTAGATAAATCAGCTAAGTTTCTTAATTGATCTGAGGCATAATCATTATCTTCATTATCATCGTCTTCTTCTTCACCTCTGTAAATTGTAAATTCTATATTTGCTCTTTCACTTAAAGCCATTAGAACATATGTAAGTGGCTCTATTAACATCATCATAAGGTCTGGATTCCATTGTCCCTCTCTAAAACCTACATACAGAACTTGCATAACTATATCTGTAATAGGTGTTCCTTTTGATATATTAATCATTATAGGTTCTATAACACTAGACTCTAATAAATTAGTTACTACAAAATCTAAAGCTTCTCTAAAGTCTGTAAAGTCAGGAGCACTTTCAAAAGGTCTAGGCTCATCAGGACTATTAGTAAGAGATTGTCCCGGAACAGGTCTGCCACTAGAAGCTATAAGTTCTAAACCTTCTTGATTGTATTGTTCTATTGGAAACTGTTGATCTACTACCATTAAAATCCTCCTGAAGCAGCACGAGTAGTTCTTCTAGGATTTCCCATCCCTAAAGCATTTTCAAACTCAGCCATTTCTTCACCATATGTATCAAAAGTCATTCCTCTTAATAAATCTTTAATGTCTGTATAATTACTAACTGTTGTAGTGTACCAATTATTTCCTTGTGATTGTAAAAATAAATCAGCAGAATCAAAAACAGAAGGTTCAGCATTACTTAGATTTTCAAAATTGTACTGACTACTAAATTGTTGATACTTTGGTTTTTCTCCCCCTAAAGCATAATAGGTTTCTTCTGCGACTCTTTGTTTTGCTCCTTCAAAAACAGAATCTTTAATTTCTTTTTCAACAGTATCAGCTAAAAGACTGTTTTGAGTAGCAAGTTTAGTTACGTCTGCGTCTGTTCCTTTACCGCCTGCTACTACTTTAGGAACTCCATCTTTAGTAACTATTTCTCCTGTTGTAGAATCAACCCTAGCTCCTCCTGTTACAGCAGCGTCATCTAGGTTTGCAAGGAGATCAGGACCTTCAGACATATCATAGTTTATCTCTCCTTTTATATCTTGATCTCTAGCAATTCCTGATGTATCTCCAGTAAACATTGGATTGTAAGCACTGGCTTCAAATCCAAAAAATTGTTTAGTTGGATTAACTACTTTTTCATGGAAAAATCTACCGACAGCATCATAACCTTTTCCTAGTCCTGTTATGTCTGCAAATTTATTAACTGCACCTCCTATAGCTTCTGTAATAGTACCATAAGCCTGTCCAATTCCTGAAGCTACTGTATGTAAAGCATTCATAGTAGAACCAATTGCTCCGCTTACTCCTGTTTGACCAAGTGCGGAAGCGGTAGTAGTCCACCAACTACTTGCTGATGATACGGCTGATCCCATCCAACCCCCCAAAGCACTAAAAGCATAGGGCATAAGAAGCATTAAACCTAACTGTCCAACAACTCCAAGTTTACCTACAGCTTTCATAAAGCCTTTAGCAACTTTTTTAATTCCTCTGCCTATTTTTTTAACAACTTTTTTAATACCTTTGAAGGCTTTTTTTAAATATTTTCCCGGTTTCCAACCCATATCATTTCTCCTGTTCTTTTATTTTAGCTACCAAATAGCTTATCTATGATACCTTTTATACTATCTACACTTGAACTCCAGTTTTCTGCAGCTCCTGCTTCGTTTCCTATTGCAGCTATAATAGCAGACGCTTCTCTATTAGCTTCATTATCAGCCCATCTAAAATCATAGTCTGCTTGGTCACGTAATTCTTGCCACAAAAAAGACTGAGCTGCCATAGACAACCCAAAAGCATTTTGAGCGTTTTGTTGATTGACTGAATTCTGTGCTGCTGTATTTGCAGTATTTGCTTGTCTTCTCCAACTAACATTAGATTGTTCAACGGCTTGCCTATTAGCAGTATTCCATTGTTCTCTATTAAAATCTAATTGTGCGTTTTGTTGATTAACTTGATTAACCATTGCAGCATTTGCTTTATTAAGATCAGCTTCTATGCCTGCTCTTCTAGCTTCTGCAGCATTTTGTGAAGAAGCATTAAATTGTTCCATTGCATTTAATTGTTGCGTATTGTTTAAATCAACTTGCGTAGCTAAACTTGCCATAAACTGATTAGTTTGATTTTCACTAGCAGCATTAAATTGTCTAGAAGCATTAGTTGCAGCTTGATTAGATAGTAAAGTTTGTTGTTGATTTTGAGCAGTAAGCATTCTACTTTGTTGATCATTAGATAAGTTAGCCATATCCATAGATAAGAAAGCTTGAGCATTTTGTGCTGTAAGTTTAGTTATTGCATCAGCTTCAGCTAAATTAATCTGAGATTGTATTATAGCATTTTGTAGTGTAGCTTGTTGGTCATTGGTTGCGTTAGTTAAACTTACTGTCTGCATAAATTTACTGTTTGATAAGGCAATTTGTTGATCAGAACTGAACTGAGCCATGTCCATATTAAAAACATTTTGAGCGTTTGTTAATGATGTTTGTTGTCTTCTTTGTGTATTAGCTTCTGATTCTTTGGCTTCAATATCTCTTTGTTGTGTTGCAGCTTGTTGTAATGCTGACGCATTGCTTTGAGCCATTGGTAAAGCTGACTGTAATATAGCATTTGTTAATTCTGCTCTACCTATAGATGATGCTGATAATCCTCTAGTAGCTAACATTTGTTCTACTTTACCTACTGCTCCTTGTGCCCATATAGGTATTTCACCATTTTCCATACCATCTAGTAGTCTATTCATTTGAGCATCTACTAAAGTATCTTTATCAACTCCTGCAATTAGTCCTCTTTGTTCTTCTGTAAAATCATCAAGTCTATCTTCTAAAGATTCTATATCATCTCCAATTTCACCAATCTGATCTTCAGTTAAACCTGCTTTTCTTAATTGTTTTTTAGCTCTTGATAGTTTTCTTAAACTTGATCCTGTGTTTTGAGCAGCTACAGATTTAGCACTTTCACTCATAACACCTACAACTCTTGCTGTTAAAGCACCTTCTTCTATTTGAACATCTACGCCCTCAATAGGAGCAACGTCTGAAACATCAGCAGCTTTAGCTATTTCATCTTCTGTAAGTTCTGCGTCTTCAGATACCCTACTTTGTGCTGCTATTGCTTCTGCTGATCCTGTTTGAGCAGCGTCCATTTGAGATGTTACTATTTGATCAGGAGATTTAGTTGTAGTTGTAGTTCCTGTCCTAACTGTTTCAGGAGTTACATCTGCAGCTGTAACAGCAACAGGTTTAGTAATTTCTCCCATTTGTTCTGCTGTAGCTGTTGTTTCTTCCATACTTATATCTTCTACAGAAGCTTTAGGAATTGTTCCTTCGGGAATTTCTCCTCTTGCGAGAGCTTCAGATTGCTCGGCTGTACGGTTTATTCTTTCTCTACGTTCAACACCAAAACTTTGCTTTGCATCTTTTTCTTCTTGAGTTTCTAAATTTGAACTATTATCTTGAGTACTACTGCTACTACTAGGAGCTACCCACGTATTTGTAATATGATCAAAGCTATAACCAGCAGCAATTGCAGCGTCTATTGTACTATATCCTGCTTTTTCCCACCACGTTAAACGTCCATCTGTTGGTTTATCTGGTTGAGCATTAGGATCGTCAACACTAGGGGTAGGTTCGTCTTCATTCGGTAGTCCTATGGGAGTCCATACACCAGTATCGTCTTGTTCAAATTTGTTAGAATCTATGGCTTCTTGCTCAGTATCATAACCGTATTCGACCCACCAACCACCTGTGACTTCTGTTTCTAAACTCTCACCTTCTTGTTTTATTATTTCTGGCTCATAACTTGGTACTATCGGAGTCTGAACTAGTGGTGCGACAGTCTGTGGTGTTGTAGGTCTAGTTATAATAGGCTCTTTATCTATTTGTGGACCTTGTTCAATAGGTCTAGGAGCTTTCGTAGGAGCTGGTTGAAGAACAGGCTTAGAAGGTGTGGGCTGTTTTGGTTTAGGTGTTAGCATTTTTCTAGGATCAATGCTTTCGTTTTCTATTTGTCGTCTGCTGCCTCTAGCAAGAGCTACACGACCACCTCCACGATAGTCTGCTCTACCACCATGATAACGTGCTCTTTTTTTTATTTTATTTCTTTTAGCCATTATTTAACCTCGAATAACTTATCCAGTTTTTCTTCAATTTTATCTAACGTATCAAAAACCCTGTCCATGTTGACCGAGAGTTCTTTTTTTGTTACGTATTCTTTTGCCATCTCTTCTCTTGTTTTATTTAAAAGTATGTCAAGCCTTTTATTTTCTGCTGTATTACTACGTATGGTATAAAATATAGGGGCTACAACTAGTGTTAAAAATATATTCCATAACATATATCCTGAAAGCTCCATGCTTGTTCCCCTTTTTATTTTTTGAATTTAGATTTTATTAAATCTATCCATTCAGGTTTTCTAGTCACAATTAAAAAAGCTACTAGTCCTAAAACTATTAATCCTACTAAAAAGTCCATAGTGTTCTCCTTAGTTTGCTGCTATGTAATCTGTACCAGTGGTAACGGCTGCAACGTGAGTAGTTTTTAAATTACTTGCTGCTCCTGCTACGTTTGGCGTATCGTCACTTGCATCAACTGGTGCGTAAAGCAAGATAGTTGAAAGGTGGTCAACGTTACGTTGTACCATTTCATTTATATCTGCTTGAGACATAGTTGTGTCTGCTTCTGCTGAACCACCAACATGAGTTGATTTTTTGCCATTAGTATTTATGTCGTTTATCAGAGTTACCGAATCGGTTCCTGCTGTTAAGACTTCTGTTACTGTTTGTGCCATTTTTTTACTCCTTATTAAGTTTATTTTCTAATTCTTCCACTTTAGCGGAAAGTTCTTGTACTGCTTTTACTAATACTGGTATAACTGCTGTTTCACCAACTCTTTGTTGTCCAGTAAGGTCATTATCATCCCACATACCA
>ERZ1046148.1569-NODE-1569-length-11285-cov-7.418611_pt1 | contig 11285 bp, 10 predicted proteins | sample MGYA00383090_ERZ1046148 | MGnify/ENA primary metagenome ERZ1046148 (study PRJEB29581, sample SAMEA5548360) | metagenome | biome: marine; feature: coastal; material: water | depth 25 m | study: Short-term variability in the microbial, nano- and picoplankton...
GGGGAGCAACGTGAGGGAATATCGTGGCAGAAGACAATGAAGACACAGGTGACCTTGTAGAAGAGGCACCTATCGCTATCGCTCTCGATGAGAATGATGCAGTCGATGTTGATGAAACTGAAGTCACAATTTGGGCGCCGGAACCTCAGGGTTCGGATGAGATTTTACAATCTAGTGTTGAAGAATGGATTAGCGATGTTGATTTTGAATCAACTAAAGATGTCCCAATCCCAAAGAGATTAGTAGACCAAGTAATCGGTCAAGAAGCAGGTTCTCTCATCATCAAAAAAGCTGCTGAACAACGCAGGCACATGCTAATGATTGGAGACCCTGGTACGGGTAAATCAATGCTAGCAAGATCGATGACTGATTTACTACCGGCAGATTCTCTCGAAGATATTTTGATTTATCCAAATGAAGAAGATGAGAATGAACCTAGAGTTCGTTCGGTACCGGCTGGTCGCGGTGACAGAATTATCAAAGTCCAAAAAGAAGCAATTCGCCAACAAAAGGCTAAATCACAAAAAGTTCTACTACTTGCATTTGGTTTAATTGGCCTTTTACTATTTATCGCAGCCATACAATCTGGAGACATCATGACACTTCTCTTCGGAGGTTTCCTACTAGCCTTCGGATACATGTTCATCCGTAGTCGTCTAGGTTCGGTCGATCAAAGCAGAATTCCAAAACTACTGGTTAAGCATGAGCAAGGCGAGGAGCCGCCATTTATTGATGCCACAGCAACATTAGCCGGTTCATTACTAGGTGATGTACGACACGATCCTTTCCAATCTGGAGGAATGGAAACTTCTGCTCATGACAGAGTTGAACCTGGTGCAATTCATCGGGCTAACAAAGGAGTTCTCTACATCGATGAAGTTAACCTTCTTCGTTTGGAAGAGCAACAAGCACTGCTAACCGCAATGCAAGAGAGGGCTTTTTCTATCTCGGGCCGTTCAGAACGCTCCAGTGGTGCACTCACCAAGACTGAACCAGTTCCATGTGATTTTATTCTTATTGCTGCGGGTAACCTAGATGCCATCCAAGGAATGCATCCAGCACTGCGAAGTAGAATCCGAGGATACGGGTATGAAGTCTATGTCAATTCTGAAATGCCTGATACCGCACGTAATCGCCGTCGCTTGATTAGATTCATCGCTCAAGAAGTATTGAGGGATATTGACACCACTCGCGAGATTCCACATTTCGATAAGAGTGGAGTCAGCATAATTCTAAGAGAAGCACAAAGAAGAGCGGGACGGCGTGGAAAACTATCACTACGTCTGCGTGAACTAGGTGGTCTTGTCCGTATTGCTGGTGATTTGGCAATGGAAGAAAACGCTCCTCTCACTACAGCCGAGCACGTTCTAAAGGCACGGGAGATCGCTAAACCTCTTGAACAACAAGTTGCTGACAGGATGATTGAAAGAAGATTAGATTATTCACAAATAGTTAGCACTGGTGAAAGAGTTGGTAGAGTAAATGGTTTGGCTGTATTAGGTGCAAACTCTGGTTTGTCCGATTTCAGTGGCATCATGTTACCTGTCGAAGCATTAGTTACTCCGAGTCAAGGTGGTGGCGGCAAAATCCACGCCACTGGTGGTCTGTCTGATCTCGCTAAGGAATCAGTGACAAATGTTAGCGCAGTAATCAAGAAGCTAACCGGTAAAAACGTATCTGATTATGATATTCATGTTCAATTCGTTAACACCCACGGTGTTGATGGGGATTCAGCATCCATCACTATTGCAACAGCGGTTATTTCTGCATTGGAGAATATTCCAATTCGCCAAGATTTAGCCATGACCGGTTCATTATCAGTACGTGGAGAAGTACTTCCTATCGGTGGCGTAACTGCGAAAATAGAGGCAGCAGCACGTTGTGGAATCAAAACGGTGATTATTCCTCGGGCTAATTTGCAAGATGTACTCCTTGATGACAAGTATGAAAATCTTATTGATGTCATTGCAGTTGATACTTTGGATGAAGTTATGCTACATGCTTTGGTTAAGCATTCTGATAAAGCAAGTTTAGTAGAGCGATTAGAAGCGGTCATCGACAGATTGACACCAACAACTACATCAATTTCTCCTGCTTGAATGTACACTCATTTCAATCGTAATGCGGGGCATTACTGAGATCTACCCATCTATTACAAAAGGGTGAATCTTTCCCTTGAACTGGGTGCAATAATGGTTGACACGGGTAAGGTCAAGGATGCGAGTAAAGGCGCACTGGTTGTTTTATTTCTCGTAACGGTGATCGATATGATCGGTTTTGGAATTGTAATTCCATTCCTCACCTATCTCGTAGAAGACCTTGCTGGAGCGGAAGGAGTAACCGAAATAGGCCTTTGGGTCGGGTTACTGATGACTTCTTATTCAGCCGCACAGTTTCTTTTCTCTCCATTTTGGGGGTCACTGAGTGACCGCATTGGTCGAAGGCCGGTTTTGCTGGTGGGCCTAGTTGGAAACACAGTCTTCTTCGCCGCCTTTGGTCTTTCCAATACGTTGCTGATGGCTCTTGCGACGAGATTTCTTGCAGGTGTTTTCAATGGTAATATTGCTGTTGCTAGAGCATATATTGGCGACGTTAGCAACCCTAAGCAATTGGCGACAAGAATGGGTCTCATTGGGGCGGCATTCGGTTTAGGTTTTACTATCGGTCCATTTTTGGGAGGAGAATTATCGGCGCCGGCATTGAGGTGGGAGACTTTTCAAGGAACTATTTTTGAAACCTATCCCTACTTATTGCCCTGTCTTTTAGCCAGTGTATTATCCACAATTTCATTATTGGTTGCAATCAGAAACTTGCCTGAATCTTTAACTCCCGATATGCGCAAAGTGGACGCATCGAGAAGTTGGAGCCAGCAGATGAAGAATATGTATGTCAATTCTAGGAAAATGCTCGGTAAAGGTTCGATTGCCGTGATTATATGGGTGGCGATGTTATTCACATTTGGTTTCACCATAATGCACGCAATTTTCATTCTCTATACCGGTATGCCAATTATGGATGGCGGGCTTAATTTCAGTGAGGCGGATAATGGCCGCATATTTGCCATGATTGGAGTTACAGGAATTATTACACAGGGGTTCTTAATAGGCCCGTTGACAAAGAAATTCGGTTCACGAAGATTGCTTACAGTTGCAGCATTGTTGACGGGAATTGGACTTGTATTGATACCTTATTCGCAATCCGAATATGCTTGGTTACACATTCTTACAGTTACGGGTATACTGTCGATAGGGAGTGGACTGTTCCAACCGTCATCATCAACTCTATTGGCCCAATTTGCCAAAGCAGAAGGCTATGAATTAGGAGTTGTTATGGGGGCAAATGAATCATTTGGAGCATTTGCAAGAATAATAGGGCCACTTTCAGGAGGCCTAGTCTGGGTATTGACTTCCGATGGAAGATACCCATGGGACTACCATACAGCCTTCCATTTGTGCGGTTTGATTATGCTCTGTTCAGCAGCACTTTCACTAAAATTACCAGAACCCAAAATATACGATGCGAGCAAAGCAGATTTCACTCAAGAAGAGTGAATCAACGCATTATTGGGTGTCATCTTGAAGAATGATAAGGGGATGGATACCCATGGAGCATGCAGTTGACACTTCAGATTTTGACTTATTCGATAGACGCTTATCTGCGGCTGCCAATGTATTGGTAATAATAGCGGTATTGACCATTGCAATGATATATTTGCAAGGAGTTTTGCAACCGTTTTTCATTGCATTAGCAATTTATTTTGTATTGAAACCAGGAGCAGATAAACTCTCAGTGAGTGGATTTCCAGTTATTCTATCATACTTTACAATGCTAATGCTGGCTCTACTGATTGTTAGCAGTGCTACACTTTTTGCATACCAGCAAGCAGATGAGTTGGTAAGCGATGATGAAAAGATGGAACGATATAATCATCTTTTAGACAAAAAGTGGTCGAAAATCAAGCATATGCCGGTTGTTGGCCCAGTAATAGTGGATGCAGTGGGTGGAAATGATTCCGATCTAGGAAGTGATTTATCTCAAATGGGATTACTTTCTGAAAATCAGCAGTTCTCGGATGTGCTGGTCGGAATGATGTCTAGTACTGGTGGTGCATTGACGACCAGTTTAACAGTGATGTTCTTCCTAATTTTCATTATTTTCGAGGCCAGTTTACTGCCGGGTAGAATAGAACGTGCATGGCCAGGTGGAGCAAATGAAAAAGTACAGATGATAAAGGAACAAATTGAATCAAGTGTCAATACATATATCATTGTAAAAACGGGAGTTGGAGTTGGTACTGCGGTTATTGCTGGTATCATAATGGCATTTTTCGGAATTGATTTATGGTTCACTTGGGCACTTATCACATTCTTGCTAAATTATGTTCCCTATATCGGTTCGCTAATTGCAACTGTGCCTCCAATTATTCTTGGGCTAATATTACTAGAACCGAGCTCTTTGATTCTGCTAACGGTCCTATTATTGACCAATCAACAACTGTGGGGTAATGTAATCGAAACTCGTTGGGCTGGAAGAGCACTAGATCTATCGCCTGTTGTTCTATTGCTAGTAACCGCATTCTCATTCTGGTTATGGGGCATTCTAGGTATGATTTTAGCGGTACCATTCGCAGTAATAATAAAAATTGTTCTCGAGAATATTGAGGAAACTCGTCCAATAGCAATACTTCTGTCGGAGAGAGCCCCCACTATCGATGAAGCATGGAAAAACGCCCTTAAAGATGGTAAGATTTCATTATATGAGACTAAAATTCTTAATGAGTTGCAAACAACTCTTGGATTGAGTGATAAGCAAATAATTTTGATGTCATCTAAATATTCGGCAGAACATGTCCTTCGCTATGGGAGAGTTACAAAAGATCAGAAAGATTTGATTCTACAAGGGGCAAAAGTATCCATGTCTTCTACTCAATATGGTCAACTAAAGGAAACACTGAGCGAAGGAAAAGTCAATACTGAATCACGAGAGATTCTGGACCTATTCGTTGAACTAGTTGAGGAAGAATGATTTCACAGTACTTCGATTAGAATCTTTTCTAATTCAGTATTTATCATCAGAATAAGTGTTCCAAATTCTGGTGGAATATTTGGGTCCTCGTAAAGTTCTTCCAATTTTGATTGGGACATTGCAATGCGGACATCCAGTTTCTTTGCTTTATTGAGCAACCACAATTCGCAAGTCTCTTTCGCTTGTCGGCGGATGTTGCGAGGAACCTTAGGGTCGTCGATTTGCTTAATGACCGAAGCCACTTGTGTTAGTCTTGTTTCGATATCCATGAGAGGTCCTCCATTGGGGGGTAATGGTTGCTCCATGAAGGCCGTCTTTAAGGTGATTGCCACCATCCGCATAGCATGTCCCTTAGCAATGACGCGATTCTTAACTGGACCAGAGTACTTGTTTTGCTACTTGGAATGGGGTGGGCTGCTTGGATGGACCACAAAGAAAGAAGGGTCAAAAATGAGCACTGGCTTGTCTGGATTAAGCCAGCGATTTTTATTTGGGCTCTAGATCTAATGGTGCAAGGTGCAGATTGGACAATACTTTTGACAGCATCTGCAGTAATCGCTTATGCTAGTATGTCGGTAATCGGCAGACCGAGTTTGAAAGACCTTCTTAGGGGTTCAAAACTTGACCTGATAGTCACATCATGGTATATGGTGAGTCTTACAGGTGTCATTTGTGGTGCGATTTTGTATCAACAGTCTTTACCGCTAGAAGTTTTAGTCGGCAACGATACCTCATTGGGTGCCCTTTGGTGGAAAACCTTGGCAGTAGGTGCATCAATCCTGATAATTGATTTGGCCTGGAGGGTTAGGTTGATTCATGGTGGTGCAGATGCTAAGTGTCTAATGTGGGTTGCAATACTAATCCCAAGTTGGTCCGCACTACCACTTACCTATTCATCTGCAACAGCAGATTCTATCATTTCATTACCACCAGCGATTTCATTGTTAATGTGGGGCGGTTTCATCTTTTTGCTAATACCATTCATGATGCTCGCTAAGAATCTTTCAAACGGTAATATCAAGAAATTATCGGATTTAAGATTGGCATGGCATGCCTCTATGATGCCACTCAAGGGAGTTGTTGGTTCACATGTTTGGCTTCTATCCTCTGTCATTGAAATGCCAGATGGGACTACTTCAGTGCATCATAGAACTAGAGCGCCATCAAGAACTCCAAGCGATGAAGAATTGCTTGCCCATGTTTCAACATTACAAGAAATCGGAGTGGAAATGGTTTGGGTCAGTTATAAATTACCACTTTTGGTATTCCTTTTCCCAGCGATAATACCATTCGTTCTAGTGGGTGACCCAATGTCACTATTTTTACCACTGCTTGGACTTTGAAAGTCCAATTAATTTTGATAAGGCTAACGCTCTTTGTCGGATAAAAATATTCAGTGATAAAAGGTAATCAGATACCTTTGCGCTCAACGTTCTTCAATCGAAGACCTTTGTAACTACACTTTCTGCAACGTACTGCACGCATAGCATTACGGGCATTACACTTCATGCAGATTTTACGGTGAAGCAGGCGAGCTTCTGCTTCAGGGAATCGTGCCATGTATTCGGCGACCCACTTCCTCTATTTAATCAAAACCCGCAGTAATAACTTAGAATCAATACGGAGTTGCTCGTTTTTGTTGAGGCCGAAAGAGTTTTTTGATTGCGCATAATTGAAGCACTTGAGGCTTGAGCACCGGTTGATGCGAATCACCCGCCTGCCAGCAATTCATCACGATTCCAATATCGTATTGGTCAAAGGAAGTGCGAGCAACATCCTGATAGATGTAGGAACTTCATGGTATCAAATGTTACAAGTTGAGCGAATCATCGGAATCTTAGGCGATCAAAAGTTAGATCGTATATTGCTTACATCTCGCCTTTATCCTTTTGCAGGAGGGTCGAAGTATGTCTCCCAATACTTCGCTAATGCACCCGTTCACATTCATGAAGAAGGGCAAGCAGCATTGCAAACGGGAGATTTTTTCACCACTTGGGCTAATCGCTATGAATCGGACATGCCATCGATTGAAACCTCATCGGTTAGCGATGGTGAAATATTTGTTTTAGGTGATTGTGAAGTGGAGGCAGTACTGACCAATGGAATTAGTAGCGATGGAATGTCGTACTATATTTCACAAGAAAATCTACTTGTCGCGGGTGGAATAGTTATACGTGCAGACAGGCCATGTAGATGGGACTTACCCGGTGCAAACCTGGTGGATTTGAGAGATACTATCAAGAAAATAATGTTGATGAAACTTTCAGCAATTGTGCCCATGCAAGGTCCGGCCATAAAAGGTAAGAAGCATGTTGCTGAAGTTCTAAAACGCCATCTTGAATTCTATCAAAGTTGTATTGATGAGGGGGGCACTCCACCTTCGACATGGGCAAGGCCTGCACGTTCAACATTATGGTTGACACCGAGAACTGCTTGGCCATTGGAAGAAAAAGAATCCGCTTAAGCAATAATGGCCGGAATATCTAGGGTTGTCGCTGCAGGATAGTTCAAATTATTTTTCTTTGTTTCCAATAAACGGGCTCTTCTAATTGCTCTAATCTCATCCTTTTTCTTGAACTTATCAGAGATGTCGTGGTACGATAATTCACAGCCGGTGAAATCTAGAACTCGACGTTGCCATCCACTTTGTAAATGAATTTCATCTTGGCTAACTCTAATACTTGTAATTGGGCCTTCGTTCTGGAATAGATGTATTTTCCTACTAGGGACTTGATCGCCTACCATCCATATTGAACCACTCTGGCATGCAGCTAACAAACGGTGTGTGCTTTCACTGGCCGAGCAGATTGAACGGATTGATTCACCTTCAAGATTAAATTTGTTAATCACTTCAAGACAAGGAATCGATAAATGAGTAATTCCCCCACAATTGTCGCCTACGATGATGCTCTCTAGGCTGTTGTTGATGTTTTTGAAGGCCAACAAGACCGTTGCTAAGGATTCCAGTTTTGTATGTTGGCGTCTACCAAGGGTCGGTTTCCAGATGATCATTCCATCATCCATTGCTGTCAAACATCCATCGGATGTGACGAGGCTTCGTAGTACAATTCTATTATTCATACAACCGAAATGAAAGGCGTAGGTACTACTTTCTTTCCCCCACCCTTTTGGTGAAAGTGAAAGTGAAATTAATCTCAATATGTGTCTTTGTCAGACTTGTTCTCTTTCTTCCATGACCTGTAGCAAGATTTACAGACTCGTACGCGTCCTTTTCTTTCGCTATAGCCGCCATCTCCCCATGTTTCGATTGCATTATCTATTGAGAGGGAGCGGCCTCCCATGTCCTTGTCGGCAAATCCTTCACAAGATTTTTTGCCACATGGAATAACCCCTTCCTTTACAGTAGAGGATGATTTCTTTGACTCATCGCCAGATTTTTTCTGATGTTTGCGTGCATTGGCCTTGAATCCCATATTACCGCCTCCTAGTCCTAGATTCATCAAGGTTGTTGCTGAAAATGTTCAATTATTACAATGATTAATGGCCAAGTTACTGAAGCAGACCATCAAATAAACGCAATAACCCACGTAATGTGACTTCCGAGATATTCGCAACAGCGCATACTTCAGATTGAGTTTTTGGATTGCTGGAATCATTGGATGCTTTGTAGATCAAAGCAGCAGCAACACCCATCGGTTTCTTTCCCTGCCAGATGTCATCATGAGGCTTGATGATATTCCAAAGGTTGTTAACTTGAATATGGATGTTGGCGGGTAATTGTAAGTCCGAGATGAACTTGTCAAAGAATTGGTCAGGAGAAGTGATTTTATGCATATTCATTTTTCTTGAAACTTGCCTAATCAAGCGAGATAATTCCTTTTCAGTGACATCAAAGGATTCAGCGATATGTGAAATCTGCCTCGGTAGGTTTTCTTGCCTGGCAACTAAATATGTACATGCTGCTGAAACACCAGCAATCGATCTGCCGGTAACGAACCCATCAGTAGATAATTTCCTGTAAATACGGGCAACTTCTTCTTGTAAAGGCCGTGGTAAACCGGATTTGTCTCTGATAAATTGATTAGCTACAACCAAATTTCTTTCACGACTCTTTCTGGTTTTACTTCTTTCATCAACAACTCTTCTTCTTCTCCAATCGCGTCTTGCTTGATTGGACATGCCGAGTCTTCCAGAAGTTCCCGAATTCAAATCTTTTAAGTCAATAGTTGTGTTTAATCCTCTATCGGCCAGAGTATAGGTCAGAGGTGCGCCCACTCTTGATTTGTCTTGGCCGCTATCACCATTAATCCATTCTGCACCAGGGTCGATCACATTCTCTGCAGCAACAAGGCCACAAGAGTTACAGACGATTTCGCCTCTGTTATCATCCATATTCCAATCGACTGCAAAACACTCCTCACAAGGTCTAGTATGACCCTCTAAAGTTCGCCTTGTAGGACTTTCCGAATCACCACCTTCGCGGTAGTGATTTCCCTTTGAAGTTACAGGTTCCATATTTACTTGTTTTCGACTCATCACTTCTCAACTCTTAGTTAACTAGTAAACGCCGCCTTATATAAACTCCTCGTTGGGTTTCCCAAACAATAGTGAGGTGCTTATAGCCATCTATGCATAAAATACACTTTTAACGAATACAATAGTTTCTTTGTCCTACAGTTAATAAACTAAGGTTATATTTTTTTGTTTACAGTAGTAATTGATCTATTTTAACAAGAAATAATTGATACCTTTAGCACAAAAAATCTAGAGTTTACAAGGATATAGTTCAAAGACGGTCAGCATTCCCCGCAAGATGAGGAGACTCTAATGCCAGCAACAGTCATTCTAGGTGCCCAATGGGGCGATGAAGGAAAAGGAAAGCTAGTTGACCGCCTTGCCGAACAGGCGTCTTGGGTTGTAAGATTCCAAGGAGGCAATAACGCAGGCCATACAGTTGTCATAGGAGATAAAGTGCTAAAGTTCCATTTATTGCCAAGTGGAATTACGCGAAAAGAGTGTAATCTTGTCCTAGGCGACGGAATGGTTGTTGACCCATGGGTCCTCGATAAGGAACTCACCGATTGGAAACATTCGACAGGTGAAGACCCAAGAGGTGACAGATTATATGTTAGTGAAAGGGCTCACATTATCCTTCCATATCATAGATTCATGGACAGCCTAGACAGTAAGATTGGAACTACTGGTAGAGGGATTGGTCCAACATATGCAGATAAAATCAACAGAATCGGTATTCGTTTTGGAGACCTCAGTGAAATCATTAACGATGCTCAATGGATTGCCTCAACAGTAGCAAGAATGAATGCGTCTCTTCAAGCAGCAGGCTCCGAAGATAGGGTCAGTGAACAATCATTGAGTGCAGATGTTAATTGGATCTGGAATAATTACGATGGGTCAATCGGTAATACGGGTCTAATGATCGACAATGCTCTGAAATTAGGCGAGCACATTATTCTGGAAGGGGCCCAAGGTTGCTTATTGGATATTGACCAAGGAACATATCCCTTTGTCACTTCCTCGGTCACATCAAGAGGAAATGCTTCACACGGCGCTGGAATTCATCCTGGCCATGTCAACGAGGTAATTGGAATCACTAAGGCCTATATCACTCGAGTTGGTCACGGTGCAATGCCTACTGAATTAGAAGATGAAGATGGTGACCACCTCGGTACAGTGGGTCACGAATTTGGTACAACTACAGGGCGAAAGAGACGCTGTGGCTGGTTTGACATGGTGGTAATGCGCCACGCTAACCGAATCAATGGTTTCACAGGAATTGCCTTAACAAAGTTGGATGTTTTAGGCGGACTTGAAGAAATAAAAATCTGTGTAGCATACGAACTAGATGGCAAAGAGATCCTAGAAATGCCATCTTCTGCAAGTGCAATCGCAAGATGCAAACCGATTTATGTCTCAATGCCGGGATTCCCAAGTTATTCTTTGAGTGAATGGTTGGAGATTGCAAAGAAGGCCAATTCTGATGGAATTGGGTTCAAGGCACTTCCAGCAGCAGCACAGAATTATATCGCTAAACTTGAGTCTTTGATGGGAGTTCCTTGCACAAGTATTGGTGTAGGCCCAGATAGAGACGCAACCATTGACCTTGTCTAATAGTTGACAATTGTCAATTACTGTCACGCCAAAAGCACTATGTTTAATGTGAAGGCTCAAAAGGGAAGCGCTCACAGGTTGAATTACAGGGGCGTTTAGCTCAGTTGGAAGAGTGCTTCGTTTGCAACGAAGATGCCAGGGGTTCAAATCCCCTAACGTCCATTCCCCTT
>ERZ1046148.1570-NODE-1570-length-11285-cov-4.271060_pt1 | contig 11285 bp, 17 predicted proteins | sample MGYA00383090_ERZ1046148 | MGnify/ENA primary metagenome ERZ1046148 (study PRJEB29581, sample SAMEA5548360) | metagenome | biome: marine; feature: coastal; material: water | depth 25 m | study: Short-term variability in the microbial, nano- and picoplankton...
ATAGATTTACCAAATTCGTCAGTAGCACCTGTAGCACCACCTGTAGCTTTTTCTAATTCTTTTATAGCTTTTATTAAGGACTTATGCCCTACTGGCTTAAACTGTACGATAATATCAGACATTTTTTTTCGCTTTCTCTTTTACGTTGTTTATCTTCTTCGCCATCGCATTTTTAATTATAAAAAAATATTGTACCCATCTTGCAGGTTGTTCACCATAACTACCTGAGTGTGCTGGTGTACCTGTTTCTGTACAATATAAATACTTATTAAGAAGTTTCATATACTTCTCATCTCTAACGTGATTTACACACGCAAAGAAAGGTAATTGTGCAGTAATACTTTTAGCCACATCAAACTCCTTCCCTTTTTCTTCGTTAAATTCTTTAGTTTCTTGGGCAATTAAATCAATAACTGCCCAAACATCATCTTGTGATCTAAACTCTCGTGTTTCGTATCCGTCTTCCGTCTTTACAGGTAACTGTGCTTCGTATGGAAATTCACAATAAGGACAGCCTCCACAGCTATCAGACAATATAGTCAGTTCTACTTGGAGGCTTTCTCTTCCCCCACAAGAAGATACTCCTGCATTTTAACAAAAATATCAGTTCTATCTTTCAATGTGAGTGTTTTTAGAAACTCATCAGATGTATCGCCGTCAATACATAAACGTAACCACTTAGTAATCGTACTATTCATCATCTTCATACCTTTAGGATTACCTTTAGCATCATACTGATACTCTACAGAATCAAGCATTTCATCTCTCTCATCTATAGATACATCTTTTAACTTAATCTTACTTCCAGATTCAAGTTTAAATTCCATTGTTTATTCCTTTATTTTAATTAACAAGCTATTTCAAATAATGCTGTGCTTGAACCAATTCCTGAGCCAACAGCTTTTACTGACACATCTAAAGCCATCATATCACCTTCACTTAAAGCAGCACTTGTGATAACTGAACCTACAAATTTAAACTCAAACTCACCATCAGATGGTGTAGTATCAGTTGCCATTAATGTAGCTCCCTCTGAAGCACCTGTTGCTTGGTCGTGCATATTTTCAAGCATAACATCTGTATTGTCATCATACTTAACATTAAAATCAGCAGTAGCAGAAACTTCTCCAACTCTTGAAGCAGATTCAAAACCTGTTGATGTAAGACCTGCAAATACAACATCATTTTCTACGTTTAAAGTAAATGAATTTACTAATACATTAGAGTGTCCTGCAATAATTCTATCATCAGCATCCCAAGAACTCATATAGTAATTATTTGATGAAATAGCTGTATCTATTGCTATATCAGCTTGATTCATTACTGGTAGACTTCCTGTTTTAAAAGTAGCAGAAAATTTAATTCTTCCACCTTCTGTTCCTGCATCACCATTAAAAGAAATAGCAGTACAAAGACAATCTTTAAGACCTATAGCGTGTCCACTTGCAGGACTTTTATACGCGATAGATAATAATTGATTTGCTGTTTGGTTTTCTGTTGCACTTGACATATTTTGAACTGCACCAGCAGATGTTATTAAATATGGAACAGTATCGCCTTGTGTTATATTCCCAAGTAATAAATCTAATACTTCTGTTGTAGCTGTACCTGAAACAGATACTTCTATAACTTTATTAAGTTTATCTTGAAAGAAATCAGTCGCTTGTAAAACACGACTTCCATTTCTTGGTTCTAAAGCTTGATTTAAATTTAAAGATGGACTTCCTGCAGAATCTACATCTACTGCTAACCAAGGATTATCAGGACTGCCACTTGAATCTGGATTAATAGTTCCCCAATCATCTTGCATAGCAATCAAAAACGAAAACTGCTTAGGTGAGTAAGCCTTATCATTTATAGCCATTATTTTTCTCCTTTAGGGTTACTACCCTTTGTTTGTTTATTTTTTATTGTTTTAACTTCTTCTACATATTCCCAAGCAGGTTTTGGTACTCTATCTACTTCTACTTGCTTTCCTGAATTTATTTCTCCTAATAAAGTAGAACAAAATCCTTCATTTTTAAAACACCAATTAGATGTTATAGGTTTGTCTTTACTTATTAATTTAATCTTCATAATTACTCCTAATCTAAATTACCTAAATGTTGTCCACGCCATTCAAACTGTACAACATATTCGTTTTCGTCATCTAAGGCGTTTAGTTCTGTTGCTTCAATTCTACAATTAAAACAACTTGTGCTATCTGTTAATGTTATAGTAATGTTATCGTGTATTAACGCCTCAATTCTTGATACAAATCTTAAAACGTGGTCTAATGATGATTTATTAACATTAGGGTCTGCAAAGTAATAAAACATATTAATTTGATACTCCCTCATTTCACCATTTATATTATATTCGTTTAATGTACTACCTACAGGATCAAGCCGTAAATATTGATTACCTTGCTCTTTTTGCTCGTGACCAATATATATAGGTAAAGTACCCTTAAATTCTGTTCTTAATACATTACGTAATTTATCTAATATATTCTTAAAGTTGTTAGTAAAAGTTACTGGCATTAGTTATATTTCCTTTTATATGAAGCTCTACCTGTTCTTGTCATTTTAACGGCTTTACCACTTGACACATCTACAACTTCGTGTCTACCAAATACTTCTATTTCCCATTCATCAGCAGTTGTTGTTGTGTTTGCTGTAGAATCATCTGCACTACCTGCAAATCTAATCTCTAAACCACCTGCTAATGTTTGGTAATCTCCTGTAATAATCTCATCTGTTACCACTTGAGTTTCTTTTAATTTTGTAGAACCTTTAACCCAAACACTATACTTTGCTGTTCCTAATACACCAGCAAGAGTAATAAGAACTTTTATAAGGTCATAAGTGCCTGACCATTCGCCTCTTGTATCTACAGGTCTTATAGCTCCATTAGTATAGGATACATCTCTTACTATACCTTGAGATGAATCTCTTGATACCTGCCAAGATAAAGCTGCTTTGCCTTGATTAATGTTTTCAATGTTATTGTTAGCTTCTTCCATTAAAGCACTAGCAAGTTCACTATTTGGATCGTGGCTTTTAATCATAAAGTTAGCAGCTATTAAAGCCGTACTTCTAATAATAATATAGTCAAAGTTACCTTCTTTGTCTTTTAACGCCTCTTTAGGCATATTAGGGTCTAACATACTATCTAAGTATCTACTTGCATCAGTTCTAAATTGTGTTACTACAGTTGTAAAATCTTCTCCTGATTCAACTAAGTAATCGTTAGGGTTTAAAGTGTTTGTAATTAATAAAGATAAATCTAAATCTGTATCATACACAAAACTTAAAGCATCAGGGTCTGCTGAAGTATCATCTCCAACATCAGCACTTCCATCTATAATTATATAAACACTTGTGTCTATGGGATGGTGTTGTGCAGAAGTATTAAATAAACCTCTATTTGTTGCAGGGGTTGATATTGTAAGAGTATCACCTGCAGGTACTGCTGTTACCATCATATATTCATTATCAATTTTAATTATATCGCCAACACCAAAAGCACTTGTGCTATCAACAATAAGAGAAGAAGCATCACGATTCATCGCAGTTTTTACTTGTGTAGTTTCGGTTGTATTAAATGTTATTTTATCAACTTCTGCTCCATCCCAAAATAATGTATCTACTAAACCTGTATTATTAGCATAATAAATATCTAATGTTCCAAGAATAAAATTTGATAACCCTAAATTCCAACCATAAACTTGACTTTTACCATCAAAACTATCAAGTTGAGGAAATACTCTTTTTAATTCTTTATGTGTACAATATGTTGCTGCTGTTGCCATTTATTCCTCCTATACGAATCCTATTATTTCTACTTCGGCATCAATCTTGCTATTTAAACTTCTTGCAGCTATTTCGTGAATACCATTTTCTTGGTTACTTGTATCTTTAACACCACCACTATGAGCCGAATCATAATTAAAACTTGCTACAAACTCACCATTAACAGGACCTGTAATATCTAAAGCACCTGTTTCATAGTTTATAGTACCTGTAGCAGTACCAACAATATTACCTTTACCATCATCATAAGCAAAAGCACTTTTATTTTTAGTTTCAATATATGTGTCTTTACTAAATAATGTATCATCAGGTAATTTAGCAGCTACAGCACCTTCTATGCTTCCAATAGCAGGTATTCTACCTACACCAAATGGTGTGCTTCCTGAAGTTGGTGCTGCTAATAATATAGCAGAGTTTCTTGTTCTGTTGCCTGAAGCAAATCTTATATCGCCATTTACAATACTTACAGTAACTGCTTTTTCAAACAAGTTTCCTGCTGTATAGAACTGAGTGTCAAGTGCAGATTGAATCTTGCCTAAAACACCATTATTTCCACCAAATTTAGTGTTTGTAGCATCTGTTGTAAATGAAAGACTTGCAAATACACTCCCACCATCAACAGTAATATTAAGAGCATAAGCTGTTGAAGCAGTTAATCCTGATTCTGTATTTGGCGTAATACCTGACATTCCAAGCTCTTGATAACCATTGTTATAAAATTTCATAGCAAAAGAACCTTTAACAATACCTGTAGGGTATGTAGCACTTCTACCATATCCAAATAAATTCTGTGCTGTGTATCTACCATTTGAGTTAGTTTGTGCTGTACCAAGTGCATTAGCATCATCGTGATACTTATCGTATTTTTCTTGTGTGTTAAACCAAGGAAGATGAACAGCAGCTCCTGAAGCGTGTCCTGTAGACTGAGCTGATACATTACCTGTAATAGATCCAAACAATCCTCTTTCTACTGTTAATGTATTAGTAGAAATACCAGTAACTCTCATAATTTCAATTTTAGTAGCAGTAGTACCTGTAGTTGTTCCAAGCTGTATTAAATCGCCAACTCTAAAATAATCACCATCATTTACATCTATAGCAGTTTCAGAGCCATCTACATCCTCAGCTAAGTTAGCAACACTATCAACATATAGCTTACCACTATTAACATCATATCCACCCTTATTATCAATAGTCTTAGCCATACCACCTGAAGTGTCTCCAGTATAACCTATTAAAAACTGATTAGGTAAAACGATATATTCATTAGCACCTAATATATATGTTAATTCTAATGCTTCTGTAAATTCATCTACATCACTATTGTTTTGAAATTCATTAACTTGTAATTGAAGTTCTACAGGAACACTATTGTTTTTAATTACTATAAGTTTTGAACCCTTTAATAAGCTTACATTTGTTTTAGATAAAGTTGCTAATGTAGTAAAAGCATCACTATTATCTACTTTGTTGATGTTTTGATACACCTCTGAATAGTTATCGCCCATAGAACATAGATACTCTTTGTCTTGCCCTGCCGTTACTGTTAAATTCGCTTCTAATTTTGCCATTTCTTCTCCTATGCTATATGATACTTGACTTGTACCGAAATTGTAATATCGTCTGTGTTTGTTTCATTTTCTACTAAACAAGCAATTATTTTACCACTTGTTACACTTGAACTTTGTATTGTCATATCTAATGTTTTGATTACGTTTCTATCTACTGCTGTTGCTTGTCCATCTGCTAATACTGTTCCATTGCTTAAATTACCATCATTTGTTGTTCCATCATTAACCATATCATAACTCATTAAATGAACATTACATACAACATCAGTTGCGTTTAAAGATGAAATTAATGCTTTACAAGCATCTATTGTTACATTATATGGTACTGCAAATATACATAATAATAAATCATCAGTAACAACACCTGCATCTACCGTTGTATCAGGGTCTGTTCCTGTACCTCCTGAAACTTCTGCTATTGCACTATTACCATATTCTGCATTACCTAAACTAATAAACGTATGAGTTCCTGCTCCACTTGGTTTTACCCTATAACCTTTAAAATATAATAACTGTGTAGTAGCACTTACTTGTGATGTTCCTACTTTGACTACACTATTAGATGAATCTACTGTTAATAGATTACTACCACTTGCATTTTCTACTTCAAATGTAGTAGTTGTATTATCACTTTGTGGTTTTACTTTAAAATTATCATCGCCAACAGATATACAAGTAGATGTACCTTCTCCATCTTCTATTTGGGAGGCAGTACCTGAAACACCATTTGTTTCATCTGCTACTTTTAATAAACTTTTATATGTATTTGCTGGACTTTTTCCTGCTAAACTTCCCATTATTTATCCTTTTTATCTTTTGGCTTTTCCTGATCAGCAATCAATGATTGTACCATTTCCATAGCACCTAATGTTTTTAATAAGGCAACTTCTAGTTGGTCTTTTTGTTTAGTTAAGTTGTCTAGTTTTTCTTGTAATTCCATTATTACTCCTATTTATTTAATACAAACCAAGATGTGCCATTACAATATAATGTAACTCCACCTCTAATTCTTACTAATGATATATCTGAATTATCACTTGAAAATATATCTTGTGATCCACCACCTTCACTATTTTCTAACTTTAAAGTATACACATCTGATGTAGTTTTTATAACGTATAATATTTGCCCTTGTACACCACCTGTAAATCCACCTATAGTAACACTACCACCTGAAGTGTCTACTTCTAATACTGTAGTATCTGATACGTCTACATTGTCTGTAGGTCCTGCCGTAGTAAATGCAGTATGTTTATATGATACAGTACCTTCTACGTCAAGTTTAGTAGTAGGACTTTCAGTACCTATACCTACCTTACCATCATCTTTTAATGTTAAAACACTTAAACTATCCATACCATCTGTTCTAAAGTGCATATCTCCTGCATTAGAACCTGTCTTATCATAAAATATATATCCATCTGCATCATTTGACCTTAATTGAATAGAAGCACAACCATCTGTATGTGTATTTTCAATTTGTAAACCTACATCATTAAAATTATTATCAATATCGCCTTCAGGAGAATCATCACTATAAGATATATGTAATTTACTATCAGGACTTGTAGTACCTATACCTACATTACCACTTGATATAGTCATATGGTCTACATTACCACCACTACCTAATCCTAAATCGCCTAGGTCATCAGTAACTCCACCTCTTGCTTTTATAGAGCCTGTAAAGTATGCTCCACTTGATGCTTGTGCAAATAAATATCCGTGAGTTATACTTACTACTCCATCATCTCTAACATAGAATAAATTAGTTCCACCACTATCATCTACTTCAAATGATGTTGTGCTATTATCAGAACCTGCTCCTTTAACGTGTAATGTACTATCAGGACTATCAGTACCTATGCCTACTTTACCTGCATTTATAAAGTTATCTGTTCCATCTGTATATAAAGATACTTTTAAAGTACCACCATCATACATATGCAATCTACCACCATCAGTAGACTTTTCGCCAATCTGTACAATAGGATTTGTATCAGAATTATCCATAAGAGTAAATCCACTATTGCCTGAACTTGTGCTATTAGATTTAACAGTTAATGCAGCAATAGGACTTGCAGTACCTATACCTACATTTCCATCTGCTCTTTGTAAAACAAAAGCATTAGATACAGAAGAAGTGTCTATAATTAAATTATTTGTAGAACCATTATATTTTATAGCCATTTGGTCTGTTGTACCTGATTCTCTAAATGAAATCGTACCACTATTAGTTTGATTATTTGTTGGACATTGTAAAACAAGTGTAGGGTCTGTTTCACTTGCAACGTGTAATAATTCAGCAGGACTTGTAGTACCTATACCTACATTACCATCGCTATCTATATTTAATCTTGAAGTATTATCTAACTTAATTTCAAAAGTATCATCGCCTAAAGTTAATTGATTGTATGTAGTATCATTCCAATCTCTAAGAATAACAAAATCTTCATCGTAAGATGCTGATACTCCACCATCAACAATTATAGGTCTATTAAAATAAAAATTATTTCTATCTGTATAAAAATGACAAAAAGATGTATTTTGTGGTCCTAAATATAAATAACCACTATTACTATATATTGATAAAATTTCACTTCCTAAACCTGTTGTAGCACCAATTCTTACTTTATCATTATTTTCTGTATCACTTGCAGTTCCTGATAATTCTATATATCCTGTAGGAACAATATTACCTTTTATATTTGAATTTAATATTAAATTGCCTTTTGTTTCTAAATCGCCTCTAACTTTAACTTTACCACTATCACTATCATCAGGTAAGGAGGTAGACATCTCTATTGGAGATGCCTCACCACCCACTTTTAAAGGTTGTAAATCATTAGACAAAGGATAGCCATCACCTAAAGTGACTTCATTAACTAAACTACCATCTTTTGTCTTAGCGTAAGGCATTAGTCTGCTCTTAATCCTTTAATGAATCCTCTTACAGCTGAACCTATAAAGTTATCAATAAGATCTATAAACCAAGGCTCTATAGTCTTATTCCATATACCTTTTGTAAACTTCCACTTAGATAAGCCTAAAGTCATAACTTTACCCATTGTGTAACATATACTCTCAACCCAAGCACAAATCTCTTTATTTGGTACCTTTTTAAGCATATAAAGCACTATTCCACCACCTGTACCACCTGCTAATAATCCTGCATTATTTGTAATAAAATCTAACATATTATTTCTCCTTTTTTAAAAATAATTCTAACATATCAACTCTTTTTCTAAGTTGTTTAACTTCTTCATCTAATTCGTTTGGTTCTTCAACGTACTGTAGGACTTTGTCTAATTTGAATTGTTTTTTTACGAGCTTAACAACAGCTTGTATTATCATCTTCTGTATCAACATTTTCCATTTCCGTCTATAACCTCACCCCATAAAGAAGTTCTGCCATTTATTATCTGTATGATGTGAACTGTAAAAAGTCCACCTTTAAAAAAATCTACTATAGCAAATGCGTGTGCCCAGTTAATTGGTCTTCCACCAAGCCAAGAATTTGCTTCTTCTTTCATATCCTTCAAGCATCCGATACTCCAAGCAGACTTAGGTCCGTCTTTATGAGTAACAGACATTTGTTGGAGTTCGTGCCAATGCCCATACATAATATTACAACCAAGTTTACGCAAATGGTTGGAAGTATGGTATTGACCTCCATAATGATGCCCGTGATATAGGTATAATTTACCTAATTTTAAGTGTTTTCCAAAGGGAATATATTTATATCCTCTATCCTTTAGATTAACTGCATTAGCAAATTTATACTGAGGTATGTAAGGATACTTCTCTACAGCAAAGTTTAACCAGTTATCGTGGTTACCTTCTGTAATGTATCTTTCGTGACAATTAACTTTGTCAAGAACCTCATCAATCTGATCCATACCAGCATTGACATCTTTTACGTCTTTTTCAAAATCTTCTATAAGGTATTCAAGTGGTGGAGCTTTCTTTCTTTTAAATCTCCAAGCACTAAATGCGTGCCATTCACCTACATCACCTATATCTACATAGGCATCAGGTTTGACTATCTCTATAGTCTTTTTTAGGCAATTTATAGCAGGTTGGTCGTGTAAAGGAAAATGTTTGTCAGGCGTTACTATTACTCTTTTAACTACGCCTTTATCCATCTACTTTATCTCACTTTTTATTTTTTTAATTTGATATAAAAAAAATGCAATAAGCACTATTTGATAACATAACCCAACTAATGGACTAAATAAATCTGTCCATTGAACCATATAGCCACTTAAGCCAAGTCCACCAGCCTTTAAACTTTCAATGTCCACTATCTACCTCTTTAACTCTATTACTTAATTCTTTTGCTCTATTAGGTGTTTGTCTTGCCCATAAACTATCAAGCATTTCTACTGATGCTTCTTCCCATTGTTTATTCTGCAAGTATGCTATAGTTTTCTTAAACTTAGAAACACCACCTACACCTAATTGATAACACATTTCCATAACAACATCTTTAATTTCTTGAGGCATATACATAAACCAACTAAACTTTAAATTAATACTATCTTCTAAAGCGTGTAGTTTACGTTCAAGAATAATCTCACAGATGTCCTCATCTAACTCTAAATCTTTTATTGCAAAGCCGTACCCTATAGTATCTATACCTAAAGAATCTTTATAGACTACGCCAACATAACCTTCGTGTTGTTTAATGCTGTCTATTAAGCTCATTTTTTCTTTCTAAAAATCTTATCATAATTTTCTTTATACTGGTCATCTGAATTAGGTATTCTTAACCAATCGCCCTTACCTGCACCTGTTAAATCCCCCTTTTTGCGAATAACTCTATTCTGTCCTGTAACAGTATTTTGTGTCATTTCTTTTTAGTCTTTTTTGAAGTTTTTTTATAAGGTGTAGAATCTTTTATCCCTTTACATTTATACCAACCTTGTGTTTCTAATTGGTCTATTATATCAGAAGAAGTTTCTTTTACTTCTTTTATAAATCCCTGATTTGGGTGTTTTAAATATATCATTAAAATTGTCTCCTATTTTATAATGGGGTAGTTACCCACCCCATTATTTTTATTATTTATTGGTATTAACCAAGATTAACTAAATTTAATCCTCGTAAATCACCTGATTCATCAAGTAATTTCATACCATAAATCATATCAGCAGTTACTTTAGTACCAAGATATGCAATATCATATTGAGATTGCACTCTTACATCTTGTTGTGCTGCGAACACACAAGCATCAGATGGATAAATTGCACCAACTGCAAGGTCGTTAGTAGTTGCAAGAGATATAGCACGAGAAGTAAATACATTCATACCGTATATTAAACCTACAGCACCTGTTCTTAATCCTGCACCATTACCTGTAGCATCTTGTCTAATAAAGTATTGTCCAATACCACCTGATGGATTTAATATATCAGCCATCAATAATGTATTTAAAACCATTGAACAATCATTAGGGTCAATATCTTGAGCATATAATGCTGCAAGAGAAGCCTCTAATGTTGCTACACCAAATGTGTTATTAGCACTAACATCTTGTCTTGTTTGGAAACCATCTAACTCTGCCCACATATCAGTTTCTACTTGACGAGCAATAGATTCACCCATCATTTGTGTATATTTTGATACAAGTTCAGAATTACTTTGTATTAATGCTAAATCCTCAAATAATTCAGGAACAACATAATGATTACCAATAGTTAAATCTACTTTACCTGCAGTTGCAGCAGTTGAGAAATCAACAACTGTTGATTTTACTTTTGATACTGCAGCCTTTAATGCGATTTTTGGAATGTGAACAGTATCGCCCTGTCCTTTTACTAAAGCACTATAATCATCAACTGTCGATGCTAATTTATTAGCCCTTTGGTAGAATTTAAAAATGGGCTCTGCCCATAATTCAGGTATAAACTCAGCACCT
>ERZ1046148.1577-NODE-1577-length-11241-cov-4.238691_pt1 | contig 11241 bp, 8 predicted proteins | sample MGYA00383090_ERZ1046148 | MGnify/ENA primary metagenome ERZ1046148 (study PRJEB29581, sample SAMEA5548360) | metagenome | biome: marine; feature: coastal; material: water | depth 25 m | study: Short-term variability in the microbial, nano- and picoplankton...
TAGTTATTTTTCAATAGTTGCAAAAAATTATTTAATATTACATAATAATGCAAACTATAAAAAATATAAAACTCACGATGATATAAAAGTTATGGATAGAAATAGTTCGTGGAGAAGAGATAGTAATAAAGAAGATTTAAATACATTCACAGATGAATTTTCGGAATATCTAAAAAATAACATACATAATATATTTAGGAAAAAAAGAGATATTGATGTTGCGTATTCTATATTAGAACTAATGGAAAGAAGAGCAGAAATTGAAAACTTTAATAAAAAAGCTCTGTATATTATGATAAGAGAAATGACCGATGTGGATACTACTCATATAACAAAAGTAACCAATACGCTTAAAAAACACTACAAAAACTTATTGAATCGGTACTGGAAACAAGGCACTATCACCGATGATAAACAAAATCCCTTCTTTTAACAAAAAATAACCCACCATCTTCGGTGGGTTTTTTTTATTTCACACACATTTTTACAAACTTTATATTTATATATGAATAGTTACATTCAATATTATATAGGAGTATTATGTGAAATCAAATGATGAAATATTTGAGGGTAAAACCTTTCAAGATTTAACTAAAGATATTTACGAGAATCAGAAGAATAAAAAACTTCAACTTGATTTGTTAATACAAGAGATTCACGGAATGATTCAAACACTCGATGATGCAGTAATGATTGCACCTCTAATAAAAGAAATGTTTGATGTTGCGATAAAAAATGATGAGCATCTTGTAAAACTTGCAAGTGTGTATCAAAGAATTATAGCAAAATCATCTTCTGGTGATGATGAATCAATGTTATTGTCAGATACAGAAAAAGAAGATTTAATAAGTGCCCTTCAAGAAGATGTAGATGATTTACAGAAAAGGCACGATAAAGTAATTACGGATAAACAAGTATCAACTAAATTAGGAAAAACTTAATGGCAACATCTACTGATAAATGGAATGGTGCGTTTGTAAGAACTGATAAGCTAGAAGGTGAGGGTGGTTTATTTGGTTCGAATAGACCTAATCTGATATATTTACAGTTTGTTACTGCAACAGTATATTTAAATGTAACTAACGAACAGAGTCCATATATCCATAATTTAGATACTGGTGAGGCATCAGAGTCTAATATAGGTACTATTTTTGCAGTTCCTCACGAGGGTGTACAGAATGTAAAAAATGAATCTCAAATTATACAAGAAAAATTTAGATTCAAACCATTACTTAGAGGGGTTGCAGAAACCCCAACACGAGGTGACCAAGTTTTATGTGCACATCTTGGAAATGTTAATTACTTCCTTGGGCCATTAAACGCTGATAATAATGTAAACTTTAATCAAGATAATATTGGTATCACTATGACACCTGCAGAACACGGCAATGTAAAAACAATACCACAAAAAGATTTAATGGATAAAAACTTTGATAAAGTACCTGTAAAGAGATTAGTAAAAAAATCTATACCTGCACTTGACTTTACTTCTGATAATAAACAAGGGTTACTTAATCCAGTAACTGGTGATGAATTTCTATCATCACAACACGGAGATTTAACAATAGAAGGTAGACATGGTAATAGTATTCGTTTTGGTAGTAGAGGTACAGATTCTATGATGTACTTATCTAATGGTAGAAGTACATTAAATAGTGCAGAAAGTTGGATGGACAGTAGTATCATTGCAATGACAAAGGTTGGTACTTTAGAAACTTTATTGGGTGGTCATAGTTTAGAAACAGAATCACCATTAGATAATAAAATTGATACAGAACCAATAATAGAAGAATTTAGATTTAATTTATGGTCTGATAGAAACAACTTTTCAGATAGAAAAATTATAGATACAGTACAAACACAATATAAAGATTTAATAGGAGATACCACATTATTTGAAGAACAACCAGATAGATATACAAAAGAATATGGTGCAGACCAAATGTACATTGGTAGTAGGGGAAGAATAACACTCAACTCAAATGAAGATGTATTATTATCTACTTCATCAGATATACATTTTGGTACAAAAGGATATGTCACTTTCTCTGTAGGAAATGATATAATTTTTAATTCAACTAATATTTATTTAGGAAAGAGAGCAGTTAAGGATAAAAATCCAATGGTATTAGGAAATGAACTTGCAAGTATATTAAAAGATTTCGTTAAAGTTATAAAAACTGCAGCATCAAATTTTTATGGTTCACCATTACCATTAACTGATTCAAATTTAGTTCCATTAAGCACTGCACCTGGTCCAAGTACTTTAGGTGATATAGAAAAAAGAATAGATGGTATATTAAGTGAATTTCATTTTTTAGAAAATAATACAGGTGAAGAAAAAACAAAAGTAGTAAAACCACCACAAGAATAAATTAAGAAGAGGTAATTATGAAAAAGAAAAAACCAAATATAAAAACTATAATCAGACAAGTCGTTAGAGAAGAAGTTGCTATGGCAATCAAGGAAGTGATAACTGAATTGAAACAGCCAACTCAATCTCAACCACAAACAAAAAAAATCGTTGAGAAAAAATCATTCACAAATAATTCAGTATTGAATGATGTTCTAAATGAAACTGCCCAGGCTGATGAGTGGAAAACATTAGGTGGTGGTACTTTTGATTCAAGTAAGGCGAACGAGGTGATGTCAGGACAATATGGTGATATGATGAATAGTAATCCCAATGTTCCTGTTAGTGTTGATGGACAAACACCAGATTTTTTGAAAAAAGATTATAGAGCAGTAATGAAAGCAGTAGATAAGAAACAAGGTAAGGTTGGATAATGAAATATCCTTGGTCTAAATTTCCTGGTCTAAAAACTGCATTTATAATAGCAGAATTAGAATCACAAAAGAAAATGGGAATTTTAGAACCAAAGACTACAGATGCAGTAGAACTCAAGGCGGAAATTATGGCAGAGGCAGTTAAAGATTGGATGGTGGAACAAGAACTAACTATAACAGAGTTAAGGGCATCTCTTGAGGTAGAAGAAATAAAAACATCAGATACAATTGATGCTGATATAAAACCCACAAGAGATTTAAAAATGCTAACTTTAAATTTAACAATAGTAAAAGAAGTTGTTATGTTAGTAGTTGCACCTATAAAAAAACTTAGTGATGTAGAAGTTGCAAGTGTAAAACCATTTATGTTTCTTGCATCTATGATTACTACTGTAGAAACTTGGTTTAAAAATATGACAAGAACTATGTCTGCACAGATACCACCTGGAAATGGTGCAGGAGAAATAACAAATCCTCCTGTAAACTATTCTAAGAACGGTGCAGATGGTGGTAGATTAACAGCATCTGGTCATGCATATATAGGTCCAGATGCAAACATTGTTAGTGGAAATGATTTAACAACTGATGGGAATGGAATTACAAAAGTTCAATTGCTTGAAGATAATATAAAAAATGAAAGTATGAAATAATGGCAATAATAGATAAATCAAAAACAGCTTTTATAAATGATAATGATGAAAATATATTTATTGGAATAGAAAATAAATTTATAAAAGGAGATATAGAAGGTTGGTTTAAATGTACCAAAACAACTATTAATGCCGTAAAAGAAAACATAAGAAGTATATTAAAAACAGAAAAGGGTGAAAGAATAATGCAACCCAACTTAGGTATAGGTTTAAGGGCATTGTTATTTAATCCAGTAGATGAAGGTACAAATATTTTAATACAAGAAGAAATAACAGGTGTAATTGCAAAATACTTTCCTTTTGTTACCATAACAGATATAGAGGTAAACGATGGTGGTGAGGATGCAATTGGGAAGGCACTTGTACAAGTTAAAATAGGTTTTATGATTAACAATAATCCAAATTTATTAGATACAGTTGATGTTGAATTTGAGGGAGAATATTAATGTATAACCACAAGAAAAAAGAATATAAAGAATCAAATGTAAACTATTTAAATAAAGATTTCTTTTCCCTAAGAGATTCTTTAATTAATTACGCCAAAACATATTTTCCAAATTCTTACAAAGATTTTAATGAAACATCACCTGGTATGATGTTAATAGAAATGTCTGCATATGTAGGTGATGTATTATCTTTTTATATTGACCAACAATATAAAGAAATGTTATTACCACTTGCCGAGGAAAGAAGAAATATAGTTAAGATAGCAAATATGTTAGGATACAAAGTAAAACCTATCGTACCTGCATCTGCACCAATAACATTTACACAGACAGTAGATGCCGACACTTCAGACCCAATGAATCCAAAACCAAATTATTCTCAGACAGTTACTTTAGATAAAGGTATTAAACTGGCATCAACTACTGATACTACATTATTTTTTGAAACAACCGATGTTGTAGATTTTAAATATAGTTCCTCTTTAGATACAATTACAGTTGCACAAACAGATGAAGATGGTTTGGCATCAAAATATAATTTAACAAGAAATATTATGGCTGTTAGTGGGGAAACAAAAACAATAACATTTACTGTAAGCCAACCATCTAAATTTCTAAAACTTAGTTTACCAGAAACCAATGTTAGTTCAATTATAGATTGTGTGGATTCAAATGGTAATAAATGGTATGAAGTAGAATACTTAGCACAAGATAAAGTACCAGTATCTACATACTATACAGAAGATACTTCAAGATACAATGATGATGTTAATGCAAGTGCGTATAATGGTTATTCTGATGAGAGTGGTAATCTTGTAGTAGAAGAGATTGCAATACCATACTCTTTAGAATATATTAAAAGTGGTAAGAGATTCGTAACGGAAGTTAATGAAAATAACATAACAAGTATATGTTTTGGTAACGGCATTTTAAAAAATGGTGTTGCACAAACTTCTGATTTTTTACAAACAGAACAAGTTGGTTTTACAGTTCCTGGTGATATACAAGATTTAGCAAATTATGTAGACCCTGCACTCGGTGATGTGTATTCTACTCTTGGTGAAACTCCCAACAACATAACTTTAACTGTTAGGTACAGAGTTGGTGGTGGTTTGAATGCAAACACCACTGCAGGAACTTTAAACTCTACACCAAACTCTTTACCCTTCATAGGTTCTCCATCTACTGCTACGATAACAATGACGAATAATGAACCAGCATATGGTGGTGCAAATACAGAAGATTTATCCGAGATAAAAGAAAGGGCTAGAGCATTCTTCACAACACAAAACAGATGTGTAACGAAAGAAGATTACGAGGCAAGAATTATGAATTTACCATCTCAATTTGGTAAGATTGCAAAAGTATATGTAGAAAGATTAGCAGCCGGTATAACTGCACCTGGTTTACTTCAACCTCTTGATTTTGATAATTCAAATCAATTTAATTCTGAAGATATAGCAAATATGGAAACTGATATATTGACATCAATTAATGATGGTGGGATTACACCAGAGTTACAAACTAAATTAGGGGCACTATCAAATTTTGCTCAAACTATTGCAGGTGCATATAATACATCAAATACAGAATCTAATTTTATCCCTACTATTAGAGCACACATTTTAGTTTATGATGTTAATGGTAACCTTCACGGAAATCCGTTGATAGGAGTAAATTCACCGACAAGTACTGCAGATGTACCAGATACATTATTTAAAAATTTAAAAACTTATCTATCAAGATATAGAATGATAACTGATGAAGTAGATTTAGTAGATGGTTTTATAATTAATTTTGGTGTTTTGTTTGATATTACTGCACAGAGATTTGCTAATAAACAAGAAGTAAAAATAAAGTGTATAAATAAAATTATAGACTATTTTGATATTAACACTCAGCAATTTAAACAACCAATTTTTGTTAAAGATTTAGAATATGAACTTGGTGGTGTAGATGGTGTTAGAAATGTTAATCACATAACTGTTACTCAAGATTATGATTATCAGTTATATGATAATCCCCCTGCATCTTTCGAGTTCGGTGGTACTAATGGTTTATATAAATATTCTATAGAACCATCACAAGATGGAGTAATTTTAAACGCAAACGGTCTTGATGGTTATGGTTATAAGTATGATTTTAAAGAGGCGTTTGAAGATGGTGTTATTAAACCATCTATAGAACCTGCAGTATTTGAACTTAAAAACCCATTTGAAAATGTTAAAGGAATAGTGAGATAAATTATGATATTTAATATATTTGCAACAAAAGATTCGTGGATATCGAGTGGTTCTAACAGAACTACTGGAGTAACAGAAACAGACCAAAATTTTGGTAAAGACCAAATTCTTGAAATAAAAAAATCTTATTTTAATCAATCGTTTGATTATCCAACTCGTGCGTTGATTCAATTTGATTTATCAGAAATATCATCATCACTTGTGGGTGGTGAGATATCAACTGATGCAAAATACTTTTTGAGATTATTCGAGGCCGAAGGTAATAATGATTTATCATCCGATTATAGTTTAGAGGCATTCCCACTAAGTCAATCTTGGTCTGAGGGTTTAGGTAAGTTTAGTAACAACCCAAAAGTAACAAATGGTTGTAGTTGGGAATATACAAGTAACCTACCAGATACCACTGCAGTATCTTGGAGCCATTCTGATGGAAGAACAATAGGTGGTGGTTCTATTATTAGTAGTAGTGGTAATCATGCAAGTCAATCCTTTTCAACACAATCACCTGATGTTGAAATGAATGTTACTGATATTGTTAATAATTGGTTGGGTGGAACCGGTAAAATAAATAATAATGGATTCCTTTTAAAATTTAGTGGTAGTCAAGAAACAGATACCAGCAGTTTACATACTGGTCAATTAAAGTTTTTTTCAAGTGATACACATACTATATATGCACCAAGATTAGAAGCTAGATGGGATGACCATTTACCTTGTACTGGTTCAAACACGGGCAGTATGACTGCATTAAATTTAGATGGTACTAAGGATTTATTTGTTTATTCTGTGGGAATGAAAGAAAAATATAAAGAAGATGAAAAAATAAAATTTAGATTTAGGGGTAGAGAAAGATATATTCAAAAAACATTTTCTACTTCTGTACAAACCGCATCTGGTTCTTATATACCAGAGGGAAGAGGAAGTTACTCCATTGTTGATTGTGCAACAGGAGATATAGTTATACCATTTAGTTCTTTTACATCAATGAGTTGTGATTCTACATCTCCTTACTTTACACAATATTTAAATACTTTTCATCCCGATAGAGTGTATAAAATATTATTAAAACTAAAATATGATGATGCACAAGAGCAAATATTCGATGAAGATTTTAAATTTATAGTTTCAAGGTAAGGGGATAATATATGACTATAAGTAGAGAACAACTTTTAGATAAAATTTCTGAACTACTTGTTGAGAGTGGGTTTGTGGGCTCTGAGGAATATCTAAGGAGTCAACAATTCAAACTTGACGATGGTAGATTCTCTAAGGGTAGAGAAGAAAATCAAGAAATAGTAGTTTTTGATAGTGATACACTTGCAAACTCAGAGGATTTAGAATTTGTTGATGAACTCATCGGAAATCTTGGTGATATCGATGTGAATCAATTGGGAATTGAGTTTGGTTCTTCCGCGGATGGAAATTATGGATATGTTTTTTTAACTTCACCGTCTTTAAGTACACCTGTACAGATACCACCTGCACTATATGATAATGTAAGTCAATTCTTAAACTTTAATAAAACATCACAAGTTATAGATAAGACTAAAGCAAAAGAAATTTTAGATACTACAATTTATGAATTAATACCAACTCAAAAAACAAGACAACAAAAAATAAATGATTTTTTTAAATCTTGGACAGATTTAAAGGGTAATGTTCCAAACTTTACATCTGATATAGATGGTGATGGTGTTGCTGATACATTTGGTACAGATTATGATTCTTCTGTACCTGGTAATGAAGAAGAAGTACAAGGTGCACAAAACCAACATAATGAAACTAATGATATTAATCCATCAGTTGACCCTGATTTAGGAAACATTGTTAGATTGGATAGACACGCATCGGATACAGAAAATGAAGGACAAACATTAGAAACTCTATGGAGAGAAATAAGTCAATACTTATCAGATTTAAAAGATTTTGAACCAGTGATAGAGGATGATAGACCAGAGTATGAAAATAAAACGGGTGGTTACTTAAAGATAAGAAAATTAAATCAATCTATTATGATAAGGAAACAAGAAGGTAGTGAGATTGGTTTAGAGAGAGAAATTCAAGGTGAAATAATAGTTGGTGAAAATCAAAACCCATCTCCGATTACAGGTCCAAGTTATCTTGTAGATGGATTTACTATAACACAATGGGTTAAATTTTTAGATGCAACGGATGAACCAAACTATGGTATAGGTACATTATTTAATTATGGTAATCCTATGAGGATATTAGACCCAAAAGGATTTAGATTAGAAACATATGTTATAAATAAAGATAACTTAATGAATATAGAAACACCACATCCTACAGATGGTACAATGGCTTTAAGAACTTGGGGAGAGTGGGCAGAACAAAATTATATTGGACCAAACCCATTTTTTCAAGAATCAAACTATGAAAGATTTTTAAGGTTAGTTGTCTACGACCATATCAATGAAAATTTATATGGTTCACATTCTGGTATACCAGGACAAGGAATACTTGGTAGAACAAATAATTTTCCACAATTTGGATTTGAATACAATGCAGGTATTAACTCTGCGTGGGAGTCGGGTTTTGAAGGACACCTAATATGTAACAAGAGAGTTCCAATTGATTTTAGTGAGTGGTATTTTATAGTTGCAACATATAATCCAAATGTAATTGAAGAAGTTATAAGCGATTTCTCACAAACACCTGAATATTGGCTAGGACACATTTCGGGTGGTTCAAACGCTTCACCAGTATACACAGATTATTCTGGTAGAGGTTCTAAATGTAAAATCGAAATAATATCCAAAACAGATTTATTAAGGGCAAGAGGATTTAAGGTATAATGATTATTTTTCAAGGAGTTTTATAAATGGCATGGAATAGTGGATGGAATGTATGCTGCACATCCGATGATATGTGTGATTCGGGTGAATTTTGTTCGTTTGGTCCTGGCTGCGAACCATTAGATTGGTGGGAAGGTGATGATTTTCAAATAGGTGATTTTCAAATGCATGCAAATGGTGGTACTTGTATGCCAATACCATACACTGCAATCGGCGAAGTAAGATGGCCATTTCCTTATATTGTTCACGATTCTAACTATGATATGCATCCTGGTGGGGTTAGTGACCCAGAGATTGATGAAAGATTTAATCCGCCTTGGTATAGAAATGCTGGGGTAAATTATGCAGATGAATGTAATGGTGCACATTCTAATTGTTTAGAATCTTCGAATGGTAGTGATAGATTAAATATGAATGATGGTGAAGATTATTTTGAGGGTGGGTATCAGGCATGGATATCTCATAGAAAAATACAAGATTATTGGATAGGTATAAACTCAGAATGTAGAAATGATGAGGGTGAGGCTGACGACGGAGAATGTGGAAACGAAAATTTTATTAATCTACATCAATATTGGGAGTTAGGATTGCTACATTGGTCGATGTATCCTTCTTATGAACCAAATCCCTGGTATGATGGATGTATGTGGCCAACCAGGCTTTCCAGTGTAGATGGTGAAACGCGCAACAATGGCCTTGATAAGGGTTATGGATTTCCACAACCAGACCATATGGCAGGCGGAAATACTGGTTGTGACCAATCTTATTCTGATATAGAAGAATATGATACATATAATGAGGAAGGTCCGGGATATTATATGCCCCTCGTAACACATATGTTACATAATAACACAAGTGATGGTGGATATAGAGGTGGAACTTGTCCAGAAATGTTCAACGAGTTTGACTCGTATACAACTGGTAGAAATGCTGATGGTTCTGCGCATGATTCTTATTGGGGTGTTCTATGGGATTATAGTGAAGGAATATCCCATTACTCTGGTCAGGCAGAACTTTATATAGGTGGAGCTACTGGTTATTATTATGATGAAGGTTCTGGTCAGCATGCATCAGAACAATCTTGGGATGAGTACAGGTCACCTGCTGACCATTACAATCCTGCTCATTGTGTTTGGGGTGGGTTAGATGATAGACCTAATTCAGAGGCAGGATGGACTGTTTTTCCTGTATGGGGTATGTTCGGTGAGATACCAAACGATGTCCTTAACTCAGAATTTGATGGGGAATTTAGTGAGGATTATTTAAATGACCTCGTTCAACCAAATTATGCGGGATATCTTTGTTTTAGATTAGTCGCAGGCCACAAAACACTAGCACACAATTCTGGTAGTGTTAGTTTTACACAAATTAGAATTGGTAATGGTTGGCAATACATTATTGAATTTTTAGGAAATGTTCCAGGCTGTACTGACTCTACCGCTAATAATTACGACCCTAATGCTACATTTAATGATGGTAGTTGTACATATGGTACTGAAGATGATGGTGATTTTGGTACTGGTGGGACAGGTGATATTGATGTTTGTCCAGATATATCTGCAATGAACTTTGGTGGTGGTGGTACTGATGCATATCAAGGGTGGGAAGGAACAGACCAAGATATTACTCAGTGTCAATATCTAACTTGTTTACATCCTTTGGCAAAAAATTTCTTACACGCACAAGCTGCTACAGACGGCCCAAGATTTTTATCTCTCAATATAATTAATCAAATATTTAATGACAAAGATTTTACACGCATAAATCAAGGTATGTGCTTTTTTGATTTTACAGATGACCCTATTGGGTTTGTTGATGTTCCAAGTCTATGGAACAGTACTAACAGAAAATCTCATCCATATGGTAATTGGGATAAAACTTTTAGAAACAAATGGCAGACAGATATGTTTCCAGGTGCTGGTTGGCCATATTTATATACGCAAGATTCAACCTGGTATACACAATATAGTGAAGATGTTGAAATGGAGGCTGCAAACGCAGATTTTGGTAATGGGGTATTAACTAATGGTTTATGGGGTGGTTCTCTTGTGATGTGGGATGAACCATATTATTATGCACAAGTTGCAAATGATGTTGGTGGCGGTACACCTCCCTTAGCAGATACAGATAGAAACTATATTGAATTGGCAAATGTTTCAATTGGAAATCCAGACCAAGGTTCACATTTCTTGAGTAGTGGTACAGAAGATTTGGCACTTTCAAATGCATTTGAACGAAGCGGAACAGATTTAATTAATAAATATAGAGATGGTAATACAGATTTTCTAAATTTAGATGC
>ERZ1046148.1582-NODE-1582-length-11197-cov-8.012565_pt1 | contig 11197 bp, 11 predicted proteins | sample MGYA00383090_ERZ1046148 | MGnify/ENA primary metagenome ERZ1046148 (study PRJEB29581, sample SAMEA5548360) | metagenome | biome: marine; feature: coastal; material: water | depth 25 m | study: Short-term variability in the microbial, nano- and picoplankton...
TTGAGAATAATGGGTCATTATATGATAATTCTTCTAGTTTTTCTGTACATATTAAAGTATTACTTGAACCCAGAAAATCAGCCTCATACTCCTGTCTAAATGAATCTTCTCCAATTGTAGTAATTATTTTCTTTTGCCATTCTTTATCACGGCCTGGAACATTTGACCAATGTACTTTGAATGGAACAAAACTATTATTTCCATTTACTGCATCATTCCAGAATTTGTAAAACAAGTTAAATCCATTGGGTGTGGATACTATAATAACTTTAGTTTCTTTACCAGATGAAATTGTAGGATAAACTGAACGGATAAATTCATTTGCAATATGTCTCTGAACGTGAGCAAACTCATCGAGTAAAATACAAGAAAATGAAAACCCACGAATTGCACTTGAAGATGTGGAAGAAGCAATTATCTTACTTCCATTCTCAAGTTCCATAGAACCCTTATTCCATTCTCTTAAACCTTGTTGTAGAAACTTTGGAAGATGCTGGTAGGATGTTTGAATTCGACTAAGAATTTCTCGTGCAGTAATAGCTTTGTTAGCAAGAATACCAACAACTTTTTCCTTATTAAACAAAATGTAATGTAGTAACCAACCAATAGTAGTTGTAGTTTTACCAACCTGCCTACCAGTTTTTACAATAACATTTCTATTATCAGTAATTGTTTGTATCAGCTTTTTTTGATAATCATACATCTTGAATTTAACAAGACCATGATCCACATGAACAATTTGAACATAGTTTTCCAAAAAATGAACAGGGTCATCTTTACATTTAATGTATTCTTGAATTTCTGCTTTAGTAAAATTATGGGGTATATCACAACCCTTTAATAAACTATTTCCTAAATAGGATTCAGTCATATTATTTTTTCTTTTTCATTTCTAAAAGTTCCTGTAGTTCTTTAGTACTACCAACAAAAAGATTGTTCTCATTCTTTACTGGTTTATCAGAACCTTCAATTTCTTTTTTTGTTTTTTGTAAAACTAACAGTTCTTTAGTAGTAGCAGTTAAAGAATTTATAAGTTGAGTTGCAACTTCAAATGCTCTTGGTTGTTCACCTTCTTTTGCAATAGCTAATAGTTCTTCAAGTGCATCATTACCCTTTTCAATTAAGTTTTGGTATTGATCTCTTGAAAAATCATAGTCACTCGTTAAGTCAGTGGTGACAGGGGTTACGGGCCGTTCAGAAACTTTATCTGGTACGTCAATAACCTCTGTAGCAATATCTAATATATCATTTAATTTTTTCACGGTTTTACTTTTCATGGAATAATAGGTTGTGTTGTTGTCACTGTTGTAGTATAATCATCATCAGGATTAGCTGACAATGGATTTGGTTTTACATCTATATTAACTTCCTTCTCATCATTAAAATTAAATCCTGTATTTACATCAACTTCTCTAATGATACCTTGATCTTTAGTTGGGCCGTATATGTAACCCTGTACTGTAAAACTTAAAGTATGTATAAGAGCTCGTCTTGTTAAAAAATCTCCTTCATACTCATCTTGCGTAGTTAGTGCAGTTAATACAACTGGTATATCTCTTTTTATTCCTAGTGTAGTCATCTCATTCATTGTTACATGAAACTCAGGAGTAAAGTATGGCAAAATTTGTTCTAGTATTTGTGATCCATCATCTGAATTTTTTACCATGATTGAAAGATCAATTTCAAAATTATATGGAACTGGTGTATAAATTGTTTTTAATTTTGTATTATCACTGTCGTTAACCTGTCTAATTTTTTTTGTTGTTTGTAATTTTCTTGTCGTATCATATACCATTGTCGTAATTTCAAAAGACATTCTAGGTAAAGTAATACCAGTTTGTTCATCTAACTGCTTTTGTTTTAGTTTAGTTAAATATTTTTGTGCAGGGCCATAACCAATAGGAACTTTAAATTGATTCTGTGTTACTCCTGCTGCTGTTACTCGTCTTATAGAAATATCATTAAATATAGTTCCAAATAGAATTACTATATTTCTAATATTCTTATTATAAAAATATGTACCAAACATTATATGTCTCCCTCACTCCAAGGATCAATTTCAGTAAAATCTAAAATTGCATCCCCATCAGTTTCAAATTCTTTATTATCACTGTACTTAGATGTTTTAATATCCTGATCGTCAATACTTATTATATTTATTGAATGAGTACTTGTATCACCAATAATAGGATTACCTACAATAAACGCACCACTAACACGATAAACATGCAAAATATTATTATTCTGACTTGCAACTTTTGCAGTAGCTGTTGCTGTTGCTAAAGATGCACCCTGATAAACAATCTCATTTTTTGTGTATTCATCGACACCACCCATTGTCAATGCAGTTGTTATTGCATTTTCTCTTTCTATCTTTTCAAATATTGCACCCTGCTCAATAGCTGGAATGTCAAAAATTTCATCACTATATTGAAAGAGTTCACAAGTTATTTCAAAAACTGTATTCTTACCTAAAGTATAAAATGGTTTTTCATCTTCTACAAATTTAATTTCAAACAAACCTTTACTTAAAGGAAAATATATTAAGTCCCCTTCTCTCGGCGTTTTCATAACAACAGCTTCAAAAAATCTATGTTTGTTTACAGTTAATATTAATTCATCTTGAATATCAAGACCAAACTTTGAAACTGTATCTCCAGCACCAGTAAAACCATCTGTACCATTAACATACATTTCTACCTGCTTAACTGATTTAAATTTTGATGAAGAATCCTCATTAAGAATAGTGTCCTCGTTGACAGATGTTCTTATTAAATAATATACATCAATACCATTCATCTGAATTACTTCAGTCGTTAAACTGTTAAGTAAATCTTGTTGCGGCATTGAATTGAAATTTTTAAAATAGTTATTTGTTGGCATAAGTTTACCCTACATATCCGTCTGCTGGAAGTTCGTATTTTAAACTCATCTCTTCTTCTATCTTATTTATTTCTTCTACTGCTTCATCATAAATTGTTTTACCATCAAGGGTGATACCGCCTGGTAATACTACACCAGTAAACTTTTTTAGGTTTTCTCCCCATTGACGTTTAATTAAAGCAGTACAATATTTTTTCAGAAACATATCATTATAGACTTCGGTATATTGTGTTGGGTCTAATATTCTATATGCTTCAACAACCAATATGTCATTTACAGAAAATTTATTTACCCAATCACATTCAAGATATAATCTATCTTGTTTTCTATTGAATAACATTGTTGGTGCAATTGAAAATAATTGTTCTATTTCACTAAAATTTCTTAGTGTCATACTCCATTGAATTAAAGAAGAACCAGAAAAATTATTCAAATCGTTTAAACGCATTTGATATTCTTCGTTAAAAAATCCACCAGAAAAAGAATCAAAAGCAGGTATTGGTAAAACCCTGACAACACTTACTATCGGCCCACCTACAGGTGTAGCAGGATTACCCATCTCAATATATTCATTAGTTATATTATCTTGTGTTATTATATGTTTGAGAAATACTTTCTCCACACCATCAAAATGATATTCTTGAAAAAACTCTAAAGCATCATCGACACGCTCTTCAAGTTGATCTTCGTCAATATTTATTTCGACAACGGGCTGACCTAACCTTCTTAAACAGTAGTCAATTAATCCTTGTCTTGAACTTACTATTGCCATACTATTATATCCTTTTTAATTACTATTGTGGAGTTATGCCAAGAGGCTCAACTTGTTTTAAAATATTTTCTCTATCTTCATTTGCAATTTGTAATTGTGCTTCCATTTGTACTAACTTACCATTAGCATCATTTAATTTTCCTTGAAGGACATTTATAATTTTTTGTGCATAGTTCAATTGTCCTTGTAACTGCTCTGATGTTACTTCTGCATCCATTGATTCTTGTTTTACTAATGGTACTTTTTTTTCCTTCGTTGATTCAGCCATTTCATAAACTCCTATATAGAATTATTTAGTATTACATCTATTTATAACAAAAAAAAAGGGGGATTAGGGACTATGCCCCAATCCCCCTGTGTAAAACTTTACTATGTTGTTTCTAAGTAAAACTAACCTTAGAAAGTCCCGCCGTCAAATGAATCAGACCATGCAGGAGCTCCAGCTACAACAGACAAGAATTGTCCGTTTGAACCAGCAGCAAGTACTGTCATATCATTAGCACCGTCACCAACCAATATTGAATTGGCTGCAACTGCCTGAAGTCCAGTACCACCAAGGGTTACAGGCATCTCAGATGCATTAGACCATGTGCCAGAAGAAACAGTTGCAACACCTGTCCATCCAGAACTATCTTGACCAGTACCACCATAGGTAGAACCAATAGCTGTACCCTGCCATCCACCAGTTGTAATCGTACCAACACCAGTGATAGCTGTTTGTGAAGCAGTTGTCAATGTACCAGCAATATTACCGAAAGCAGCATTACCTAATGTTCCAGTAAAAACCTCTGCGGTATTAGTTGCATCAACGAAATACTTAAAAGTTTGGTCGGTATCATCCATACCAAAGAAACCAGTTTTAGAAGCACCATCATTGTATTTAATTTCAATACCACGATCTTTTGCAGTATTACTTGTACCATCACCGATAGAGAAAATCGGGTCAGCAACAGAAACCGTTGTAGAATCAACCGTTGTCTGTGTACCATTAACTGTCAAGTTACCTGTGATTGTAACATCGTTAGGCATTCCAATCTGTACAGATGAACCTTCAACACCAGTTGTAACAACATCAATCTCGTTTGCTGTTCCTGTTATTGTTCCAACATATGCACCAGTTGTGTCTGTACCAAGAACAACAGAATCTGCAGCAACACCAGTTACGGATACAACACCAGATGCATTAACAACCATGTCACCAGAAAGTGCTTTATTATCCCATGTATCTACTCCATCATAAATCAGTACATGAGCAGCTGCAGGATTAACAATATTCGTATCACTCGATTGAGAGATAGGATTTGCATTTGATGTTAGTTCCCCTTGAACATATGCAGTTGTTGCAACTTGAGTTGTATCATTTCCAACAGCAGCTGTAGGTGCAGTTGGTACACCAGTAAAAGCAGGACTTGCAAAAATTGTTGCAGTCCAACCTGGCCCACCAATTGCTCGAGTTGCAGCACCAGCTGCAGTCATATCACCAATATAAAGAATACCTGCTGCTCCACCAGTTCCGTGATCTACCCATGCTAATTCACCTTTACTTAGTGCTGATGCACCTGGCGCAGCATTAGCAGCGGATCGTTTGATTTGAATTGTATTTGCCATTTGTATTTTCTTCCTTTTAAAAATTTATCGTTAGGTTTAATCACATATTTGCATTTTATAAATGTTGTAAAAATCACATGCTTCGGTTCATTTTATATTTAAACCACCACCTAAAAGACTCCTCCATCATTGTCGTTTATAACGTCTACATCTATAGGAATAAATTTTCCTGTTGAAGCATTATAAACTAGTACGTCATTATCGTTCAATCCAGTTTTATTTACATCTGATAAATCAACCATCGGAGGTGTTTCACCAGAAAAACCAGTAGCTGCTACTGATTGTGAAAAAATTGAATTTCCATTATTTGAATTAACTTGTATTGGCATATTAGTTTGTTGTAATTTCTGGTCGAATTGTTATATAACCTTCAATAACTCTGTCTACCTCACCAGTTTCCGTTTTTGTTAATTCAACATCATACAACCATTTACCATTTTTTAAAATAGCTGTTTGAGCTGCAGATAATCCTAATGAAACATTACCACTAACTGCATCTATTACAGTTATGGTAAGAATTGCTTTATGAGATGCCGACTTATAATGTCGTTTTACTTTAGAGGCAAGAGTATGACCTGTTATATCTCGGCCAGTTGCATCTGCATTTAATATATTTATATTAGCTAACCAATCTTGTCCAGCATTTATGTCTTGATTCCATTTTACAGCTGCCATATTTTTTATCCTAGTGCAATTGCCATCGTTACTGAATTTGATACAGGTGCAGTAGACATTGTTGTACCGTCACCAAACGTAATACTGTTTCCAGAAGTAATATGAATACCATCTCCTTTTATTTTTATAATGGTATTACTACTACCAGCTTCAATAACATGAAACTCTATTGAACCATCTTCAGTAGTATCTGATGCGTCTATGATATTACTAGTTATTTTTGCAAAAACTACTTTATCACTAGCATCATTTTCACCTTGAAACTTTATTTCTCCGATTGCATCAGAGTCAAAGGGTGAAAAAGAATTTCTATACAAATCTAATACAGGGCCAGCAGTTGATGAAGTATCATCAGAAACTAACTCTAATGCTGTCTTACCAGAAACAACGTCTGATACTGTAACGATAGTATTATCAGATTTTCTAGTATACAATTTTTGATCTGCAATATTCATACAAATCTCGCCTACATCAATATCACTTGTTGTAGGAATCGAGTCAGCAGTCTCACTTCGTTTTATTTTTATAATATTTGTCATAAATATTTAATATATTACAACCATTTAGGAACTGAATCACGAATAATTTTAATGTGATCGTCTGTTACAATATATTTATCCAGATTAGGTTTATATTTAGTATAAAAACTATCGGTACATTGCATGGTTGCAAAAAAACCATGATAATATTTTACATGTTCTATAACTTTTCCTTTTTTTGTAAATGTTGCAGGCGATTTAACCAATAAACCAAAAGGATTCAAATTATATTCTGTTGTTGCAGTACACCATTGATAATTATCAAATGTATCAATTTTCAATTCAGTTAAGAAGGGGCAAAATTTCATCAAATCTTGCTCCCCTCTTGTATTCATTAAAAGAAACTCATGTTCCATTCAAAACTCCTTAGATAAGTATTATAAACTTTATAGTATTTATACACTTACCCTAGTGCAATTGCCATCGTTACTGCTTTAGCTGTTGCAGTTGGATCAGATTCAGTTGCTTGAGGAGGAACTGCCCATGCACCATCACCTCTCAAGAATGTAGTACTACTAGCTGTGCCTGTTGTAGAAAGCATTGTAGGTGTAACAACACCAGCATTGATAGAAGCATTAGCAACCGTTCCACCTAACATACCACCCATACTTGTTGTACCAACATTTGTTGAATCAGCTGCCCACTCAGGAGCAGTTGCACCTGCATTCATTGTTAGAACTTGATTAGCTGTTCCTTTTGCAAGTCTAACATAATCTGTACCATTATAATACATAGTATCACCAGCTGCATCTGAACCAAGTGCTATATGTGTTCCATTAACTGCATTAGTAGCAATATCTTGAGAAACAATAACTCCTGCTGCAATCATTGATGATGTAATTGTATTAGCAGGAATTGTAATATTAGAAACAGTTCCAGTTAACATTCCACCAACTGCCGTTGCACCAACATTTGTTGAATCGGCTGACCATGCTGGATCGTTTGCACCCATTGTGAGAACCTGTCCAGAAGAACCTTTTGCTAAACGAGCATAATCCGTTCCATTGTAATAAAGGATATCACCACGAGCATCTGAACCCATTGCGATCTTAGCACCATTTACAGCATTGTCACTAATTTCAGAAACAGTAATACTGTTTGCTGCTAAATCCTCCGCAACAATAACATCTACACCAATCATTGCTGATGTGATTGAACCAGCTGGAATTGTAATGTTAGAAACTGTACCAGTAACATCACCGCCAACTGCCGTTGCACCAACATTTGTTGAATCGGCTGCAAATGACAATACACCATTACCATCGGTTGTTAATACTTGTCCTGCGTTACCATCCGTTACTGCAAGTTTCGCAATCGTAACTTGGTTGTCAGCAATCTTAGATGTTGTAACTGCATTAGTACCAATTTTTGTATTAGTAACTGAAGTCCCAGCAAGTTTACCTTCAGTAATTTGTAAATTACCAATGTGGGCTGTATCAATACTTAAATCAACATAATGTTCACTATCAACTGAATTGTCTGCAAGTTCGGCAGAAGTAATTGCATCTGCACCAATTTTAGAATTGGTTACTGCACCTGCTGCTAATTTTCCTTCAGTAACATTTAAGTCTTTAATATGATTTGTTCCAACTGCTCGAAGAGCATCAGTTGCAGCATGGTCTGCCAACTTGGCATCTGTTACTGCATCATTAGCAAGTTTTCCAGTTGTAACATTTAAGTCTTTAATATGATTTGTTCCAACTGCTCGACTTGCATCTAATGTTGCATGGTCTGCCAACTTGGCATCTGTAACAGAATCATCAGCAAGTTTTCCAGTTGTAACATTTAAATCAGCAATATGTGTTTCTCTAACTGCACTTCCAGCAATTTTATTCTCATCAACAGAACCAGTTGCTAATTTTGCAAGTGTAACATGAGAATCTGTAATGTTTTCTGTTTGAATTGCATTATCTGCAATCAATGCATTAGTAATATTATCTGCAACAATAGAAGCTGTAACAACTGCATTTGATGCTAACTTATCTGCGGTTACTGCATCATTTGAAAGATCTGCTTCAAGAATAGTTCCATCTAATATTTCCGTTGTTGTTACTTGACCAGTACCTATAGAATCGGCCGTTACTGCACCAGTTGCAAGATGTTCTGCACCAATAGCATCGTCTGCTATTTTCGTACCATCAATTGCATCTGCAGCAATCTTTCCTCTTGTTACGTTTAGATTAGCAATTTTTGCTTCAGTAACATTCAAGTCAAGAATCTTTGCAGTAATAACTGCATTGTTTTGAAGTTCTGAAACTGTAATTGCATTTGCAGCAATATCTTCAGCAACAATTACATCTAAACCTAAATGTGCAGATGTGATTGAATTAGCTGCAATCTCCGTTCCAGTAATTGTTCCAGCTGCAATTTCTGTTGCTGTTACTGCATTCGGCCCAATTAATGCATTCGTAATATTGTCTGCAAGAATTGCATCAGTTGTAACTGCGTCTGTTGCAATAGTACGAGGACTAATAGCATCATCACCTATTTTTACATTCGTAATAGAACCATCTAATATCTGTACAGCATTTACTTGGAATCCCTGTGCATCATCATTATTTCTAAGTGTTAGATTTTTTAAATTAGTATCAGTAACAACATTAGGAAAAATCTTAAAGTTAGATAACCAACCACTACCCTGTGTCAATCCTGTTCCGTGAAAAAACTTAATTTTATAATCACTAGAAGCTGATTTTGATGGAACATTAATACTTGTATCAGGAAGGTTAGGTGATAAACTACCATTCTGTGCAAGGTGAAGATGATTTGATGATACAACCATTGCACTCATAAAATCTTCTTTAGATGTAAAACTAAATGCAGTATTACAAGGATTTGGTGATAACTGTGAAACACTATCAGTTACACATTTAATATAACCATCACTTTGTAATGTCATGTAATTTGAATTATCATTATCTTGATAATGCCAAATTGGTGTAATAGTTTCAGTTGTATTGAGTGCTCGTCCTTCAACGTGAATTGTAATACCAACATTCCAGTTCCATGAATCATCAGTATCAGAAACATATGCAATGTCTGCAGCTCTTACAGCAGATGCTGTTGTTGTTGCAATATATGATGTTGGATATTTTTTTGCTTCTAATTGTGCTCCCCAGAGATAGATACCATCATTTGTTGTAGCAGAAACTGAAGATACTGTTGCATCATCAGTTCGTCCAATTAGAAAAAGTTCTTCTGTATTACTTGCTGCTCCTGTAAATGTTACTGTGCAACGATACCAACCGCCTGGATATCCTTCAATTGTTTTTGCATCAACCGTTCCAGATGAAGAACCTGTAGCACCAGTAGAAAGATTAAATGTTTGTGCAAATCTAAAACCAGCACCACTAGAATCTTTGTTTGCAATTTCTAGGTAGTTCATACCTTGACCTGCTTTTGCCCATGTAGAAACTGTATATGAAGTGCCTGTCGTATATGTTAATCCTGTTTGACGTACACCAACTAAACATGTTGCATTAGTAGCAGTACATCTTATAAGATCTGCGGTAGCATTACCATCAGGTGCTGAAGTATTATTTGTATTTACGGTTGTTGCATTAGTAATCGTAGATGTGGTAGTAGACCACGTTGTACCAAAATCTTCAGATTGTAAAAGAGTATTGGTAGAAGTTTCTTCAAGTAAATAACCTCTCTTATGTCCAACATCAGTAGGATTAAAATCCCATCTAATTTCTCCTGCTGCTACTGTTTCAACAAGACCCGTATTTGTTACGCGAGTTGCTGAGGAATTTCTTGAAAACTCTAACTCAGAAGGTTTTTGTCGTGTAGAGTTAATCGAAAGGGTATTTTTTACTATAGACATTGAAGTTATTCCTCTGTATAAGATGTTTATGAAGATTTATCTTTACTAGTATTTATAAATATTTTTTACTATGTATTGTTTTTACTTTGTTGATTTTTAAATCTGGTTAATTGCAGGACATAAACAACCTGCTGTAAGAGTTCCTATATTTTGAATTGTTGTGTCATTTGAAAATTGTTGTTTTTCCATAACATCAACACTACCTGCACCACCACCATGAGGAGTACCACCTATAGAATATCCAAAATCAACACCTGTGCCCCCACCACACATATAAGCTCTATGAGTTGATAAAGTTCCACAATTTGTAGTAGTTGTATTTGAAGTGAATGAAAATTTATCAATCTCATTTGTTGCACCACCATTACTCGTTCTTCCACCTGAAACATATCCAGTAGTTTCAGTATTGTAAGAACCAGTAACACCTCTGGATGGTGCTAAAGTACCATGACCAGCAGCAGTAACATTACTTGAGAATGCAAATTTATCTATGTGACCAAACCAAGCACTTCCGCCTGGAATACCTTCACCACCAGCAGTATAACCATGTGTTTGTGAAGAATGGAAGCCTGGAGCAGAAACAGCTAGTGACAGATCGCCATGGTCTTCTATTGCTGCTTCAGTAGAAGTATTAAATCTTTCAATAGTTTTAGTATTATATTCTACACCACCTGCTACTGTATATTGTCCAGTAGTATAAGCATAAGATCCATCAGAAAAACCAGCACGATAAGCTCCCTCATAAGTACTAGTTAAACCAACAGTACTTCCGTTTTGTGTGCCAGACGCAAAACTATACTTTTGTATTGCATCACCATACCACGGTGCTGATGAGGTATGACCACCAATAATATAAGCATGCGTATCTGATTTAGAGCCTCCTCCAGTAGTGTG
>ERZ1046148.1583-NODE-1583-length-11192-cov-6.255185_pt1 | contig 11192 bp, 8 predicted proteins | sample MGYA00383090_ERZ1046148 | MGnify/ENA primary metagenome ERZ1046148 (study PRJEB29581, sample SAMEA5548360) | metagenome | biome: marine; feature: coastal; material: water | depth 25 m | study: Short-term variability in the microbial, nano- and picoplankton...
GAGATAAGAGGGATTGGTTTCACCGGAACGGGAAACACCAGGTCCACTAATGATCATCGGTGCTGTAACACCTCCTTCCCGGGTGAAGCCTTTATAACGGGAAAATGGCGCTGAACCGGCTTCGGCCCATGCTGCACCGTAAGAAACAAAAGAGCCCGGTAAACCCATTTTTTCGTAACTGTTGTCATACCTGGCCTGGATAAACTCTACAAAAGGGCCGGAATTGAAAAAGTCTTCACCTGCCGCGCCATTGTCGGACATGAAAACTATCAGTGTGTTTTTGTAAAGGTCGTTCTCTTTCAGGTACTCAACTAGCCGTCCTACATTGTCATCTAGGTTTTCGACCATGGCCGAATATAGTTCCATTTTTCGTGACTCGCGTTTTTGTGATTCCTTATCCAAGGTATCCCAGGGCGCAATGTCTTCGTTACGAGGTGGCAATTTTGAATCAGCGGGAATAATGCCTGCGGTTTTGAGCGATTCAAACCGCTGCTCACGTAAATGATCGTAGCCTTTGTCGTAATGTCCTGCGTATCGGTTGAGGTATTTCTCCGGCACCGTTAACGGCCAATGGGGCGATGTGTAGGCCGCAAAAGCAAAAAAGGGCTTGTCATCCTCTTTTCCCTGCTCAATAAAACCAAGTAGTTGATCAGTAAAATGATCTGTGGAATATGCACCTTCAGGCCAGTGAGTAAACTTATCGTCTGACCAGATGATTGACCCACCCTCGTAGAACCCCACCTCATCCCAATGATTTCCAGCACCATTGAGCAGGGAATAACTACGCTCAAAACCGGCGACTTTGGGGCTGTTTTCGGCTGTGACGCCCAGATGCCATTTGCCGATCATATAGGTGTTGTATCCAGCATCCCTGAGCAAGCCGGGAAACGGAATAATGCGATCGGAAAGTTGGGCTTCATAGCCCGGGTAATCCTGCCCCATGATACCGCGCACACCCTGGTTGGCCATACCGGCCACATGATTGTTGTTACCGCTTAGTAGCATTGAACGGGAAGGCGCACATAATGGGGCCGTGTGAAACTGGGTGAACAGGACCCCCTCGCTGGCCAAGGAATCAATACTGGGTGTGGCGATATCGCCACCGTAGCTACCAAGGTCTGCGTAGCCCAGATCATCTGCAACAATCAGCAGGATATTTGGACGTTTGTCGGGGCCCGCTATAACAGCAGGGGCGAGAAGTGCACTCACGGCTAAATAAAAAAATACTCCAGCAAGACTGATTGACCATCGTTGCCTACTACTGTGACCAGGAGCGAATTTGTTCCATGTAATATCAAAAGCCATAGCAACTGGTTCCTTTTTTTCTTGGTTTTAGAGATGGACTTAACATCATACATCTTCTCAATCGTTATCGTTCGACTCCGTTTTACGAAAACGCAATGTATTATTACGCCCTGATTAAAACACATGGGTAGAGTCGTGCCCGGGAATGGAGTTCGGGTGATAGTGCATACAGTATACGAGACCTTGCAGGTGAATTTGACGTCACTACACGCACCAGCGCATTTACAGCTCGACCGACCGCGCCGCATTGCGATTGATATTGCGTGGCAAACGCCTGGGTTTGAGCCAGGATGAAACGGCGGAAATGATCCGTATGTATGGCTCACTTGGTGGTAACCGCAAACAATTAGAGAAATTCATTCTCCAAATTGGCAAAAAACGTGCCGAGCCTAAACGTAAACAAAGAGACCTGGAAGTTCTCCTTAAATATAAGCAGGGTGTGGAAGACAGAAGATGCAGCACGTCCGCTAACAGGACTAAGATGCCCGAACCGAAGATGGCGTGTCACGCCGCTGACTTTCCAGCCGTATACCTCACGTTTGTGTCGCCACGTGTAAAAATACTTTAAGCTTGGCCGTAAGCAAGCAGTGCGGGAAAGACACACCATCAAGCCTTTACCTCCACTTTTTCGATTTTTACTCCCGTCTTTTGTAGGCGTTTTGCTGTTCCTGCTGCCTGTATCGATCGATGGCAGGTCTACGATACTTCTCGGTATCATTACCGATCTGGTAAAACTGCCGCTACAGCCCTACGCACTGGAAATAATAAGCGCTGTTATCTGGATGAGTGCGCTGAGTACACTCTGTTATCGACGCTGGGGCCAGAACTGGGAACAGTCGCATCCAGCTCTCTACGCCTTTTCCGGAGTCACCCGCGGTTGGTTTGTGATGCGCATGGTAGCGGCATTCTTGGCGGTGCTGGTGTTTTTTGGACTGGGCCCCGAAGCCATTTGGGGCGTCGATACCGGTCGTCTTGCATTCGAAGCCAGTGGACCCTCAATTCTCTATATTCTTTTCGCAGCGTGCTTTCTGATGCCTTTCCTTACAGAGTTTGGCTTCATGGAATTCGTTGGAACCCTCGTAGAGCGACCTTTCAGCCGCCTTTTTCGCTTACCCGGACGCGCAGCCATCGACGCTACAGCGTCTTTTGTTTCGGCCAGCATGGTCGGCATGATGATCAGTATCAGCCAGTACCGTTTGGGATTCTACAGCGCGCGTGAAGCATCTATCATTGCGACAAATTTTTCGATCGTCTCGCTACCCTTTTGCCTCGTGATGGCCTCTGTCGCAGGGGTCGAAGAACACTTCTTAAGTTGGTACGCCGTGGTCGTATTTTCTTGCCTGACGTGCGCGCTGGTGTTGTGCCGTATACCGCCATTGGCACGCATACCCGACACTTACTTTACTGAAACCGATAGAAGTGAGGCCGAGGTATCGTCGCGCAACCACGTCGTAGCGCGGGCTTTTGCGGCAGCGCTAACACGTGCTGAGAACGCCGAAGCACCAGGATTGATCGCCAGCCGTGCCTGGCACTCTGCCCTGGGGCTAGTCTCTAACGTACTCGGCGCTTCGATGTTAATTGCTACTATTACCCTCGTATTAGTGCACCACACCCCCGTATTTGGATGGATGAGTTACCCCATCTATTTCCTCTTGGAAACCGCAGGTATCGCCCAAGCAAAATTGGCGGCGATAGCGGTTCTTGTCGGTTTCTTTGATGTTTTTGCTCCCGTTTTATTAATACGGTCTGTGGAGGCAGAGGCCACCCGATTCATCGTAGCAGGTGTGGCAGTATCCCAGATTATCTACATGTCGGATCTTGGCGCGCTGATCCTTCGCTCTGGATTGCCGCTGCCACTTCCAAGGCTTTTCCTGATTTTTGTGCTACGCACGCTAATTGCGCTCCCCCTATTTATTGTCGCCTCTGCACTGCTTCTGTAGAGGCGCTAGCGAGCGGTGTGAAGAGTGTACCGCGTACCGACACTCATAGGCTTCGCTGTATCGAATAATGCCGGTTGTACTTATTTTGACGACATTGGCTAGGATCGGACCGCGCGCTGTTACTTCCAACATTGCGCGAACGATTTCGATCGCCCGCACTGCAGCGTCTGTCCGAGGTGCACTTGCTCCTCTGTTGGCCCTATATAGTCTGGCTGGTAAGCAATAGCACGCAGATTAGAGCCGTCAGCAAAGTCAAACAGTGATTTTTCAGCACGAATTTTCTCACGCACCCACATTGTGTTTGAGTCCTGTGAAATATCGCTAGAACTAATGAAATGGAACGACAGGTCTGCTCCATGATTGACGCCAATCCACTCCTGAACAAACTGCATTGGAAAGTCGACGTGAATCCTGTCGTAGGTTTCCTCATCAACACCGATAGCGCTAACGCCTATTGCCCAGTAAACCGAATCTTCTGCTGCAATCTGGCCCGAAGATAAGGGAAACAAACCACATTTTCTGAAGACCGGTCGAGTGGGGTAACTGCTGATGTAAAGTCAAATTCACGACTCCCCTGGCTTGTTGGTCCCTTAGATGGTCAATGACAGCGACGATGCTGATCTGCTGGCTTCCAGACTGTTGGGTTTGACCTGTTAATTCAGTCTCGCCTTAGGATTGAATGGCAGTCGCAGGGTTAAGCGGTGTTGGTTGCGACTTAGGCGGGTCCCTTGTGTGATCGAAAATCTTTTGGATTGTGTCCGGATCAATGATGTCGGCGATGACATGTAGGGTGCCGCCACGCAATGGGCACACGGAAGCAGAGTATGTGGGTTGTCCAAAGTGGCAGGGCCCATCGGACCATCAAAAAGCAACCGGTATTTCTACAATGCTGAAGCTAAATCTAATTTTGTGGGTCAACAACTATTTGGCCGATAGCGCAGGAAGGTAGTTTGTTTTCTTTATGCCCATGTTTAAATCACGGTCTGCCTCTATGGACAAGCATGATGACTATCCTTATTCGAGAAGAACAATTCGGCGACGAAGCAGCTATTTTTAAAATCACTGAAGATGCTTTTCGCGGTAAGCCATACGCGGGGGGTGATGAGCAAATATTGGTTGATCGCTTGCGAGCCCAGAAAGCCCTCGTGTTGTCGCTAGTGGCTGTTGACGATGATAAGCAAGCAGATGCTTCGCGAGCAGAGAAAACCGTCGTCGGTCACATCGCATTTTCAATTGCTATCAACACGGATGGTTCGGCGCCCTGGTTCGCATTTGGGCCGGTCTCTGTTGCCCCTGAAAGGCAAGCCAAAGGCATCGGTACACAATTGATCAACCAAGGGTTGGAGACAATTCAATCCTGGGGCGCATTAGGCTGTATCTTGACCGGTGACCCTAACTATTACTCCCGATTCGGTTTCGCGGTGTCACCTAAGTTCTCGCCAGCGAACGAACCTGCCGAGTACTTCCAACTCAAACTGTTATCCAACACAACACCTACCGGAACGTTTTCTTTCCATCCTGCTTTTTACGAATAAAACGTTTTATGAATAGTAGTTTTAGAATCCTTGTTAGCCAGAGTTCTGGAAAATAAGGGAATCAAACCACATTTTCTGAAGATCGGTGGTTTAGCGCAGCGAGGCAGTTGAAGCCAATGCTTCTATCCAGAAGCACGCATTGATTATGACAGGCAGGGCAGCAACTCAGTTCTCGATGGGCTGCCAGAAACTATACACCAGCGCGGGTAATACTGAACAAACAGCAGCAAGCAGTAGGACACCGTTGAAACTGCCACCGGCAGCAAGTTGACCAGCAAGCCCAGGGCCGATCATTGAACTCAGTGCAAACACGGCAGGCACCAGCACAACGGCGCGACCTGAAGCATCACTGCGAGCGATACCGGCAACCTGCAAGACACATCCACAGGTGAACGCAAACTCCCAAATCCATGCGCCTAGTGCGAAGGGTAAAAAACCATCTGCGCCTAACAGGAAAAGCAGCCCCACCAAAACACCGAGCAATACAATCCAGTAGGCCCAGCGTGCATCGGCACGATCACCTATCCAGGCCACGAAAAATGCAGCTGCGCCCCCCAGTAGTTTTAACACGGCAAAAACGATTCCGACTTCAGAACCCGTGAGCTTGAGATTGGCGCCGATACGTTCCAGAAATGCCCATAAAGCTATGTTACCCACCAGGAAAATAAAGAAAATGCTCATGCAGATCCAGGAACGTCGGGGCAGCGCTAACCGCGAGTGTCCTGTTGTTGCTTCATTTTCTTCGCCAATAGCGAGCAACGGACCCTTCGGCACCCAGAGTGCAGATAAGCCTAGTATCCCAACAACAAAAGCCAGAGCCAGAGCGGCTCCGGGATAATGCCATTGAGCGATAATGAGGGGTGGCAGCGCAAATAGTACGGCTGCAGTGATAGAAAGCTCTACTCCCTGACGTGCACCAAATGCGCGGACCTTGTCAGGTAGATCGGCAAGAATTCGCATACCAAGGCAGGTCATGGTTGATGCAAAAAATCCTATGAAGGCCCAGGCCAGGTAGAGCGCCTCTATGTTGGTAAGTTGGGAACTGACCGCGAATGCTCCAGAGGTTCCCAAGGTACTGGCTATGGTCAGGATTCTCCAGTTCAGACGATTGATCCAGAACGGGGCGCCCAGAGTGCCCAGTAGATAGCCCGCAAAGCAAATGGACCCAATATTGCCAAGTGACCTGCTATCTAGGTAAAAGGAGTCTGCCAGGCTACCGAGCATGACGGGTAGCGAATTAAAGGGCAATCCGCCGATAGTTGACGCGATACTGGCCGCAAGAATAAAAATAAAAATATTTTTTCGGGTGACTGGCAGGTTCATGTGAAACGGACCGCAGTATCTTGGTGGCGAATTACTGATAGTAACGCAGAGCCATGCTGAAATACCATGGTCACGAGTTCCTTGATAAAGATGGTCGCTGGAGGGCAGAAATATTAGCAGGGATTTTCAGTCGATATTTCGAATATCGAAGCAGTCCCGTTGGCTTTGATTTCGTGAGCAACCAAAACTGCTTGACAGTTAATCGTTAGACACGAGCAGGATTTGTCTGACGATAAGGCAAATAAACCACATTGTCTGAATAACGGTCGACGATGGTCATTGCTGATATTCAGTCAAATTTAGGGCTCAGTGGCGTGGTGATCCTTTTTCGCTGGGTTGCCAGCCGCCGTCATTTGTCGATATGCGTAATCCAAGTTTTCGGCATGTACATGGCGATATCCATGATATCCAGCACGGTTGCCATCGCCGGTACGAGCTTATCTTCGGCGAAAAACAGATACTCTGGCATCGTCATAATAGAGAAGCAGGGGATGCCGCCTAAAAAACAGGTCCGAGTCTCGCCGTAAAGTGAGATCGCGCCCGGCTTAGTGATCGCGGTGGAGTGCAAGTCGTTGTTCTCGATTATTCGAACAGGTGCTTTTCAACATGCTCGGCGAAACCATAGCCGGCTTCAGCGTAAAGGTTAAAGACGATACAGCCAAGCTTTTCGAGTTCTGCTTGTTCATCAGGGTAGCGCGCTACTACTGCGAGGTTGTTATCGAATCCGAAGGATTTCGCTAATCTAACAACGGTGAGATTTTCCGCGTGATTGCTCAGGCTAACCAAGATTAGGTGCCTTGAAGAAAGATCGGCATGGGCCCAAAAATCATGGTCTGTTGCGTCCGCATGGACACAGTTCAAACCGTCATTTTGCAGATCGATGACCTTGTCGAAGCTTTCTTCAACGCATATCACTTTACCGGGGCCTGTTTCCAAGAAATAGTCGTAGGCACCTGTGCCGATTCGACCCATACCCAAGACAACGATTTCCGCGTTGCCGAGTTCGGCTGGAGCCTCCCGTGGTAGTCGATCTTGTCGCTCCAATTTGTACAGATGTTTGCGGAGTCTATGATAAATTTTGTGCACATTTGCGTTCAGGGGTGTGGCTAGGAAAAATGAAATGGACACAGCTAAGGCTAGTGTTGTTAACCACTCGCTCGATAATCGCCCTTGTTCTGTTGCGATTGCGGCAACGATCAGTCCAAATTCACTGTAGTTAAACAGGGCAAAGCCGGCTAGTAATGCGGTTCGAGCGCGCAGTTTAAAGGCGACAAAAAGTAGGTAATACAGCGCTGGTCTTATGAATATGAGCAGGCTTAATACCAGCGCGACGAAAATCATTTCTTTCGACGGCAAACCGTAAAAACCAATCTGCAGAAAAAAACCGATCAGTAAAAGGTCTTTAATACCCGTTAATGAAGAGTACAGTTCTTTCGATCGATCTGACTGCCCAAGAATAACGCCCGCAACCAAGGCGCCCAAGCCCGCCTTTAGATGCAACGACTCAAACATTTGTGCAATGCCGAGCGCGAAAGCAATGCCGAACAGAAGCACCAGCTCGCCGTGTCCAGCATGGCGTAACAGATACAAACCAATGGGACGAAGTAGCGGTAACAAAAGTAGCGCCAGTGCACTAACACCCGGTGGTGTGTCCGATGTAAAAGCGAGATAAAGCACGGCGAGTATGTCTTGGATGACTAAAATGCCAATCGTCAAATTGGCATGTAGGGATATAGTCTCGCCGCGGTCCTCAAACATTTTTACGGCAAACACGGTACTTGAGAACGATAATGCGAAAGCCAATATCCACGCTGAAGAGATATCGTTTAGGGCCAAAACGGGAAATAACATACCCGCGGCGACAATCACCACCACGGTTAAAGGTACTGCTATTAGAATCTGTAAGGAGGCAACGCCCCAAACCTGTGGCGAGACAAGTTCCTTTAGATTGAGTTTAATACCGATGGTAAATAGCAACAGCAGTATGCCGACGTCGGCAACGGCTTTGATCAACTGAAGATCACCAATGTTCATAGCATGGCAGGCAAAACCTGCAATGAGATAGCCGGGCAGGGAAGGATAGCCAAACCTTCGGAACAATAACCCCGACAGGAAGGCCACAAGAATAATCAGCGGCTCCAAACAAACATCCTCAACAATAATTTGCAGGGGTCTAGCATAAACGAAATCCAATCGTTGAGGTATTTATGCCATTTTAATATTTGTTGCAAAATGCACTCAATTTGACGGCTGCTAAGCAGCTTCAACCAAATGATCCAGCCTTGAACCTTGTTTCTCCGTTCGAATTTGATGCCAAAGCGCTTCGGCGTCTGGGTGTGCTTTGTGTAAATGATTCACCGATTGCTTGAGTCTGCCGGCACAATCTTTTTCAGGTAGCGTCTCTCTGATATCGTGCCAAAAATCAATTAACAGATGTCGAACCACTTGCCCCTGAGCCTGCAGAGGATAAGGAAAATAAACCACATAGTCCGAAGAACGGCCATGTTTGGTGGTTGCTGATGTTTATTCAAATTTAGGGCTCTGGAGTGGTGATCCTTTATTTGGTCAATGACTGCCATGCTGCTGATCTACCAGCTTACGCGCAATTGGTTTGATCACTCAGGCGCTTGTAAGGTTGGGTAGGGGTGATTCTGGCTTGTTTATCCCGGGGATGTTTTAGGACTGGATAGCTGGGATGAGTGTGAGTGGCCGCACACGGTGCGGCGATACGCCGCAAAGTAAGAGGACTTAAAAACGAAGGTCGTGTTGCCCTGCTGCTACCGAATCATCTAGCGTTTCCAGAAGTTTTTCTTTCGACACGGGTTTGGTGAGAAAGTTGGTCATGCCTGCCTCGACACACTGTTCCCTAATTTCTTTAAGCACATGCGCGGTCAGAGCAATAATTGGCGTGTCACGGTTTACGCCTTCCTTGGCACGTAAAATCTGTGTTGCCTCCAATCCATCCATTTCTGGCATTGAGAGGTCCATTAAAATTGCGTCATATGAAAATTTCTTTGCGAGCGCTAACGCTTCAAGACCATTAGAAGCCAGGTCTACCTCGTGACCAGCCGTTTCTAGATAAGTCCGTAGAATAAAACTATTGGCGGTAGAGTCTTCGGCTAACAACAGGCGATAGGCTCCTTCAGGGAGCGCTTCAAAGAAAGTCTCTGGTGCCTCAGATGCCTTGGCGTTGATTGGGGATTTGCGATGTTGAGCGCTGTCGAGGTGCAGGTCAAACCAGAATGAGGTTCCTTCGTTTGGTTTGCTCTGGTAGTTAATTTTTCCTTTCATCGCGAACACGAGGTGCTTGCTGATTGCTAGACCCAGACCGCTGCCTTGTTGCTTACGCACCAAGCTCGAATCAACTTGTGAGAACGCCTCGAAAACGTTGTCGCCGATTGCTTTGGGGATACCTATGCCCGTATCCGTTACGGTGAATCGAAAAGTATTGTCGGCCTCAAGGCATTGCAACGACGCTGTAACCTTACCTTGCTCAGTAAATTTAATTGCGTTGCTCATCAGATTAAACAGCACCTGTTTAATCCTGCCGGTATCACCGTAAAGCCATCGAGGTACGTCAGGATCTATATTTGCTTCGATGTTGATCTTGGCTGGTCTGGCGCCATGAGTGAACAGAGAAACAACGTCGTCTATTAGCGCATTCGAATGGAACCAATTAGGTTCTATCTCTACTCCCTCTGCTTCGATGCGCGCCATGTCGAGAACATCATCGATGACCCGCTTTAACGATTTGCCGGCAGTTTGAGATACCCTGATAAATTCTTGTTGTTGCTTCGTCAGACTCGTGCTGTCAAGCAGCTCAATCCCACCCAGTATCGCATTCAATGGCGTGCGCATCTCATGGCTCGTGTTGGCTAAGAAGTTGGTCTTCGCTGCTTCAGCTCGCTTCACTTTCTCCAGCTGGTCTTTCAACTCGTTATCGGCTGTCTTACGTTCGGTGTTGATTTCATCAAGAAAGTCAATAATGGGATAGAGGAGGAAAAGCAGGGCAGCGAATTGCAGCGTCACATCCATAGGGGTAAGCGTCCGGTCAAGCTGCAAGGGAAAGCTTGCGACCCAATTGAAGTAATAGAAGCCGAACAATGCGATCGCAATCATATTCAATATGGCATATTTTTTATTGAAATAAAGCCAACAGAATACCGTAGCAATTAGAAAGCCGATGCCGCCAGTTCCCCACATCAGGTAGGCATAGATGTTGCCTACAGAGATGGAATTGAATATAAAAACGAGACTGAGAGCTTTTACATTGTAGGAGCTAGCAGTGTAGTGCAGCGTTGCCAGCCACAAGGTAAGGAAAATATCTCTGAAATACACGGGTTCCCAGCCGCTAAAGAAGTATCTAGAAATACTGAGCGTTGTAATCGGGCATGAAATCAAAAATAGATAGAAAATAGTCCGGTCAAGATATTTTTTGTGATGCACTGTGCTACCGCTGAGTAAGGGCGAGAAAACAGTACGAAGTATACACTGACTGTCATCGTGTGAGTGTGAGGTCGATCACAGAAAGGGAAAACAAGCGCTTGCGGCTTCCTGCTATAAATTCGATAGCGTACCCGTTTGGCTGGTCTCGATCGTTTGGTGATGTCACTTCAGTCGGAAGGGGTGTCTACGTTAATCGAACCACCAATGCTTAGCAGTGTCCGTCCGCGATGGTGAAACTCTTTGGGCTTGGCATGCCCACCGAAGTCGTCTTGATTATCCAGGGTCATCGCCGGTTGCCAGAGGCGGGGCAATCATCGCGTGCCGGAAAGTGAAAGTCATTGCCACCACGACGATCAACAACAATCCGGCGACACCTAGGAACGAGGACTCAATGTCTATAGGTGCGATGGCCCCGAGCAGCAGACTGGCCAGCAAGCCGTGATACATGAGACCAAACACGCCGATGGTGACGGCAGCGATTTTTGCACTCGTGGTTCCTCCGTAGAGGGGGCCCGCCACAAGCAGGCCAAACACGCCATAAAGCCAGAAACCTAGGTAATCAAAAGACGTGTAGAGCGAAAACGGAATAGAGACGTTCAGCAACCTCAGTAACGGGTCGGCCAGTTCGGCACCCACCGCCCCG
>ERZ1046148.1584-NODE-1584-length-11191-cov-6.370869_pt1 | contig 11191 bp, 10 predicted proteins | sample MGYA00383090_ERZ1046148 | MGnify/ENA primary metagenome ERZ1046148 (study PRJEB29581, sample SAMEA5548360) | metagenome | biome: marine; feature: coastal; material: water | depth 25 m | study: Short-term variability in the microbial, nano- and picoplankton...
AGTGAAACCTCTGCCCTGGATCTGCAAGCAAGCTATCAACTGCAAGGCAAAGCAATCAGCATTACAGGCAATGCTCCCCAAGCAGCATTCATCCCCCACTCCCCTGCCGTCAGGGCTGACAGCAGGAAGCGATTCAGTCAAGGGAGACCCTACCTGTTGTTTGTGGGCGCCTTCACCCCAAGAAAAAACTTGATCACCCTAGTCAGGGCATTCAATCGATGGAAAGACAGCCGCCCTGCAAGCCAACTTGCCTTGCTTTTGGTCGGCCAAGTCCTGCACAAAGACAAGGCCTTAAAAGATGCCATTGCCGCTGGAGGCCAGGACATCATCCTTCACGGCCGCGCAGAAGGGGATGACCTCAACGGCCTGTATGCTGCCGCAGAGGCTTTTTGCTTTCCCAGTTTGATGGAGGGGTTTGGTATCCCCTTGGTGGAAGCCATGGCCGCTGGATGCCCTATGATCAGTTCTAACAGCTCCTGCATGCCAGAGATTGCAGGTGGCGCAGCACACCTCGTAGATCCTCTGGATGTGGCGGCATGGACAGCAGCAATCAACGAACTCATAGATGGTCAACTACCTGTGGATGAAATGGTTGAAAAAGGATTGATTCGGGCCCAATCCTTCCAGTGGCAACAAAGTGTTGACAGCCTCTGGTCTCGCATGGAAGATTTATTGAGCCCATGAGCAAGCTTGCCGGGGTAGATGAGGCTGGGCGTGGCTGCCTGGCAGGCCCCGTGGTGGCTGCAGCTGTGATCTGGCCTGAAGGGCTAACCATGCCTGGGTTAAAAGACTCCAAGGTCTTGAGTCACCGCAAGCGAATGGCCTTGCGCAAAGACCTGATTGCCCTGTTGTCCGATGGGCAATGGGCCATTGGACAAGCAAGCCCTGAGGAAATTGACCAAATCAACATCCTTCAAGCCACCTACCTTGCCATGCACCGAGCCATTGAGCAATTGCGACCGCAGCCCAACTTGCTGCTGATTGACGGCAACCGATTCAACCCTTTCCCAGGGATTGAACACCGCTGTGAAATAAAAGGTGACGCACGATTCCAAGCCATTTCAGCAGCCAGTATTTTTGCAAAAACAACGCGTGACGCCATCATGACAGAGGGGCATTTGGCATACCCACAATACGGATGGGACAGCAACAAAGGCTACCCAAGCCCCAAGCACAAGGAGGCATTGATGACACATGGGTCCTGCGATTGGCATCGGAGCAGCTTTAAATGGCGACCCAGCCAATTAAGTTTGGATTTATAGCGATAACTTCGTGGGATGCGCTTTGTGATGCTTGCCTTGATGGCCTTATTATTTACACAGTGTGGCAACGATGCCACAGACATGGCGACCATACCACCCATGCCACTTGCAGTCATTGACATCAGCGATGTCCCAAGCCTGATGGTGCAACTGCAAAAGCCCAACCAGCAACTTGAGCACATACCCTTGTTTGATCAAGCAAAAGCCTTGCTTACCAACCATCTGCATGTCGATTGCCAAAAGGCCACTCTTAGTTACCACAATGCTGGCTCCTCAGCCTTCCATTGGATCTTAACCATTCAGCGCAAGGATTGGCCTCAGTGGCATCCAAAAAAACTACCGGAAGCCCGAAGCCGCCAATACGCCGGGGCATCCTTGTGGACCCTGCCAACTGGTTACTGTGGTGAAACAGCCAACACCTTGTTTTTTTCACCCTCTGAATTGCTGGTTGAGGAAGGTCTCCGCCAAGTACAAAACCAAGCAGACCAGCCAACATGGGCTGATCAACTGAGAGATAACCAAGCCCTTGTTCTGGGGGATTGGTCCGAATGGAAAGCAAAGCAACTCCCCACTTCTTCCCTGCACGACTGGCTGCTTGACGGCAACCGCGTCAGCCAGGTCAACCTGCTGCATGCCATGGATTCCAGTGGCGCAAGCAGCCTGATGCTTCAAGGCAATGAACCCGGGAAACAACTTGAGATCTTTGAAGGCCAGCCAGCATCCACCTTTCCTGGATGGACCTGGATGAATGGCCGCCTGCTGTGGGCTACCTGGCGGGTGGCCAGTGGTGAAGTGATTTGGAAGGGTCAAACCCATGAATTAACCGCATTGGGGCAACTGGCCTTCAAGGGCCATCGAAGGCAGCGCATTGAGGCCCGAGCCATTCAGATCAACACAAGCAGCACAGGCATCATTACCGATTGGCGATCGACTGACAGTTTAGCAATTCACATCCCTGGCCTTTCTTTGAAGCCTTGGGTTAAATCCTTTGGACAAACCCTCATGGTCACGGATGACACCCTGGCTTTCAATCGCTATGTGAACACGTTGGGGCATCCACGCGACTCGACCCAAAGCAAGCAAAAACGCAATGCCTTGAACTGGCTACAAAGTCAACCGGCCCATGGCCATATTTGGGTGGTTTCTCCACATGAAAATGGGGGATGGAAAGGAATTTCTGGACGCCTCCTTCGCGGAGAAATGCAATGGCATTACAGCGCCATACATCGATGGGCCGACTAGCGGAGCGTCACCAACTCACCTGATGCAGGCTGATAACCTACAGGCCATTGATTCATCTGGTACAAGCGACCAAGGCGTATGCCATAGCGCTGAGAAATTGACCAGGCATCATCACCATCCTTGGCGCGACAATAGGGCAAGCGCTTGCCTGAGGAAGCTGCTTTTTTCTTCACATAAACCTTATCCCCACCTTGCCAATAAGCATCCACGTCGCGGTCATTGAAGGCCAGCAAGCGGCTAACGGGTATCCCAATCTGCTCACTGAATAACTCCAAACTTTCGCTGTCATCCAAAAGCATGTAACCCGACCCATTGGGATGCCTCACATAACGGGGATGCGCGCCAATGCCTCGGCCCGGGGTCCCAACAACCTTTGCATCAAATTGCTGCAGGTTCTCGCTTTCAATGATACTGATCAGCCGCTCTGCATAGGCAGGATTTGTAGCATAACCAGCTGATTTCAAGCCATGTGCCCATGATCGGAAATCGCGAGGATCCAACAAAAACAGGTCGGCATAGCGGCTGCGCCCCGTCAAGAAATCAGAGTGATCTCTGTAACTTTTTTTCACCTTGCGGTAGACGCGAAAACATTCATCGGGCTTGTCGTCATCCACATACATGGTTTGACCTGTCCAGCCGTCATGGCATTTGATGCCAAAGTGATTTCTGCCTTCAGTTGCCAGGCGTGATTGGCCATTGCCTGACTCCAAAATCCCTTGCGCCAAGGTGATGGATGCGGGGACACCACTGCGCCGCATCTCAGACACTGCCATGGATGCGTAATCGCTTATGTAGGTTTCTCGAAGGTTTTGACCAGAGAGTGTCAGGGTCATGCCGACCAGCAAAAGAGGGAAAATTGATGTGCGCATGGCACAAAGGTCATTCATTACGACCTTTGTGCCATGAGTGATTTTTCGCAAACCATTTTAGCGGGCATTCCCGATGACCTTCCCGCCGAAAGAGCCATGGACCCTGAGGTGTCTCATGCGCCGGTCAGGAAACCCATCCTGACCAAGCAGGAAGAGCACCTTGCTTTGAACAATGCCCTTCGGTATTTTCCCGCAAAGCATCATGCAACCCTTGCGCCTGAATTTGCGAAAGAGCTCAAGACACTTGGTCGGATTTACATGCATCGCTTCCGCCCCACCTACGCCATGAAGGCCCGTCCCATTGGGGATTACCCCGCAGAATGCCAGCAAGCAGCCGGCATCATGTTGATGATTCAAAACAACTTGGATCCTGCCGTGGCTCAGCATCCCCATGAATTGATCACCTACGGCGGCAATGGGTCTGTGTTTCAGAACTGGGCGCAGTACCTGCTAACCATGCAGTATTTGGCAACCATGACAGAGGGTCAAACACTTCACTTGCACAGTGGCCATCCCCAAGGGCTTTTCCCTTCATCCAAGGACGCACCACGGGTGGTCGTTAGCAACGGCATGATGATCCCTAACCATTCCAAACCGGATGACTGGGAACGCTTCAATGCCTTAGGCGTAACGCAGTATGGTCAGATGACCGCAGGCAGTTTCATGTACATCGGTCCGCAAGGCATTGTCCATGGCACAACCATCACCCTGATGAATGCAGGACGGCAATTTGCAGGCAAGGGAGACCACATGAAACTCTTTGTCACTGCAGGACTGGGAGGCATGAGCGGCGCACAGCCCAAGGCAGCTAGCATTGCGGGCATGGTGAGCATCAGTGCAGAAATCAATCCCGACGCAGCCCACAAACGCCAGCAGCAAGGCTGGGTGGATCAGGTTTTTGACCAGGTCGATGCAGCCATCGATGCAGCACTGGATGCACAAAGCAAGCGAGAAGCAACATCCATTGCCTTCATTGGCAACATTGTCAACCTCTGGGAACGATTGGATGAACGGCGCATTGTGGTGGACCTTGGCTCCGACCAAACCTCATTGCACAACCCATGGGCAGGTGGCTACTACCCTCAGGGCTACAGCTTTGAAGAGTCCAATGCCTTGATGGTTGATGACCCCAAGGCTTTCAAAACTGCCGTGCAGTCCACCCTGGTCAAGCACGCTCAAGTGATCAACCGCTTGCATGCCAATGGCATGTATTTCTTCGATTACGGGAATGCTTTCTTACTTGAAGCCAGTCGAGCTGGCGCGGATGTCATGGCAGCCAATGGCATCGATTTTTCTTACCCAAGCTATGTGCAAGACATCCTTGGACCCCTGTGTTTTGATTATGGTTTTGGCCCCTTTCGATGGGTTTGCGCCTCTGGCAATCCCCAAGATTTACAGGCCACTGACGCCTTGGCAGAAAAAGTCCTGAAAGACCTTGTGGCCAATGCCCCTAAAGACATTCAGCAACAAATGCAAGACAACATTCGATGGATTGAGCAGGCTGAAAGCAACCGCATGGTGGTGGGCTCACAGGCCCGCATTCTCTATGCAGATGCGATGGGCCGAATGGCCATTGCTAAGGCCTTCAATGATGCCATTGCATCTGGCGATATTGGACCCGTGGTGCTTGGCAGGGACCACCATGACGTGAGTGGCACTGACTCGCCCTACAGGGAGACATCCAACATCTATGATGGATCGAAATTCACCGCAGACATGGCCATTCACAATGTGATTGGGGACAGCTTTCGCGGCGCCACTTGGGTCAGCATTCACAATGGCGGTGGCGTTGGCTGGGGCGAAGTCATCAATGGCGGTTTTGGTATGTTCCTTGACGGCAGCAAGGCCGTGGAATCTCGCATACAAAACATGCTTTTTTACGATGTCAACAACGGGATTGCACGCCGGGCATGGGCAAGGAATGCAGAAGCTCTTGTAGCCATTCAGCGAGAGATGGAACGCTACCCTTCACTGAAGATTACCATGCCACATATCGCAGATGACGATTTACTGTCGGCTGCTTTGCAATAATCCATTAGATTTGCTCGCATGAAACTTACGAAAAACCTTTTCCTTGGTGCATTAGCCGTCTTGAGCATGGCTTGCACACAGACCCCAAGCACAGCAAGCACTGACGGCCTCAATATTGGCTACCTCCGCTTAGACAGCTTGACACAGATCTACACCTACCATCAAACCCTGGTGGACCAATTTGAAATCGCCGCACAGAAAATTCAAGCTGAATTGGTTCGTGGGCAAGAGAATTTGCAATCAGAATATGATATTCTCAGCAAAGCAGCTCCGAGATTGAGTAAGCTTGAGCTGGAACGCGCACAGCAAGATTTTCAACGCATTCAGGGCCAATACTCGAACCTAGAGCAGCAACGTTCTGGCGAACTTCAGCAATTGGAGTCTGCCATGAATGACAAAGTGAAGGTGCAAGTCGACAAGGCTGTCAAGGTCATTCAAGCAGAGCGTGGCATGGACCTGATCCTTGTCTACGAAAGCAATGTGCTCTACGGCGCTGAAGCATTGGATCTCACGCAAGCCATTGCAGACATCCTGAACAACATGAATCTTGAATCGGATGAGGATGAGGAGTGAGTTACTGAATTCATTTTCCCTTTTAAATGCAACAAGGCGCCCCATGGGGCGCCTTGTTGCATTTAAAAGAGAAACCATAGGCTGCCTAAGCGCTCACCTCCTTGAGTATGGCTCGTGAAATCACAATGCGTTGGATCTCACTGGTTCCTTCATAAATCTGTGTGATTTTTGCATCACGCATCAAACGTTCCACATGGAATTCCTTAACAAAGCCATAGCCACCATGGATTTGCACAGCATCAACAGTGGCACGCATGGCCACATCAGAAGCGAAGAGCTTTGCCATGGAAGACGCTTTGTCATAATTCAAGCCCTGGTCCTTCAACCAAGCTGCGCGATGCACCAACAAGCGGGCAGCCTCAACTTCAGTGGCCATGTCTGCCAACTTGAAGGCAATGGCTTGGTGCTTGGCAATGGTTTTGCCAAATGTCTTGCGCTCGGTGGCATACTTGGAGGCCAATTCCAAAGCGCCAGAAGCGATACCTAAAGCTTGAGATGCAATGCCAATACGGCCACCAGACAAAGTTTTCATGGCAAAACTGAAGCCAAATCCATCCTTGCCAATGCGGTTTTCCTTAGGAACTTTTACATCGGTAAACATCAGGGAATGCGTGTCACTGCCACGGATGCCGAGCTTGTCTTCTTTCTTGCCAACAACAAACCCCTTCATGCCCTTTTCTACAATCAGGCAGTTGATGCCCCTTGACTTCTTTTCAGGATCCGTCTGAGCAATCACCAGATAAACACTGGCTGTTGATCCATTGGTGATCCAATTCTTGGTGCCATTCAACACGTAGTGATCACCCATGTCCACTGCGGTGGTCTGTTGAGATGTCGCGTCGGACCCTGCCTCTGGCTCACTCAAGCAAAAGGCGCCGATTTGCTCACCTGCAGCCAACTTGGTCAGGTATTTTTGCTTCTGCTCTTCATTCCCGTAGGTTTCAAGGCCCCAACAAACCAAGGAGTTGTTCACACTCATCACCACTGCTGCAGAGGCGTCTACCTTGGATATCTCTTCCATGGCAAGGGTGTAAGCCAAGCCATCCATGCCGCCACCGCCATAGTCGGGTGATACCATCATGCCCATCAAACCCAACTCGCCCATTTTCGCAATGGCTTGCGTGGGGAATGTCTGTGTGTTGTCTCGTTCGATGACTCCAGGCAAGAGCTCTGTGCGAGCAAAATCTCTGGCAGCCTCCTGAATCATCAGGTGCTCTTCTGTTAATTGAAAATCCATGGGTTGTGAATTATTTCTTAAAATAGATAGCAAATTTACGAAGCAAAGCCCCCACCTTTAACCCATGGCATTAAACGATCAGTTTTCCGGAGATGGACCATTCCGAATGGTGGGACTGATGTCAGGCACATCTCTTGATGGGCTTGACCTCTGCATGGTTGAGTTTAGGAAAATTGTCAAGAAGCAACCCAAAAGCCTCACCAGAAATAGCTGGACTTATCGCTTGCTTGCCTCTGAGACTGTTCCCTACAAAGACAGCCCTTGGGCAGAGGAACTCCCTAAAGCCTACAGGGCAACCGGCGACGCATTGGATGCCATTTCCAGAGCCTATGCTATCTGGCTCAATGGGGTAGCAAAGGCATTCATTGAAAACAGCGGCTGGACCCCTGATGCCATGGCCAGTCATGGCCACACAGTCTTTCATCAGCCAGACAAAGGCAGCACCCGGCAAATTGGTAATGATGCCCTGCTAGCAAACGGCATTGGCATGCCCGTGGTTTGCGACTTTCGCAGCGCAGATGTCAAGCGTGGCGGGCAGGGCGCACCCCTAGTTCCCGCAGTGGATGCCCTGTTGTTTGCTGACTACGCCATTTGTCTCAACCTGGGTGGTTTCAGCAATGCCAGTTGGCAGTCAGAAGGCCAGCGATTTGCTGGGGATTTGGGGCCTGTAAACATTCTGCTCAACCCATTGGCTCAAAAGGTCGGCGAGCCCTACGATAACCGAGGTCTTCGGGCAGCCAATGGCCGGATTCATCACGGCTTGCTTGAGGCTTTCAAGACCATACCATTCTACCAAAAAGCCTTCCCGAAAAGCCTTGGCAGGGAATGGGCCGATCAGTATTTTTTGCATCATTTGAAGGACCTATCAGTGGATGATGCCCTGGCTACCTGCACGGAACATTCCGCATGGGCCATCAGTCATGCTTTGAAGGATTTGCCTGCAGGCAAGGTGCTAGTCACAGGCGGTGGCTTGTACAACGATCACCTGATGCATCGCATTCAAGTGCTCAGCAATCGGCAGTTGATTGTGCCTGATGACCAAGTCATTCAATGCAAGGAGGCCTTGTCCTTTGCCATGCTAGGGCTATTGAGGTTGCGTGATGAAGTGAATGTACTGGCCTCCGTGACTGGCGGGGAGAGAGATGCCTCAGATGGGGTCATTCACATTGGCTAATACCTGGTGAAAAGATTGCATTGACTGCCTTCTTTTGGTGCCCAATGGGCATTACCTTGGGCAATTCAAATAATAGACAACTATCCATGTACATCCTCATGATCGCCGTTTTTGTGATTGGCTATGCAGCCATCGCATTTGAGCACAGTTTAAAGATTGACAAAGCTGCTGCTGCACTGATAACAGGCGTATTATGCTGGGCGATTTATGTGCTAGGTGGTGGCGCTGGAGACCATGGTGGCGAAGGGGAACTTCTTCACCATTTGAGTGAGATTTCGAGCATTCTTTTCTTCCTTTTAGGGGCAATGACCATTGTAGAAGTGGTGGATGCGCACGAAGGGTTTTCTGTCATCACCAATCGAATCAAAACCAACAAGATTGTGACCTTGATGTGGATCATTTGCTGGTTGACCTTTTTCTTCTCAGCCATCTTGGACAACTTGACCACATCCATTGTGATGATTTCACTGTTGAAAAAACTGGTTGATGACAAGCCCACACGGTGGATATTCGCCGGCATGGTAATCATTGCAGCCAACGCTGGCGGCGCCTTCTCCCCCATTGGCGACGTGACAACAACCATGCTCTGGATTGGTGGCCAAGTGTCCACTGGCAGCATCATTACTCATGTGTTCTTCCCGTCCATCATTGCCCTGTTGGTTCCATTGCTTATCATCAGCACGCAACTCAAGGGTGAAGTGACTCGACCTGTTGCTCAAGGCAATGATCGCCTTAAACTCCCAAAGTCTGAACAAACGACAGTCTTCACTATTGGCGTGTTAGGTTTGTTGTTTGTGCCTGTTTTCAAGACGGTCACACACCTCCCGCCATTCATGGGCATGATGTTGAGCCTTGGCGTGCTTTGGATCATCACTGACCTCATTCACAAACACAAGCCATCCGATGTCAAGCAACAGATCGGCGTTCTGGGGGTGCTGCGAAAAATTGACACCCCAACTGTCTTGTTTTTTCTAGGCATTTTATTAGCTGTTGCAGGACTGCAGAGTGCCGGACACTTAACTGACATGGCAACCTTGCTTGACAACAACCTGGGAACAGGCACGCAAGGCGGCATCTACGCAGTTGCTTCCGTCATTGGGCTGCTGAGCTCTATTGTAGACAATGTGCCCTTGGTCGCTGCATCTATGGGCATGTACCCATTGGCTGAAGGTGCCGGCTATTTCTCACAAGACGGCCTTTTCTGGCAGTTCCTGGCATACTGTGCTGGCACAGGCGGGTCTGTACTCATCATTGGATCAGCAGCAGGCGTAGCTGTCATGGGGCTTGAGCGAATCCCCTTTGGCTGGTACCTTAAACGCATCAGCCTATTGGCACTCATCGGCTATGTCTCTGGCATTGGCGCATACATTTTTCAAAACTGGTTGATTGGTTGAGGACCATTCATTGACCAGACCTTGGGATTCAGGCACAACATTTGCTTGAATATCCTCGTTAAACCACCATAACACCCTCTGATATGCAACTTTTACAAATCGACGTTCCAACTGAAGCCCTTGAGCCTGAAGTGACAGAATCTACCCTGTCTATCCTCAGTCTCATGACCAATGGCGGCATCGGTGCTCAAATCATCATGAGCATTCTCTTCATCATGAGCATCATGGCCATATACCTGTTTGTGAGTCGCCTTTCTGCCATCAAGCGATCCAGTCAAATGGATAGCAAATTCATGGATGACATCAAGGATTACATCACCAATGGCAACCTGCAGTCTGCCACCAACCTTTGTGAGCGCAGCGACACACCGGTGGGGCGCATGTTAGCAAAAGGCATTCGCCGCATTGGCAAACCCCTCCAGGACATTTCAGCGTCCATTGAAAACCAAGGGAAATTAGAAATCCAACGCCTGGAGCGCAACCTGCCATACTTGGCAACCATTTCTGGTGGGGCACCCATGTTAGGGTTTTTGGGTACGGTGATTGGCATGATTCTCTCCTTCAAGGAAATGGCTAATGCTGGCGGCGGTGTTCAGGTGGACATGATGGCAGAGGGTATTTATGTCGCCATGACAACCACAGTTGCTGGCTTGGTGGTTGGCATCATCGCCTACTTCGGTTACAACTATTTGGTCATGCGTGTTGAATCTGTGATACACACCATGGAAAGCAGTGCCACCGAGTTCTTGGACTTGTTGCACGAGCCTGTTTAATCCATATTCTACGCCATGAACTTAGGAAACCGAAATAAAGTATCGCCAGATTTCAACATGTCCTCCATGACGGACCTGGTGTTTCTTTTGCTGATTTTCTTCATGCTGACATCCACCCTGGTGACGACCAGCGCCCTGGACGTCATCTTGCCAAAAAGCAAAGCACAGACCGTGAAAAAAGCCACGGTAACCGTAACCATTGACAAGGATCTCAACTTGAGTGTCAATGACGATGTTGTGAGCTTAGGTCAGCTAGAGAATGCCATCTTGGTAGCTGCTGCTACTGAACCTGAAGCTGTGATTGTATTGCGTGTAGATGAGACTGTCCCTACCGGTGAAACCGTCCGAGTGATTGACATCGCCTACAGGCACAGCATTAAAATGGTCTTGGCAACCGATCCCACCATTCGCTAAGGCATGGGCTACGAATTCAACAACAAGCGAGACAAGCGCAAGGGATGGATGACCACCATTTCCGTGCACATTTTGCTGTTGTTGTTATTCAGTATCTATGGACTCAGCTACAGTGACCCGCCACCTGAGATGGGTATTCCCATCAACTTTGGCTATGATGAACAAGGTGGCGGCAACAGCGTCGCTGCACCTGCTGAACCCCTTGAAACACCTGTAGTGGCT
>ERZ1046148.1585-NODE-1585-length-11183-cov-5.610173_pt1 | contig 11183 bp, 12 predicted proteins | sample MGYA00383090_ERZ1046148 | MGnify/ENA primary metagenome ERZ1046148 (study PRJEB29581, sample SAMEA5548360) | metagenome | biome: marine; feature: coastal; material: water | depth 25 m | study: Short-term variability in the microbial, nano- and picoplankton...
TAATGGAAATGTGTAATAAATTACCAAATACAAATGTAGATGATGTAATGAATGCATTAAAAATGTGCGACCAGAGAATAATTTCAGATAAATACTTGAGTGGTGGTATGGGAGACGGTGGTGGTTGTCACCCGCGAGATAATATAGCACTGAGTTGGTTAAGTGATAAGTTAGGGTTAAGTTTTAATTGGTTTGATAGCATTATGAAGCAACGAGAAAAACAAACTGATTGGTTATGTGATTTAATAGAAGAAACTTCATTTAAGTATAAAGGATGTGCAGATGGTTATCCAATTTTAATACTTGGTAAATCATTTAAACCCGAAACTAATATTGTAACAGGTAGTCCATCCATTTTATTAAAAAATATTTTAGAAGAAAGAGGACATAAGGTTGAGATGTGGGACCCATACATTGATGATAGTGAGAATGAATCTCAACAAGAACCACAAATATATTTTATTGGAACTAAACATCCTGACTTCACTACTTATTCATATAATCAAGGTTCTATTATTATTGATCCTTGGAGATATATTCCAAGTATAGATAATTGTGAGGTAATTCATATAGGGAATAGTTTAAATTGAGAATATTAATAACAGGTGGTGCAGGATATCTTGGATCAAAATTAACAGAAACACTTTTAAATCAAGGACACGATGTAATTGTATATGATAATTTGTTTTTTGGTTCGACAGGAGTAGTTCCATTTTTAGATAATTCAAAATATAAATTTATTAAAAATACAATAAATAATCTCGAATTGATAGAGACTGCCGTAAAGGGTGCAGATTATGTTATTCATTTGGCAGCAATAGTAGGAGAACCAAGTTGTAAGCAATATGAAAGTTCGGTGTATAGTGTAAATACATGGGCCACAGAATGGATTAGTAGATGTGCATATAATTATGATATACCATTATTATTTTTAAGCACTTGTAGTAATTATGGAAAAACTCATAAAGTAGTTACAGAAGATTCACCATTAGAACCACTTGGATTATATGCAGAATCTAAAATACAGGCAGAAAAAGTTGTGTTGGAGAATGACCATTTAGTATTGAGAATGTCTACATTATTCGGATTGAGTTATAGAGTTAGATATGACATAACGATAAACGAGTTCGTATCTCAGTATTATAGAGATAAATTACTTAAAGTTTATGGTGAAGATACTTGGAGGCCATATTTGCATATTCAAGACGCCTGTAATATGATTATTCAATGTATGGAGAAAGATTTACAAGGAGTTTATAATGTGGGATTTAATGATTTGAACTATCAAAAGAAAGAAATTGTAAATACGATAGTGGATTATTTGGGTGAAGGAAAACTTGAATATGTTAAGTTTGATGATTCAAGAGATTATAAAGTTAATTTTGATAAAATACAAAAAGAATTGAACTATCAATATAAGTTTTCACTTAAAGATGGCATTCGTGAGTTATATGAAGAAATTCAACGAGGAGTTATTCTTAAATAACTTCACAAGATAAAGGATAAAAATGATAATTGGTAATGGATTAATTGGAACTGAAATGAAAAAAATAGATATTGATGATATTTTATTTTTTTGTTCTGGAGTTTCAGGTTCAACGGAAACATTAAAAAAATTGTTTCAACGAGAAATTGATTTGTTTGATGACATAACAAAGAATTTTGAATATGATAAGATTATTTATTTTGGTTCACTTCCATATTTAAATAATAAAATTTTTTTAAACCACAAAGAGAATGTAGAGAATAAAATAAAAACATTAAATAAAAAATATATTATAATTAGAGTACCTACGGTTGTTGGAAAAACTGGAAATCCTAATAATTTAATTCCACTTTTTGTAAATTCTATAAAAAATTCACTTCCAGTTAATATTCACGAAACCTTTCGTTCTGTTTTAGATGTTTCTGATTTGAAAAGAATAGTGGAATATTTAATTTTAGATAAATTTAATGGTGAAATTAATATTAATTATGCAGATTTGACAAGAATAGAAGATATATTATTTATGTTAAGTAAAATTTTGAAAAGAAAATTGAATATAAACAATCATGTAAAAAAATCAGATAAGTTTATAATTAATAAAAATGATGATTATGTAATTAAGATATTACAAAATTTATCAATTGGTGGAGTTGGGTACACAGAAAGAGTTTTGAGGAAATATTATGAATAAATATGATGTTATATTTTCTACTTTGTTTTTACGAAACCCTAAATTAAATTCTACTTGGATAGAGTATCATTCTAATTTAGGAGTGGATCATTTTTATCTTTATTGTTTGAATAACTTAATTACTGAAGAAATGTTAGAACCAATAAAACCGTATTCAGATATTGTTACAATAATAAATTGGGAACTTCCAACATTAGAAGATCCTACATTAAAATATATAGACATTGCACAATTTAATTACACAGCAGCAATGACAGTTTCTTATGGGAATATTGCTAATTGGGTAGGTCATATTAGTCCTGATGAATTTTTGGTTTTAAGAAAAGATAATAATATTCGAGATTTGATAAAAAGATTTAATGATAAAAGATATATAAAACTAAAATGGAATTGGGCAAAATTAGATGGAATGACCATTGACGAGTATGAAAATTTTCAACTTTCTTATTTTTTTAAATATAATAGTTTCATTAAAAAAAATCAAGGGCCGTGGGGGAATCCGTTCTCAACGGGAAGTGATAAATTTTTATATAAGAATGATTTATCTCCTATTCATTTAGAAGTTCATAATCCTATTGAATTACCAATATGGGATCATGGTAGTTTAGAAAGTACAGAGTATGGTCATGTCGATGAATCAATTGCTTCTCTTTTTCATTATAAAATGAGGATTGATTTACCACGCAAACTGACTGATAAATTAGTTCCGTGGGCTAAATATGACAATATAAGTGAAGATAAAATAATTATTGATAATACTATACGAGAATTAATAAAAGGAAATAATAATGATCAAATGGTTTAAGTATTTGTGGTTTAAAGTTAAATCACATTTTTTATACAAGAAAAAAATAAAAGAGTTACGGAAACGAGATCCGTTTATCTATAAGTAAAAATGGAAAATAAACTTTTCAAATATGTATTGTCGGATATGTGTGATATTGATTTTGTTATTAATAAATTTAATATCACCATAGATGGTATTTTACATATTGGTGCACATAAATGTGAAGAAATTGATACTTACAAAAAATATGTAAATTCAGATAATATATTGTGGATTGAGGCGTATCCAAATTTATATGAAGAAAACAAAAGCAAGCCTGATATTAATATTTTAAATGAGGTGGTTTATAATAAAGATGGTGTATTAAAAGAGTTTAACATTTATAATAATACTAAACTGAATTCTTTATACCAACTAAGGGATGAAAAAGAAAAACGAAAAGGACATAAAGTTGTTTCCACATCTATTTTAAAAACTAAAACTTTAAAAACAATATATTCTGAATATGATATTAATGAATCTAAATACAATTTTATTGTTTTAGATACACAAGGAACAGAACTTCAAATCTTAAAGGGAGCAGGTAATATCATTGAGAACTTTGATTATATATTTTTAGAAGTCAATGATACGGAAATATATGAAGGTTGTGATTTATTAGATGATGTTAATACTTATCTATATGGATTTAGATATGAAAGGGTTTATTTAAGATTGATAAATGGTTATGGAAATGCATTTTTTATAAAGGATAAAAGTGATTAAATATTTATATACGAATGGTTGTAGTTACACCGAAGGTTGTGGTTTAGATAATCCAGAAAAAGAACGATATTCTAAATTTCTTGCCGATAAGTTTAATGCAGAAGATATTAATCAATCAGAAGGTGGTTGTTCTAATCAACGAATATCCAGAACTACATTTGATTGGATTTCTGAAAATCAAGATAAATTAAAAGATACTTTATTTGTATTACAATTATCATATCCAGTTAGAAATGAAATATGGTGTAAAAGAACTTGGGAAGATGATTTTGGAAATATAAGTAATTGGCACGGTGCACAATTTGGACATGATGGTTATACTGCGTGGGAGGCCAACGAAAGAGATACTTCAGTAGATAAAGATGAAATAAATTTTAATTATGTACCTGATAATAAAAGCGCTTCAGAAATAACTTGGAGATATGTTATATTCTTACAATCGTTTTTTAAATTAAATAATATAAGATATATTTTTTTTGAAGGTGATATTAATAAACATGGTTTTGTAGACAAAACATCAAAACTTTTTGATTTAGTTGATGAAGCTACTTTCTATCACGAAGGTTTTAAAAATAGTGCTAAAAATAAACTTACTGAATGTCATCATCCAAATGTAGAGGTTCAAGTAGAATGGGCAGACAAATTATATAATTTTATTAAGGAGTTATATGGATAAAATAATAATAACAGCGGGGTGTAGTTTTACTAATGGTGCTGGAACGTGGCCATATCATATAGGTCAAAGAAAATATGGTCGGGTACATAATGTAGCAGATACAGGTGCAGGAAATTCATATATTAGTAGGTCTGTTATTTGGGAAGTAAATGACCAATTAAAACTTGGAAACGATCCAAAAGATATTGAGGTTTTAATTATGTGGTCTGGTATAACAAGAAAAGAATTTTTATCTACTATCAGAGAAAATCCAATGCATGAACTTTGGGTAGACGGACCCCATAAAAACTGGATGGGTAATTTTATTCACGATAAACATTGGAATCGACATCCAAGTGAGGATTCAACTTGGATAAAAAGTAGTATTCCATATATGAGTTGGGATAATAAATCAGTTACTAAATTTTTAGATTTATATTGGAAACATTTTTATTCAGAAGAAGAAAGTTTAGTAAATACATTTGAATCTATTTTAAGAATTCAATGGTATCTTGATAGTAAAGGAATAAAATATAAAATGATGTGTTGGCAAAATATTTTTAACCAATATTCATTTAAAGTTCCAAGTGGATGGGCACGGTCTGAGGGTGATGAAATATTTGGACATGAAATTTGGAATCTTGCTTGGAGAGATAATACTCATTTTAAAGCAGACAGATTTTGGCCAGATAATGCAACTGAAAAAATATCAAAAGATACACCACTATTAAAAGACTTATATCCAAATGCAACTTATTTGTGGGATATGATAGATTGGGATAAATGGTGGTTTTATGAAGATGACCAAGTAGAGTTAGGTGGTTTAGCAGAATGGGTTTGTTTGAAAGCTCGTGATCCTTGGGGAAATGGGAAACATGATCCTGGACATCCATCACCACTTTCACATAAAAAGTTTTGTGAACAAGTCATACTACCAATTTTGGAGAATAAAGTATGAAATTAATAACAACTGGATGTAGTTTTGCAGGACATGCATCAACATTACCATATGACGAACAAGAATCTTGGACATATTGGTTAGAACGATTGGTCAAACCTAATGAAGTAATTGAACTTGGACTAACTGGAATTGCATTAGACTATATTTATCGAAGTGTAGTTGATTCGGTTATAGATAATCTGCATGATGACTTAATAGTTGTGGTGGGGTGGACATCAATTCAAAGGTGGGAAAAATTTACGGATGAGTTTGGAAAGTTTAATGGTGGTTCATCAAAACCACATCAAAGGGCATCACAATATTACCTGTCGGATTATAATACTCCAGAATATAAACAACATTTATTAAATTATAGTACATTTCAAGAACATATGAGAAAATTACATTTAATAATTATGTTAGCAGGATTTTTAAAATCTCATAATATAAAATATCTATTTTTTAATGCATTTGATGCATTGGATGGTTGGAAAAGAAATACAGGACACTATAATAAATCAGAAACAGGAAAAGATTGTCCAATTTTAAATAAACTTACAAATTATGTTAAAGAAAATGTTAATTTTTTAGAACAAATCCAAATAGAAATAGGTGCTAAAGAAGGATGTTTAGAAAGGGTTATATCTGGAAATTGGGATGGTGATGATAAATCATATCCCTATACTAAAAAGGAATACTTTATAGATGATGGGTGGCATCCGAGTGTTCTTGCACACAAAGAGTGGTCTAATGTATTATATGACTTTCTAAACCAAAAATATGGAATATAAATGAAAATATTAGGAATAAACGCACTAAACCACGACGCTGCTATAACTATGATAGAAGATGGAGAAGTTTTATTTGCCGGTCATAGTGAAAGATATAGTGACGTCTGGAATCTTTGAAATTCTAATGGATATATTATTTGTACACCCAAATGCTTCGCATAAACTTTATCAAAAGTTACACATTGATTATTCTGGTATCGAACCCCCTATATGGGCTGGAATGTTAGCAAATTATTGTAGAAAGAAAGCTGATGTTTCAATCTTAGATTGTGAGGCGAACAGATATACATTAAAACAAAGTATAGATACCATAAAATATTTAAATCCAAAACTAATATGTTTTGTAGTTTATGGTCAAGAACCATCCGCCTCGGCAAGAAATATGCAAGGTGTGAGAGATTTACTCGAAGAACTCGATGAAGAGTTTAAAACCATTTTAGTTGGGTTGTATCCATCAGCGGTTTCAAGAAAAACTATGGAAGATGAAAAAACTAATTTTGTTTGTCAAGGGGAAGGCCCTTATACCTTAGATGCACTTTTAGAAGTAGATATGGATGACATATTACAACTAAAAGAAGTTCCTGGTCTTTGGTATAGAGATGGTAAAGAAATATTATGTAATTCGATGGCTCCCTTAATATCACAGAATAGGTTAGAACACGATTTACCAGGTGTTGCTTGGGACTTATTACCACCACTTCATATGTATAGAAACACTGCTCATTTTTCTATGACCAATAATAATGATAGAACACCATTTGTATCACTATATACTTCACTTGGATGTCCGTATAAATGTAATTTCTGTTGTATAAACGCCCCATTTGGTAACAATAATGTAGAGAATTCCACATTAGGTAGTTCTTTTAGATATTGGAGACCTGAATTTATGATACAACAATTTGATAACTTTGCTAAATGGGGTGTGAAAAACATTAAAATAGCAGATGAAATGTTTGTCTTGAATCCATCTCATTTTTTAAAATTGTGTGAGATGATAAAGGAAAGAGAGTATGACTTTAATATTTGGGCATATGCACGAGTTAATACAGTTAAAGATGAATACCTTGAAACCTTAAAGGGTGCTGGTATTAATTGGTTGGCACTTGGAATAGAAAGTGGAAATAGAAATGTTAGACTTGAAGAAACAAAGGGTAAGTTTAGTGAAGTTGACATAAAAGAAATTGTTCGAAAAATAGAACATAACGATATTGAAGTTATATCTAATTATATGTTCGGACTAACTACCGATACTATGGAAACTATGCAAGAGACATTAGATTTAGCCATTGAGTTAAATACAAGTTGGGTAAACTTCAATCCCAACATGGCATTTCCTGGTTCTACAACTTATTTACAGGCACTCAGCGAGGGTTGGGACTTACCTACAAAATATTCTGAATGGTCTTATTATTCGTATGATTCCAAACCACTTGACAATAAAAATTTAACAAGGGGTCAGATAATATCTTTTAGAGATGAGGCGTTTAAAAAGTATCACAATAGAAAAGAGTGGTTCGAAAAAATAGAGAGAAAATTTGGACAAAATACCGTTGATATATTCAAAGACCAACTTAAAATAAATTTAAAAAGAAAATATGTTAGTTGATAAAGATTATAAGAGGGCACATGATTTGGTAAAACAAATCTTAGAAGTTGGGCATTGGTTTTTAAAATCAGATGAGTATGGTACAGACTACTATTCTTTTCAACGATTGTTTAAAAATTCATTTTATTATTTTGCAGATATTGATAAAGTAGGTTTGAATCAGGCAGTAGAACCATTTTTTGAAAATAATATCCGTGTACTTAATGACTTTTTCAAACAAAATCAAGAGTTATCAGAAAGATTTATTTTTTTAATAAATAACGATAAGATTAGAGATTACAAATGGGCAACATATATTCCTTGGCACTTGGTGGCAGTTGGAGAACCCATTGTTAAAAAAACCATATGGCCTGATGAAAATTTTATTCCGTATAGTGATTCATATGTTGAAAAATTAAAAACACATAAACGAAAAAAACATTTTGTTTGGTATAATGGCGGTGGCAAACCATTACGAATATTTTTACTGAATGAAGTAAGAAGATTAGGATTAGACGATAAGGGTATAATATCATGTTTAGGATTCTATTATCAGGATAACTATCAATCAAACTTAAAAAAACAAGACTTTTACAGAGGATACGAAAACAATAACACTTATCCTTATGAAATAGATGAAGATTGGTTTTTTACAAATGATTGGGTACCCGATAGAATACCAATAGATGCAAGTGCCGACCCAAATACTTTCTGTCCTGGCAGTGGAAACGCACAAAAATATTATAATATTTCACATATAGAAGATACTTATTTTAGTATAATATCAGAAACTACTCCCGTGTACTCAGAGGAACAAGGTACAAGGTACATAAGTGAAAAAACATCCAAACATGGCATTTCAGTTTCACCCTTTATAGTTAATGGTGAAAAGGGAGTTTTAAAGGAATTAAAAAGATTAGGATTTAAAACTTTTCCTGAATGGTTTGATGAGAGTTATGATGATATGGATGCTGGAATAGAAAAGGTTTTATTTTTAGGAGAACAAATTAAGAACATATGTTCAAAGTCTTTAGAAGAAGTACATGAGTTATATATAAAAACATTACCAAAAGTTATACACAATCAAAAACATTTAATAGAGTTTTATAAAAAGTGGGAAAAAGAATTGATAATCGAAACTACCGAGTATAATCCACATGGACATCATTTCCCAAAATCAATAGGTACAAAAAATATTCTTATCCAAATTAAAACAAGTGGTGTAAACGAGCATAATATGAGTTATATCATCAATAACGATTATAGAATCGATACAATTTACGAATCAGATCCACCAAAATTTACAATGAAGCGATAGTAATGAAAATAATAGATTTCAGATGTGAACAAGATATACCAAACCATGTAGAGTTTTAATGAAACAAAATAAAGATTTACTTATTTCCATAACAAAAGGTAATGCTACCAAAGAAGAATACTCTGCTTATCAAAAAGAAAAGCAAAGAAATAGTGATGATTTAAAAATTGATTTAACTACTTCTATAATGGATAGAGAAAACTTTCATGGTGCTAAAAATGTCAAAGAAAATATTTCTACTCATACAGTTAAGTCTGAAGTTATAAAAAACATTGGAAAACAGGATATATTAGTTACTCAAGTTCCTAATCTAAATGAAGCTGGATTTTTTGCAGGAATGGCAAATCTAATATCATACATTAGAGCAGAGGAAAAGGATATTAAAATAAAAGGATTTGATCCTTGTACTGATTATTTTTTCTCAAATGACATTGATTTAAAATCTAATTTCTTTGCTGACTTTAATACTTACGCTAAACAAGGAACTGTTGATCTTAGCAAATACGAAGAATTAAATGAAATTATAAAGATATTTGAAAAATATATTAAATCTATAGAACCTAAATTTATCGGGTTTGGTTTAATTGATGGTAATATTGATGCTTCACTATTTTTTGCAGAACATCTTAAATCGATATTTCCAAACATTAAAATTATATTAGGTGGGTGTGGTGTTGGTTTGTTGGGAAGAAATGAAGATAATTTGAATTTGAGTGTTGCATCAAATCAATGTTATGATATAAAAAAGTATTGGTTTATTGATTATATTATTAATGGAGATGGTGAAAAAACCTTGATAGAGTTATTTTATTCTAATTTTAAAAATTTAGAAAAAATAAAAGGGTTAGTTTGGAAAAAAAATGGTAAGAAATGGGTTGTTAATCAAAAAAGAGATTTTACAGATTTAAATGTTGCACCATCACCAGATTATAGTGATTTTCTTGAAAATCCATATTATAAGAAGTTTTATGATATAGCCATACCATTGACATTTTCAAGGGGATGTAATTTTAGATGTACTTTTTGTTCAGTTCCTACTTTTGTTCCAATATATAGACATAGACCAATAGAAAAATGTTTAGATGAAATAGGACATTGGATTGATTTACATAAAGAAAAATTTGAAGAAATTGAATGGTATCGTGTTGGAATGTTGGCACACGATTCTATAATGAATGGAAATCCAAAGTGGTTTGAAGATTTGTGTAATGGTATAGTTGAAAGGGGGTATGGTGATAAAATAACTTGGGGTGGTAATCTTAGACTTATGAAACCGTTGGCAGATATTGATACATTAAGGTTATATAGTCGTGCTGGTATTGAATATATGGTAACAGGTATGGAATCTGCTTCTGAAAGTGTTTTAAAACACATGAAGAAAAATAAGAATATGAAAATAGTAAGGAAAATATTTGAAAATATTAGACAGATTAATAAAGAGGCGGGTGATAAAGAAAATGATAAAATAAGAGTTCAATTACAATTGATTATTGGTTATCTAAATGAAACAGAAGAAGATTTCCAAATGACACTTGATTTTGTAGAAGAATTTCATGATGTGATATATGAAATATTAACTTGTTCTGTTTTTTCAATATGGTATCCGTTAAAGGCACAGTGGGAATCAGAGGGGGAGTATTTAAAATATTATAGTCCCGTTGTTTGGGATACTAAGTATAATACTACTGTAGACAGAATAGAAAGGATTGATAGGATAGAAAAGTTATTTGATAAACTTGGATTACAATATAATACATATCATCGAGGACTCATGTTAGAAGAATATGATGAATATTTAAAAATTAATAAATCTAATACTGATGTACTTAAACGTATTAATAATTTATAAGAATTAATAATGTTAAGATTTGGTTATGATAAGTGGAATGAAGATACTTGGGAAATAATAGAACCTAATGGTTTAATAGGGCAAGAAAGAATAGAAGAGTTATTTATACAATTAAAAATACCCTATAATATATATCACAGAACATCTTATGAAGAAAGTCAAAAATTGTCTAAAGGTCTGGACCCGTTAAGTAAAGATGTTTGATAATTTAAAAAAGTATGGAGTAGTATGAAGATATTAGGAATTAATGCATTAAATCACGACGCTGCTATAACTATGATAGAAGATGGGGAGATTTTATTTGCCGGTCATA
>ERZ1046148.1589-NODE-1589-length-11145-cov-5.376736_pt1 | contig 11145 bp, 9 predicted proteins | sample MGYA00383090_ERZ1046148 | MGnify/ENA primary metagenome ERZ1046148 (study PRJEB29581, sample SAMEA5548360) | metagenome | biome: marine; feature: coastal; material: water | depth 25 m | study: Short-term variability in the microbial, nano- and picoplankton...
AAGTTTTAACGTTGGCAACATTAAACGGTCAAACGGAAAGCGAGGTGGCCTCGGGTGAAAGTATCAATGGCGGGGATGGCACTGATACTTTGCATCTATATGGCACCCTAGATATGAGTACGGTAACTCTTTCGAATATTGAAAATTATGAAATTCATTCTGATGTTATTTTTTCAGTAGCACAGCTTACTGACGTTATTATTGCTGGCGATGGCGGTTCTACCCTGCGAGTGGTGCCTGTAGAAATCTCTGACACTAGCACGACGTTGGATATCTCCAGCCTCAAAATCACCGGTATTAACCAATTAGCAGTGCCCGAAAGTGTTGTTATAAAAGCACCTAACATGACGGCACTAATGGATATGGGTTTAGCCGTATTATCCGGAGCTGGCAAGGTTGAAATTGAAGACACAAGCGACGTATCAGCAGATCTTATTTTGGATACCCAAATGAGTGTAACCACAGTCGACACTAACGGCGCTACGGTAGATATCACCACCACTGTTGCATCGGCCCAAATTGTCGTAGCCGTAGGGGAAAATAATTTTTTGCCTGAATTTGTAGCTCGTTCTAGTGCCTATTTAGACCCAATTGCCAGCAGCTCAGAGGTGACATTGTTGGTAGATTTAACCACTAATCAGGCTCAAGCTACTAGCACTAGCAAAATGGCAGGTTATTTTTTAGATCCAGATCAGGACGAGCTTAGCTTTACCCTATCAGGCGCAGATTCATCTAAACTGTCGGTGCAAACAGTTGAAGGCGCCAGCTGGTTAGTCTTAAATGCAGAAGAAGAGTTGGCTGCGGGCACCAGCCTTAATGTTGATGTTACTTGTACCGACGCCAAGGGCGGTGCTGTAAGCCAAACTTTTCAGCTTTGGGTAGTGACTACCGAAGGTGATGATACAGCAGAGGTGCTCGGAGGCGACACAGGCGCTGATATTTTGCTAGGTGGTGCCATTGATGTGTTAGGCGGTAGTGACGGAGATACCCTTGACGGAGGCGATGGCAATGACCACCTTAACGGCGGTTATGGGGATGATACGTTAAATGGCGGCGCGGGTGACGACTTACTTAAAGGCCGCTTCGGTGATGATACGTTAGTCGGCGGCGATGGGGCTGATACATTGTATTACCACATTCAAGAGGTTCAAGGAAAGTTCCTGTCGGCTGACGGTAATGACACCATGACGGATTTCACCATTGGCACTGATATTATTCAACTGGAGGAATATCATATCATTGGCGAAGAAACCGATACCTTGGCAGAGTTTAAAGCTGGTTTTGATAGCAAGTGGGATGCTCAAGTTTCATTGGATTACAGCAAGATCCAGTTAGTATTTGGTGACGCTACTGTAACCGATGGTACATCAACGGTTACTTTGGAGCTTAATGGCAGCACGGTTAACACCAGTTATGTTTCTAGCACCGCCAATGCGAGCGGTTATTACGAATTTAATGATGCTGATTCGTTAGTTTTGGCATTGGGAGGCGATACATATCTAGACATCGTTTAAACGAGATTCCAAAACTGCTATGGAGGCAAACGTGATTAAACTTAAACAAAGTTCAAGTCAGTTTGATAGGGCGTATAGTTCAACCTCTATCGGCGGCGTTACCCTATTGTCTAGTTTGCTGCTGTCAGCCTGTGGTAGTAGCGGTGGTGGCCCAACCCAATCTGGTTTCACTCTTAGTAGCGGTGTTTATACGGGCACTGATCAAGATGAGGCACTGCAAATGGCTTCCAGCAGCACTGCGTTAACTGTAGTGGGGCTAGGCGGTGCAGATACTATAGCTACAGGTAGCGCAGCAGACCTAGTCCGTTCGGGTGTGGGAATCGATAATGTTGATACCGGTGGTGGTGATGACACGGTGGTGTTGGTTGGCACTACGTCAACTGCTCAATACACTAGCCTAGACATACCTGCATCATTGGACAACGTAGTCAGTTTGAGTACGCTCAATGGCCAAAGTCAGAGTGAAGATGCCATTGGCGAAAATATTAACCTTGGTACTGGCACTGGTGATACCCTACATCTATATGGCACCCTTGATCTTACCGGTATGAGTATTTCTGGCGCCGAGATTACCAAACTCCATTCAGATGTCACCATAACCGGTGCCCAGGCTAGTACCTTAGGCGCAATTTCTGGTGACGGTCAAGCCACCTTGCGGCTAGAAGCTAGTAGCACATTAAGTGAGCTAGATTTAAGCACACTTGCTTTAACCAACATTAATCATATTGAACTGCAGACTAATAATGTATTAAAGGTGCAGGATGCCACGGCGTTGGAGAATTTGGGCTTATCTAGCCTCAGTGGGAAAGGCCAACTAAAGATTGCAGACGCTACTGGGCTCACTGCTAGCCTAGTATTGGATGGTACGGTACAAGTTACAGACAGCACAGATGTAGACTTGAGTAGCACCGTTGGTGTGGCTCGTTTGGCTTTGAGTAGCAACAACTTTATCCCTGAGTATGTGGACCGCTCCACCGCATACCTTGAGCCAACCAGTGCCACCAAGGATGTTGTGTGGTTGGCCAACTTAACTACTAATCAGGCCAATGAAGGGGTGATTGGTAACATCCAAGGTTATTTTCTAGACCCAGATACTAATGCCATGAGTTTTAGTCTTACAGGGGCCAGTTCTAATCAACTTGCTATTAAGGACGATGCGTCGGGAGCCACTTGGTTGGTGCTTAATGCGGGTGCTAGCTTAACGTTGGGAGATACGCTGACTGTCACCATTGTATGTACTGATGATGTGGGAGCGAGTGTGAACCAAAAGCTAACCTTTTGGGTGGCAGATGCAGGTGATTCTGAGTCCCAAACCATTGCCGGTAGTGGCGGTGATGACATCCTCTTGGGCGGCCCAATTGATGTTACTTCAGGTAGCGATGCAGACATTCTTAATGGTGGTGCAGGTGATGATCATCTTAATGGCGGTTATGGCGACGATAGCCTCAATGGCGGCGCCGGTAACGACTTGCTAAAGGGTCGATTTGGTGATGATGTGATTACTGGTGGTGCTGGCAGTGACACTTTGTATTACCTTTTGCAGGAATTTAATGGCCAGTTTGTGTCACCTGATGGCAACGATATTTTCACCGACTATATGCCAGGTACTGACAAGCTCCAGCTTGAACAGTATCGCACTATAGGCGAGCAAGTTGATAGCTTGGCTGAGTTTAAGGCTGGATTAGGTAGCCTGTACAGCGCTACAGCGGCTGCAGACCTGCGGTCGATCAACATACAATTTGTCGATCAAAATAGTACCAATAAGGTTTCAATTGATCTACAATTTGACGCTAATGCCACTACCATCGATACCAATTTAGTGACCGTCAATGTCACTAATACCTACGATTTTAACAATGCCGATGACTTTATGACCGCTTTAGGTGGTGATACATCGTTGGATATTATTTAAGGACATGCTATGACATTTTTTAACCCACGTCAGTGGTTGCGACCAATAGTTTTGGTGGCTTGCGTAATGCCGTTCACTACTCAGGCCGCTGTCTTGAGTGATTGGCAAGGCCAGCCAGACGACGCTGTAGTGGCCACTATTTTGAAACAAAATGTGACTTGGTCAACTTTGAAGTTGGCGGCTTCTGATGCAAGTGAGGCAGATCGTCTTGCCCTCAATGAGGACCCTGAAGTCTTTTCCTCATATGTCAAAAAACTGGCAATGCGCCAGTACATTATAAAACAGGCGGAGAATATTAAGCTTGACGAGAGCAGTGTTGTCGAATTTGCTGTTCGTCAGGCTTACGATAAAGCCATGATGGTCCAATGGTTAGATTTTGCTACTCAACCTGAAGAAGGGTTTCCTAGCCAACAACAGATAAATACCGCATACGAAGAGAATAAGCAGCAGTTTGTAGTGCCAGCGCGGGTCAATTTGTCTCAGCTGTTTTTGCTCCACAGCGACGACAAGCAAGCGGATGCCACGCGACTGGAAACTGTGCTTAACGAAATAAAAGCTGATCCAAATAGATTTGCTGAGTTGAGCAAGATTCATTCGGACGATGTTGCGTCTGCCGCTAGTGGCGGTAGTTTAGGTTGGTTACGGGTGAACCAGATTCAGCCAAATATTATAGAGGCGATTGGTAGTTTACAGGCCGGCCAGATCTCTAATCCCATAACAACTGATACCGGTAGCCATTTTATCTTGATTAATAACATTACTCCAGCCAGCGTTAAGCCTATAGAGGATGTTACGGACGCTATAATCCAGGCTTTACAAAATCAACAGCAACAAGAGAAACAGCAACAAATGGTTAACCAGTTACTTGTTCTGGTGAATATCAACTCTGTAGATTAATAACATTTCTGTTTTCATGGCATCCCTAACTCACTAGTCGGGATCATTAAGGGAAAACACTCCAGATAAGATTAGTAGGCCATTTTATTTGGCTTTGTCCTGTTTTCTTATCCCTGGGGCAGCCTGTGAGGCCTCCAGTTGCTCATAGGTGGTTCTCCCATGGCAGTGTGTTGTGCAGGAAAGAAGGGCTCTGGGTGCCATATAAGGGCTCTCTGCGTTTTTTCTTGGTTCTAGGGAATAGAGCCGGTCTGGATGCTTTCGCTAATATTTAAAAAACACCACCCCGCAGCCAACATCATCGTCTTATTCAATCAGCCTACTGGGTTGCCCATAGCCATGCTAGCTGACTCTTTATGATTTCTGGAAATGGTTATTATCTCGTTTGAGCGAGTGAAGCGGTCTTGGGGCATTAGTACTGCGGCTGCACATGTTATAGTCACTCCAAATTATGGAGGCGAGCGGGTGGTTATTTAGTCGCTATCACATATTGGCAGGAGGGCGCCTTGCGGTGATAGCGACTTTATCGTGTTATCTTAGTATATTGCCATGAGTTGTACGACAGAAATCACAACAAAGATGAGTGCGAAAACAAGCTTGAGAATAGGAAATGGGATGGCCGACACACCGGCACCATAAGTAGTTGCTTTCATGGCATCATCCATATCACTGACTATATATTGCATATTGGTCATCAGTCTAATGATACCAAAGGCACCCACTAGGCAGGGGCCAATGACCGATGCGGCAACGACCGATTCTTTTCCACTAATATCGGCAAAAACAATGACCATCATGGTGGCTAGTTGTGAAATGGTGACCAGTGCCACAATGATCAAGAAGTAGTAAAAAGTGCTTGTTTGTATCGACGCTCTTAGATTTTGATCCATTGTTATTCTCCTTCGCCCTTTAGGGCTGTTTATTATTTGTATTGGCAAGCCTTTATTGGTTAGTGAAGTGTCACTTTTCGTGCAGATCGCGACACTTAAAAAGCACGCCAACTCTTGCATTATGCTCTTATTGTATAACCGTATCTATAATAAATGCCTAAATTTAGGTTTTATGTTGATGGCTAAAGTTAGAGAAAAATGATTGGTATTGGTGGTGGGGATTTGTCGGAGTAGGAAGGGGCGTTGCGCTATAGGCGCGAGGAAACGGGGCTCGGCCAAAGAAGGCCGAGCTTATATAACTGTTATCTTAGCGCCATCGTCTATGGCTTGGGGCGCCAAATCTGAGTGCGACCAAACAGAGAGATGCCAATATAACCACGCAGATTCAGTGTGCCATCGGCATTGAGCTTGATGGTGCACTTATAATCCTTGCCATTGCCTGGATCATAGATCTTGCCCTTGTGCCACTGGTGCACACCTTTCGATTCGCCTTTATAGACAAAGCCACGTAACAGGTTGAGACCGATTACAGGCCGATCTTGTAGGGCTTCATCGGGATTGTTGCGGTCAATTTTGGGTTGCCCTTCCAGGCCGCTTTCATCCCCGGCAGGGTACAAAGGTTCTTTCAAATCAATAATACGGCCAGAATACTTGCCATCTTGTTGATAAATTTCAATGGTCGCCTTGTCATCTGGTGACAACCAGACGCCTAACAGTTGATCACCATTGGCCCATGCCGTGCTACTGCAAAGTAGCCAGACCAGTCCTGCCAATAGCCATTGGTAGCCCTGTGTCAGGGATACCGTGTTGGTATTATTTTTCATACTTTTCACCCTTTGTTGCTGGGGTTAAGGGATTGGTGGTTGGACCCAAGTACTAAACGTATCGGTTAGCCCACCACCTTGCACCCTGCAACTGGTTGTCGTTGTGCTGAGTTAGAATTTATAGGCCAGTTTTACAGCAGTAACCATGCCAGTATTATCGGACATGGAGGCAAAAGTAGTGCCAGCAGCTTTCACTGCAGATTGGTCGCCGAAGCTCACCTTGCGAGCACCTACAGTGACGCTTAACTGATCAGCGGTATACGTAGCCCCAAGGCCATAGTTGCTATTGCCATCAGTTGGACTAAATGGACCACCATCTCCGCCAGACGCCTTTTCCCAGCCGTAGGTGGCCGCAACAGACCATTGATCATTGAGTTTGCGCCCCAATCCAATACTATAAACGGTAGTGTCGTTATCATAATCTAATAAAGTGACCAAGGGGTAGTTGGTCGGCTTAACAATCGTTTGCGTCCAATTCGCTTTACGAATACTGCCGAATAACAAGGTGTTGGCGGCAATGCCAGTCTGAAAATCAAGATTGAAGGCTGAAGGTGTAGAAAAACTCATAGACGAAGCTGGCACGGCAGCCCCGCCAACCGTTTCGGCAATCGCCATACTATGCTTGATTTTTGTGTGGTAAGTGAGGGCCACTCGCATAGCAATTTCTGGCTTTTCAAATGCCGCTCCCATCACATAACCAGAAGCTGAGGATTCACTACCCGTCAATGTATAAGATGCTGCAGGCACAGTGGCACTGACATTAACGGACTGATTCTTAAGGCCTCCATATACTGTCATAGCATCATTCACATTATAGCTTAGGAGAAGTGTAGTAGCATCTGATTCAACAGTTCCTGCCGTATTTATTAAACCGCCATTGGTCCAACTTACGTCTGCCCCATAGGGGTTGTCTTGAATAAAGGCTACGGCCATAGAATCATTGATGTCGGCGCGTAAGGCCATTGTGGTCATGCTGTAGTCAGGGGCCACATCGCCAGTAGCACTGGTGCCAGCGCCTAAATCGGCATTGGTGCCAGACACGGTTGGCTTAACACTGATCGAGGTGACTTCAAAAAGTCCCCCTTCTTTAAGAATAATGGAAGTATCCTGACCAGAACGGTCCAGGCCACCGGCTTGCACAGCGCCAGATGCCAGTAGGGCAGCCAGTGCAGAAGTACTTATTATTGAACGCATTGTCGTTACCTTATTTTTTTTTGGTTAATCTAAAACACCTGTTTCAATTGGGTGTTTAAATGGCATTTGATAGCATCAGCTATGTCATGTCAATATAATCCGGAAACTAGACCCTTAAGTCACAAATAATATAACTAAATTAACACATTTTATCAAAAAACCTATATTTAATTGATGGGAATCACGATCATACTGCGCGAGGCCTTATTGGGTGCCCCTAGCTTGTCAGCTCATGGCCTCTTTAGAAGGCACAGGGGGCAAACCAATGAGGCACTGACTTTATCAGGGATTGGGGGCCGTGCAATGGGCAGTTTTTCGATTCAATAGCCTGATTGAAATGTGCATAACCTAACCACGCAGAGGTTAGTGTGTGAGTGTTGGTTTGAATGCGCAGATCCGCGTCTTGAGAGGGGGCAATAGGCCCCAAGTACAATGCCGTATCAGGTGCAAGAATCAACCACCACTAGCTGTGCTTTTCAACAGTATCTGTCAGTAGGAATTTTACCACTGCGTATGACAGCGGAAAGTGTTTGGAGTGTAGATTGGGCTACAGGCAGAGTTCTCTATGCACTAACAATGCCCAGCGTGGTTCAAGACGCACTGCGGCCATGGCGATGGGACAGAATTGGAAATATCTAGTATTTGACATAGCTACTCCAACTTCCATTGTTTAAGAAGCGCCTAGATAGAGTACATAATCTGTACTAGACACTTTGAGGTTTGATTCTAAAATAACAATAACATGGCGTGCTGACAATCGGTGCATAGGCCATAACAACCAAGGAGTCATCTATGAGTACAGAACATTATTATTTAACATGGGCTATATTGTTGCATGCTTTCATGTGGGTGCCTTATATTTTGGACCGTGCCATGACAAGGGGCATAATTGCTGCGCTATCCTACCCAGTTAACCCTACTGCCCAATCGGCTTGGGCCACTCGGCTTATATTAGCCCATGCCAACTCCACAGAGAACTTGGTAGCATTTGCAGCAGCCGTGTTGTTAGCTTCCGCGGCGGGTATAGAAAATGCCCTTATAGCAACCGCATCCATGGTCTATTTTTGGGCTCGTGTCGTTCATGTTGTGGCTTACTTATTTGCCATTCCCTTTGTTCGCACTGGTGCATTTTTAGTTGGCTTTATGGCAACGGCTACCATTGCGGTGGTATGCCTACTTGGAGGTTAGTAGGCATGAGGCAAAATCAATTGACCGCGTGGTTATCAATAGGCAGTACGTACAGTTATTTGACGGCCATGCGCATACAATCGGTGTTACAGCAGTACGATGTGGCCTTGACTATTAGGCCATTTAGCATTCGTCATGTGATGAAGGAAATAGGTAATTTTCCTTTCCTACCCTCAAGACCATCAAAGGTCAATTATATGTGGCGAGACATTGAACGGCGCGCGGCACGTTATGGCATTGCTGTGCCTATTGTGCCGGCACCTTATCCCATTGACCATTTGGATATTGCCAATAAAGTAGGCATAGTTATGAATGACCGTGATTGCTATCTGGCGTATTTTAAAACCACGTATACGTCCTGGTTTTTGCATGGTCATGAGGCCGGTAGTGAGACCAATTTACGTTATTGCATGGATGTTTTGCACCAAGACTACGACGAAGTCATGGCACTAATCTCGGCCAACGATGTTAGGCAACGCTATCGTGAGAATACCACTGCAGCTCTAGATATGGGCATTTTTGGGGTGCCATCGTTTACCAAAGGTAAGGAAATATTTTGGGGAGATGATAGGTTGGAAGACGCTTTGGAATACGACGATTAATTGTGGGTAATTACTTACAGCGCCCACTCTCCAACCGATTTTTGTCGGCGTAGGTAACCCTGTTAAAGGCGAAATTGGGTTGGGCCGTTACTAACTTGCCGTCTGGGGCAAATCCATGTTCCCTCCCTAACTGATGAAGCAGATAGTTGGGTTTATATTTTTGGGCATCCTGATAATGTGCTAAATGATCATGGAAACCCTATACATAGGCGCCTTTATAGCCCTACTTTTATCTGCTTTCATATTGCGCAGAACTAGCAAGCATTGAACAGGCAGCCTGTTTTACCATTGCTTATCATGGCCACGCCCTTGGAGAAAATTGGGGTAACTGAACAAAGAAACCTTGTTAGTGTTTCTGGTATGCATGTCATTGTCAGTCAAGGTTTATAAACGGATGCGATAACTTAATAGATATCGTCGATTTCCCGTTGCACTCGACGAGTGTGACCGCGCAGATCAGCAACAAGTGCCGACAGTTGGTTGATTAACTGGTCAGCAGTATCGAGCTTTTGCTCTAAGGCTAGGGTTTCATTGTTATTGGGTTCTAATGATGCTTCAGAGGGTGACTCAGCCCCGGCAATTAACCACATTAGGGGTACATTGAGTATACCTGCCATTTCGGCTAATCGGTTTGCACGTGGTGCTGTCTTGCCACTTTCCCAGTTGATTAGGGTGGTCTTTTTTACCCCTATGCGACGTGCTAATTGTGCTTCAGTGTAGCCTAATGCTAGGCGTGAGTTTTGTATTCTGGTGCCTAGAAAAATGTCGGATATGCGGGATTCATCGAGTTCCATGGTATTGACCTGTAGATTGAATTGTATCAAATTCAGTTTATCAGCCTCTCATGGACTGGTCAAAAAACGACATGAGAGAAGGCATCGCTTCAAGGCTATACATGTCAGCTAAATATGTGTTTTTTTTCATTATGGCCATCAACTAGCACCGGTAATTGAATATCCTATATTTGCTGCTGGCAAAATATAGCCACCATTGTATGCCAGACCAAGGTGGGTATAATATCAACCATTAAGGTCAGCCTAGCGGGTTGCACCATGAACTTGAGAGTGAATATATATGACATCAGAAAGCCAAGAGCTGCGCAAGGTCGGTCTCAAGGTGACTTTGCCGCGGGTGAAGATATATCAGATTTTGGAGCTGGCCGAAGAAACCGATCACTGGAGTGCAGAAGACATATATAAGCAACTGATTAATCAGGGTGAAGATATTGGCTTAGCCACCGTATATCGAGTCTTGACGCAGTTTGAAGCAGCCGGTCTGGTGGTTCGTCACCGTTTTGAAGGTGACCATTCGGTATTTGAATTAGCCTCAGAAGACAATCATGACCACATGGTTTGTGTAAAAACCGGTGCCGTGAAAGAGTTTAACGACCCTATTCTTAATGCTCGCATAGAAGAAATAGCCCAACAACATGGTTTTGAAATCACCGGGCGTACTGTGCACCTGTATGGCATTAGCCACAAGTAACATAGCTAGTTATCGGCGTGTATAGCCATCTGGTATTGGCGTTGATTAGACCGCTCAAGAGCGGCTTTTGTCTCTCGTACACAGCAATAACTTGATTTGATCAGCCATTGCTCGCTTAATAGGCACCAAGGCGCAAAAAATTACGGGGCATGGCCTGCGAGCCTCAAGGCGTGCAGATTAGTACACGCTAAAAATACCCGCTTCTATAAGATTATCTGTGACGCTGCCTAGCACATTAGCTAGAGTTTGCTCAATGCTAGTCACCGCCTTATCCGTGGTTAACTGAACAACGCCTAAGAGTCGGACTGTCCCTAGTAATTAATAACTGTAATACCAAAGGAGCTATGTCATGCCCACCGGATGTGCCTCTTTTACCAATACTGAATACCGTGCTAGACAAGTAAAAACTCGTGCAGCTATGGATGTCGCTGGTGTTGATGTCATTATCGCTACAGACCCTTCTAATCAGGCTTGGCTTACTGGCTATGACGGCTGGTCGTTTTACGTCCATCAAGCAGTGATTTTGACCCCAGAGGGTGATCCCTATTGGTGGGGGCGCTTACAGGATGCCAATGGTGCGCTGCGTACCTGTTATATGCAATCTGAGTATATCTATGGTTATGCCGAAAGATATATTCAGTC